>Ga0310697_10000697_pt1 | contig 43406 bp, 25 predicted proteins | sample 172DNAGHGlowgp2_FD_203883 | JGI IMG/M metagenome (GOLD analysis project Ga0310697, IMG submission 203883) | Sheep rumen microbial communities from Palmerston North, Manawatu-Wanganui, New Zealand - 1728 DNA GHGlow gp2 (v2) (version 2) | ecosystem: Host-associated > Mammals > Digestive system >...
TCGGCGGTAATCATGAGCGTATTCTTTTGTTTTACTTTACAAGTGATTGGTACTCAGATGTAAAGGTACAAAAAATATCTCAGATTACCAACTTTTTATACGACTTTCTTATCCCGAATTGAGGTAATTCCTACAAATTCCTCCCCGTGAATTTATTGAGAATAAGGGTATAGGTCGTGCCACTGCTTATGAAGTAAGAGATGCCATTGAGAGTTTGGGTGTTGTCTGGAGTGACGCTACATGACCAGGAGTCATATTTGGGCTTCATCCTGCTACAGAAAGAGTCTCTTTCTATTAAATAATGTGTAAAAATGCCTATGTCAAGCATGATTTTCAGAAAAAAATCGTTAATTTTGCACATTGATGCCTAATGAGCATGATAAATTGACAAAGAGAGAACAAAACAAGGATGTATGGGTAAAATTCTTGATTTCATAGAACGCGATGGCGAAGGCAAATACTCCTGCTATAAAACGCGAAAGTTAGTCTTGGACGAAAACGACCAAGACACGTTGGACTATGATGACAAACCAGCGATAGAGCAGCATAGTGGCACCTTTGCTGAGACAGATTTAACTCGGATTGATACTGTCACAATCGATGAAAGGATGATGAAACTTGCCAGCATCCCTCTCTTCTCATACTTCCTTGATGGTTCCCGCCATGTCTATAAAGTTGATGATATTGCCATCGGTAACCGAATATTTCCATTCATGGCAGGACAAATTATTGTTGGATGCTGCGAACGGAAAGATAGAGATACTTTCAAAAAATACAAGTTGCAACGAAGAGTTGTACTATCTCTTCCTCGCAATTTCAATTATGATGATGATAAAGATGAAAACTTCTGTCGCAACTATTGTGAGAAAATAAATGCAGAGATAGCGTCAAATCGCTACATCCAAGAGCACGGCATCAAGATAGACAAAATTCTACTCTACCCAACTGACGGCAGTAGTGAGGTAACATCAGACAAGAACGGATTCAAAAATAGTGCAACAGCAAAAATCCAGTCTGAAATGTCCGACGAAGAGCAATTCATGGTGAAGTCGCTCTGTGAAAACAACCTGCTTGACAATGAACACTTCCTTGTCAAGGATGGTTCGATTGAATATAACCCTAGTTTTTCAAACATGTCGCCTTTGGAGTGGAATCAACTCCGTTCCAATTACAAACACGTAGTAGGTGTATCTAAGATGTTCAATCCCGATCTTCTGAAAGACTACAGGGGACGCAAACTTTCAAAAACTATCGCCAGTCTGAGACCTTTTGAACGCACAAAAGTATATCGCTATCCTGCCCAGAATGGCCAGTCAGAGTTTGCCATGTGGTATTTGCGTCTCAGAAAGGGAGAGTTCAGAGAGACCCGTTTCTCTGATGTAATTAAATGCGAATTGTTCTTGGAAGAGAAAGGCTCTTCAATCGACACAAATCTTATCAATCTTATAAGTGCTAACCTGATTAGGGAAGCCTATCCCACCTGTTATGGGAAGGACACAAGATGGGCTAATCATCTTTATCCGGTATTCTTGACAGAATACTTCTGCAAGTCTAACTATATCAATCAGAATATCATATTAAACCTGTTCTAAGATGACAACAAAGGTAATAGGAAAAGTATCAGCAACAGAATCATCCCCTTCAACAATCGATGAATTCTACTTTTGGACGGATAAGAAACAAATCCTCAGTCCTTTTGATGTAGTGAAGGTTGAACATGAGAGTGATTCCATTACGTATGGAGTTATAGAGGAAATATATCACGTAACAGATGCTCCCAGCCACTTCACCAGTTACATTTCAAGCGACTTTGGCGACGTTGACGATGCCATTGGCAACATGAATCGTCTTGGTATGAACTATGTAAAAGTTCGTGTATCAGGCAACACAAAAGACATTTACACCCCTGTTTTGAATGACAAAAGAGTTTCGCTTTGCAATGAGGATGATGTAAAAGAAGCACTGGGTCTTAGCGAAAAGGATGTGCAGAACCCTCTGGTTTGTGGTTACTTGCAGATGTATCAAGGTGAAGCCGCCATCAAGGTGAAAGTGGTATTGAACTCCCACTTCCTCTTGGGGCCTGATGGAGCACACATGAATGTTTCTGGTATTTCCGGCTTGGCAGCAAAGACCTCCTATTCCATGTTCCTTATCAAAGCCATACAAGAGAAATTCCGCACAGAAGCAAACGAAACGATAGCATTCGTATTCTTTAATGTCAAAGGACGTGACTTAATGGCGATTGACGAGCCGAACACCGACCTACCAGAGAAAGAAGCTAAGATATATGCAGACCTCGGGCTTTCAACAGATCCTTTCGGCAACGTAACCTACTATTATCCATATAGCACAGACAAGGTGACTGCGAATGTTCAGAGTTATGCTCACCCAGAGGATGTGCAGAGGCAGGTAGCAGAACACAAGGCAAAGAAATACAAGTTCGTATATGAGAACTGCCTAGAAAAGCTTGACCTTTTACTTGCTAACGAGGATGACTCTACTGGAACACTTGAAAGTTGTGTGAACTACATCATCAACGGACAGGTGCCATTCAATAATGTCAAGACCTGGTCAACTCTCGTTGAAAAGATTGATGAATGTACAAAGTCAAAGGGTAATGGCGGAAACTCTAACGAAATTCAGGTGACAAGCTGGCGCAAATTCAAACGCTGTGTCAGCAAAGCCATTAAGAACAATGTCTTTGGAACAAACCTGAATGATGCTACAGGTGAAGTTGACTTGACAGAGGAAATTTCAAACAATCTTGTAAATGGGCAGATAATGGTAATTGATATTGCCAGACTTGATGATAACACCCAAAGTTTTGTGTTTGGTAGCGTAGCTCGTGCCATTTATGATATGAAGTTAGGATCAGACAGAGATAATATCCCCGACAAGGTGATTCTATTTGTTGACGAATTGAACAAGTATGCCTCAAACGATGTTCCCAAAAACTCCCCCATCCTGAAGCAACTATTGGATATTGCAGAGCGTGGGCGTTCCTTGGGTATTATCCTGTTCTCTGTTGAACAGTTTAGAAGTGCAATACATGATAGAGTTAAAGGTAACTGTGCGACACAGGCTTATGGACGTACAAACGCTATAGAGGTTTCTAAGTCAGACTATAGATATATTCCTAAAGTTTATCAAAACATGATGACACGTCTTAGTCCAGGTGAGTATATAATATCGAATCCGGCTCTGCGTTCTTTGGTGAACATTAGATTCCCTCGCCCCTCATACAAGCAATTCCCTAATGGATAAAAAAATGAACAAGAATATAGACAATCCCATAGTAGGCATTGACCTCCTGAAAATGTTGATGCTCCAGCTTTATAGCAATCCCCGCTGTATTTATCGTGAGTATATCCAGAATGCTTTGGATTCAATAAACGAGGCTGTTAAACTTGGTATACTTAGCAGGGTGAAAGACGGACATGTGAATATTCACATCTCGTCAAACAATATCACTATCGAAGACAACGGTACTGGCATCAAGAGCAGCATTGCTGCAAAGATTCTGACAGATATAGCTAACAGCATCAAGAATGGCATTGACACCGCTGGCCAGTTTGGTGTTGGAAGATTGTCAGGAGGTGGCTATTGCGAGGTGTTGGAATTTGAAACCACTTATCAGGGTGAGGATGTTTCGACAATTGTGTCTATGGACACCCGTATACTTCGCAGGTTACTTGATGAAAGTCATAATGACATATCAGCCGAGGATGCTATGAGACAAATCTGTTTTGTACAGACATTAGAGGCTCCTGTCGATAAGCACAATTTTGTGGTTCGCCTTAAGAACATCATCAATTCAGCAGACATTCTCCTAAATGCCAATGAGATTCAGGCATACATCAAAGAGGTTGCTCCTGTTGATTATTCAACAACATTTTCTGCACTCATAAATTCAAGTGAACAACAGAATTTTGTGGCAAGGCACAAGTCAATTGACAAGATTAAGGTTTCATTAAATGAAGTGCCAGACATAGAAAAGTCATACGACATAAAAGTAAAGGGCAACGACGATGTTATTGAGAAACTCCGGTATTTTGAATTGCCAGAACATGAGAAGTTTGGTAAGATGGGTTGGGGATGGTATGCAGTGACGGAATTTTCAGTTCAAATAAATGACGAGAAAGATCCGTGCGCTGGTATAAGGCTGCGAAAGCATAACATTTCTCTTGATAAGAACATTCTGAATCCATACTTCAAAGAGGCACGTGGAAATAAATACTTCTACGGAGAGATATTTGTCACCAATGAAAATATTGTCCCGGACAGTGGACGTCAGGGACTTGCGGCAGGTGAGGAAGCTGACGCTCTCATCAAAGCGATAAAGGACTATTTCGCTATTCTACATCTCGTCTATAACAAAGCTAGCAGATTGAAAACAAGACTGAAAAACCTTGATGAATTGCTGGGAAAAATTGAAAGTGCAAGCGATTCTAAAGTAAGGAATATACTGTCAGACAAATTGAGGGAGCAGGTCAGGGAATATGAAAAATTCTCATCACCTGATAGTCATATTGAAGTTAATGATGTTCTGGACATCTACAATAAGAAATACCGTCGTAACCTCTTATCGAGGATTCAAGATGTTTTACATCCCGCGTCAAATCCTGGACCTGCAACTGTAGAGGATAATCCAGAGCCAGCAGATTCAGCCCCAACCCCAGCCTCCAAAGGAGGCTCACAACCTGCTACAACAATTTTTCAAGGTGCTGCTTCGACAGCACCCAAACCTACGTCTGGCAGTAATATAGAGCCTCCAAGGTGTAGGCCGACGGCTCCGCAACCGCCAACACCTCCTACTCCGCACCCCGCCACTCCGCCATCTGCCACGCCATCTCCTGCTTCGCGCCCCCAAAGCGAACTTGACGAGATGCTTATGACACTACAGGGCAAACAGCAATGTACACCAGATCAGATTGCAATTTTGAGGAAGGTTTTTAAGACCATGATGATTGTCTGCCCATCTGCAAGTAAGAAAACACTTACCATGCTGATGAGGGCGGCTATTGAAAGTATTGGGTAAAAATGGGAAGGCTAAAGAGGAGAAAGAAAGTCCTGCTCATAGAACCAAACTATGCCAATAAGTTCCCTCCTGTAGGTTTGATGAAGCTATCAACCTACTATAAGAATCTGGGGAATTGGGATGTTGTCTTCTTCAAAGGCGACCTGAAGAACTTTGTTATTGAACGCATCACAGAAAGGTGTGTTAAGATGTTCCTCACTATTGACAAGTCTATCGACTGGTCATTAAAAAAGGATAAAATCTTCGAGTTTATCAAGACACGCAAGAAGAATCTCATACCAGAGATAGGTATTGAACAGTCTAATTATAGCATTCTGCTTTTAGGACAGTTGACAGATTTCAAGGATTACTACTGGAAAGGAACATGGAAGAAGGAGCCTGAATGGGATAGAGTCGGAGTCACCACGCTGTTCACTTTCTACTGGGACATAACGGTGGAAACTATTAACTTTGCCAAACTACTCGTGAAAAACAAAAAAGACCTTATGGTTGGAGGGGTGCTGGCTTCAATCCAACCAAAAGAGTTAGAAGAGGCGACAGGGATAAAGCCGTATGTAGGCATATTGAACATACCAGGACAGCTTGACAAGGGGGACACACAAATAATTGACGAACTGCCACTTGACTATTCCATCCTTGACGAGATAGAATACAAATATCCGATGGCGAATGCATTCTACGGGTATATGTCAAGAGGCTGTATCAGGCATTGCCCCTTCTGTGCAGTTCCGACATTAGAGCCTGTTTACAACCCATATATCAAACTTTCTGATAGAGTGGAGAAAACGCGTGAGATCTTTGGCGACCAGAAAGACCTTCTTCTTATGGACAACAATGTTCTTGCATCAAGTCATTTCAAAGAGATAATCCAAGAAATAAAGGATTGTGGATTTGGACGAGGGGCTACTTTTGTTCAGCCTAACCTGCTTGATATTGCAGCAAAGAATCTCAAAGAAGGAGTCAATGATAGGGCATACATCCGCAAACTCCAATCTCTTATATATGAATTCTATGAGAAGTTGACTAATAAAGATGATTCCTATCAGGTATACCAGATCATTGAACTTTACCACATCAAGAAACTTCTGACATCGAAAAAAGAGAATCTTTTGAAAGCATACGAGGAGATTAAGCCCTATTATGACAAGTATTTCAAACCATCGCCTCGGCAGCGGTACGTTGACTTTAACCAAGGTGTTGATGCGAGATTATTTACCGAAGAAAAGGCAAGGCTGTTGGCATCTATAGCAATTCGCCCCCTACGAATAGCATTTGATAACATTAAGACGCTGCCTGAATACGAAAAAGCATTAAGGTGGAGTGCAAACGCTGGCATACGCCATTTCTCAAACTATTTGCTCTACAACTTTACCGACAAGCCGGTTGACCTTTACAAACGATTGGAAATAAACGTAAATCTGTGTGATGAGCTTCATGTTAATATCTATTCTTTCCCCATGAAGTATCACCCTTTGCGGAGAGAGGCTGGAAGCGAGATTGATTTTTCCCATAACAGAGATTACATTGGTAAATATTGGAACCGCAAATACATCAGAGCCGTTCAGGCTATTCTGAACAGCACTAAAGGACAAATTGGTAAAGGCCAATCGTTTTTCTACGAGGCTTTTGGGAATGACGAGGAAGAATACCTCAGACTGCTTGATATGCCGGAAAGTTTCATATTATACAGATTCTTCTTCAAATGGCTTGACGGCATCAACGGCCTTGGGCCTCAGCATTGGCGCGAAGCGTGGAATGTATGCAGGGAAAAGCTTTCTGACGAGGAGTGGGGCAAAGTTCTTGAAGTGATTTATCAAAATGATTTCAAGAAAGAGACTACAGAACTTTTTACTGATACTGACGTGCGCAGATTGTTTGGTTTCTATAAGAACCTAAGGGATGAGGTTTCGACACCAGGAACAGAACTATATGAGCTAAAGAAAGACTACGATTCTCACCCATTAAAGGAAACAAGAAGGAAGAAATGAAGATAACAAGCAAAACACTTCTGGAGGATTTATATCGAGCCAACATCATTGATATAAACACTTATCTTCATTTGCATGGGGAAAAATATACTTATGTAAATGATGTCCTCATGCTATCTTTTGATAACGATTCCTGGAGTTCCCAAACACGCGAAGATAAGGAACTCTCGACGTTTCTGTATGGCATTACTACCTTTTTTGAAAGATATGATGCTGGATCTATAGATACTTCGATGCTAATCTTGCCTCAGTCATTACTTTTCTCGTTGAATTCCATCTATCAAAAAGAGAAAAGCAGGTTTAATGCTGGAACTGTTTTCCTATTTGCTTTATATGCTGAGTCTACTCTTCTCTATCAGCACCTGCTTTATAGCCTTTTAACTAATCCCAAAAGCCTGTTTGACGAGAATTCGTTCAGAAGTAAAGCAAGCCAAGGAGAACATACCGTTAATAATGTAGATTTAGAGTTTAAACGCTATAAATATGCCTTAACTTCCATCATTGTAAACTTTGTCGAATCTTTAGCAAACTTCCCTGATTGCAAATATTATAAGAAAGCCATCGAATCTTCGTTGGAAGAATCATCAGTTGATCTTTCGATTTACGAAGATGCCAAAGCCTATGCCGATTTGCTAACATTTAAGCCTTCGGGAATAGAACTCGTTGCCTCTGAAGGCTCTTCATCAGTATACGTATTTGATGATAGCATACAAAAGGCTTATAAAGAGCTCCAAAGTAAATTTTCAATAAGAACCCAGAACATACTTGTTTACAACCTCCCAAGATATGTTGACATCATGCCCTGGGTGACTGGAGAAAAGACAGAGTTTAACTTTAGGGGGTGCGGCATGAAGTCGAAAGTTGAAATTGGCGATTTTGTGCAGCAGTTTAAGAAATATTTGTCTGAGAACACAACTATAGCCGTTGCCAAGAGTAATATTGACCCTGACCTCATTGAAACCATAACATTTTTGATAAGCCTTGGTGTTGAGAATATCACGATTCCAAATATGTCTGCCTATCAAAATCTCGTGGAAATCTATCCACAATGGAGTGATATGGCTCTTGACATTACAGATGTAACAAAGGTCTACGCAAAAGTATATGAGCATAATCCCCATCATGCGCAGGACTGTTTTGATTTAATAGAGGAGATAATCGCCAAAATAGTATTGTTGATTACGACACTTCCCGAATATGAATCATTTGCTTCCCTTTTCTCAACGACAGGGCAAGCCTTGAAAAAACTAACCGATGATAATAAAAGGGAGTTGGAATATCAGAAGTATATCACTGAGGAAAAGGATAAGTTGCTAACAAAAGCGTTCAATGACGCTTTTGACAAGTCAAGTGTTCAGGCTAGAAATGCAGTTCAAAATAATCGTCTTGGATATAGGGAATTCATGAGGTTTTTGGGGCGTGAAAACAGTTTCATGGATTTGCGCAACGTGGGAAAGCGCGGTGCGAATGAGTTGTCTAAGATCCTTTCCACGTTCGCAATCACATACGAGAAAATCCTAAGGGAAGGGGATGATTTCGCAAAAAGCAGGAACATCAAGGCAATCTTCTATTGGCTGGATGATGCTGGAATTAAATTCGTAAAAGATTTCAAGCAATACTACAATTACTTCCCTATGTTCTTTATCTTAAACGCATTCTTCAGGTCAGCAAAAAGTGTTAAAGCACAAATATATGCATCTTTTTATGGCATCACTAATATGGGGAGTTCTTCACTCGACGATTTGGCTGCAAAGTACCACTTCACAAGAGAGCGTGTAAGACAGATTGTTTATAACAAAGAATTTAAACGAGATAAAATAATCTCTCTTATTCTTGACTCAAAATATTGGGAGAAGTATAATCTCCAGTTTCAAGGCTTCATAACTACAGAAGACCCGCAATATCTTGATATATGTGAGAAGGAAATGCCTAGCTTAACCTTCTTCAACTACTGCAACCTTTTGGGTGTCATAACTAACATTTCAATATTAAACCTCTCTTATACAGGCAAGATTCTGACTACGTCAGATGTTGAACAGTACCTTATTGAAGGCATAAAATTTCACTCATATGGCTATGATCCCAATTTTATTTATATCGAATACCGTTAGCTTTAAAAGAGGCAGGTCGCCTAATAAAACTTCAGCGGGATGAAACCATAAAGATACCCATAAGGAGTTCTTTCATTGAAAATACAGACTTTTGGAGCAAAAAGGGATCTGGTATAAGCAAGGGGTTGCAAGCCGGGCTGATAGCATTTTTTGAGGAGATTATCAATAGGATTTATCCTGGATACGTAAAGGACCACTTCCTGATATTGCCAGCCAACAAGAAAAACTATAGCGAGATTTTGTATGGCATTTTAAAGGAGAATGGCAATAAGATGCATTTGAGTGATATATTCAGAAGGTTCAAAGAACTCTACCCCGATGATAAATACGATGAGCCTAACAAGATAAAGCAATTTATGATGCGTGATGAACGTATTGAAAATATTGGAAGGTCTTCAATATGGAAATTGTCTGAATGGGAGGGGTATACAGGTAGCCTTCCTGAACTTGCCGTCGAGTTGGTGTCCAAGAAATCTAAACCAGTTGCTATCGCTGATCTCGCAAAAGAAATGCTGTCACACCGCCCTGATTCTACAGAGCGTAGCGCAACTAGCATTATCTATCTTTGTATCAAAGAAGGTAAACTTATAGATTATTACGGAGATTTTGTTGGCCTGCCCAAACGCAAGTATGGTTCATCTTACGTTCTACAGCCTCATACCTTTGATGAATGGATGGAAGCATTTAAGAATTATGTATACCAAAATAACTGCTTTCCTACAACGAAAGGTCAAGGCTATGAATCATCACTCTTTAATTGGTATTATGATTCAAAAAGCTATGTAAATCTTAGCTCTGAGGAGATTTTGAAATTCCACCAAATGCTAACAGATTTGGCACTATATCCCCATACTATTAACGAATTAAAGTTCTTCAACAACTGCAAAAGATATCGAGAGTTCGCTAATCAGGCAGGAAGAATGCTAACCCGTTCTGATGAACCAGGACTATTCTACTGGTTTGAAACTAACAAGGAGAGATTTATGGGTTATGATGATAATCGCAAAATCTATTTCAAGAACCTCCTAAGCTATCTGGCTGAAAAGTTGGGCGAATTTTAATTTTTGAAATTACAAACAGACCTCATTGATTATGGACAATAAATATTTGGAAATCGCCAACAGATTCGATAAAGTAGAGCGGTATATTGAAAAGAAGAAATGGACGTGTTTGTGTCCCAATTGCCAAAAGAAAGCAATCAATAGCCACTTGCTACAGAAAAATGGAATATTGGATAATGTGGCAGAAAACGGTCATCTGTATGAATCACGGATAAAAGGTGTCTATCGGCGCATAAATGAAGGTGAAACATCAGAACTTAAAAGAGTTGGAGTAGGACATGCACTTTCTTTTCCTCTCTTTTGTAGCGAACATGATAGTAGTCTTTTCAGGCCTATAGAAGGGAAATGTATAGATTTTGATGACTATCATTCACAACTTTTATTCTCATATCGAAGTTTATGTTCTGAAATCAGGAAAAAAAAATTCAATATAGATAGATACAATGGGGTGTTACCTGATGGCGATGACAAGTTTGATTTATTGCTTGGTGAGAAATTAGGTCTATGTGATCTAATGTACTACAAAGGGATGTTTGAAACTGAATTTGCCAAGCAACAAAACAAGTTTACTTTTTTTCACTTGTCCTACCCCTTTATTCCTGTCTTTGCTTCTGGTCTATCAACATATTATCTACAGAATGGTACTTTTGTGGATTGTACAGACGGTGTCCCCTATGACCAAATAATTGACAGTTTTTTCATTAACATCATCCCGCTGAATAGTTCTCTTGAAATAATCATCGGATATTGTAATGATCATGCAAATGATAGTCTAAAGATGTATGTGCATTCTTGGGAAAACCTCAACGTTAATCAATTATTCAATAAAATAGCAGACTTGTTCAGCTTTAGTTTAGAAAGTTGGGGTATGTCACCATCTTTTTACGAACAGTTAATGACCGAGAGGCTGATAGTATAAGATTATGGAGTTGATGCAAAAAATAGGGAATCGAGTGCTAAATCTTGATATTGAAGGTAGAACGTTATGGCAAGAAAGACTATACAAGAGTTCGTTGAGCAAGCCTAGCAGGTGCGTGGTGATAGTTTTTACTATTCCGAGATGGAATATGTCAACACGCATACGCTTGTAAAAATAATGTGTAAGGAATGTGAACTTAGAGCCATCAAGGCATCTTATAAGCAGGGACTGTTCCAAATGTAGTAAAAAGCAGCCCCATGAGTGGATCGTCAGGGCGAGGATGGTTCATAGGATGGTTCATAGGCACGAACTAAGAGTTAAAACAAACGAATGATTTGGTTCTTTCGGAGTTTTGTTATACCTTTGCACCCGATGATGAGTCATAAAACGGCTGGTGGCTCATCATCGGGTGTTCATTGAGTGCAATTTATAGCAGAATGAAGAATTGAGTACGGTCTCTTATCCGTAACCCTCAAAATCCTCAATCTCCCGAACTGCCTTTATACAAAGAAATCCTGCAAATTCTTCCAAAGTTACGAAAAAACGAGAGCAGAATAAAACAATTGTCAGTTATTTCACCACTGCCTTCTTGCCATTGTGAATATAAATACCCTTCTGTGGAGTCAGCACGCGGCGCCCATCAAGCGTGTACCACTCATCACTTTGGGCATTGGGCTATGAGCTTTGAACTGGATGAATAGCGGTAGCGATGCCCTCATTCCCCTGCCGCAGCAAGATCCACAAAGACGAATGCTGCACGCAGTGGCAGCCATCATGTTTTATTGAGGTATGGTCTGCTTATTTTTGTATCTTTAATGAGTGGTTTGAGATATCGATTACAAGAAGACGAAAATTTTCGATTAGTCTTGCTGTCCTCTTCCTAAATAATCTTAAACATTATGATTTCTTTAATTGTTAAATTATTGAATAATCTTAACGAATTAACTTCGTTTAACGTAAAATACGGGCACGGAGAGAACCAACTGCCCTCTCGGTCGAAATTGAGCGATTCTGACGAGGTTTAGTAAAACGTTGATAATGAACAGCTTAGACAAACCACCATTACTCGACCCACAAAAAAATAGTCTTTAGCACCCAAAAACACAGTCTTTTTAGGTCAAAAGTATAGTCTTTTTGGGTCAAAAAGACTATACTTTCTATCTTAGGGATCGCCTTTGGCGAGAACCAACGGTCTCTCCGCTACGCTTTGAGTGGCCGTTGGTCCTGCGAGTAAGAGCACTCACCCCAAAAATAAATTAAACATCATGGTTTTCGAAGAAACGACACCTAAGGGTCGTTCGGGTCGGCGTTTCCACTCGTTCCGACGGCATCTACAAGTGGAAGGTGACGGCAGAACGAGTCGTAGATGACGGCGGGACAGGTGTAAGTAAAGTCTGGAACAACCCTAAACAGACCCTACGTAAACATTACGTAGACTCTACTTGGGTTCAAAACAGACTTTACTTGTATCTCAATGAGACTCTACTTGGATCCCAAAGAGGCTTTACTTGCACACAAAAGCACTTGTGGACTCTACTGTACACCCCAATCATTTCCCCTCTACCAATTAGCATTCTTTCACAGCCCTTAAATAATTGCGAATTATCCTGACAATATTTTCACACAGAGTGAATGGAGTCTATGGAGAATCTCAAATCATGCAGAGCATAATTACTGACCCCACCCCTCGCTACGCTCCACCCCTCCCCTGCAATGGGAGGGGAGTGCCATGCGGACAGGAAGCCCACCCCTGCCTTCCCAAAGGGAGGGGGTGCCATGCGGACGGAAAGCCCACCCCTGCCCTCCCAAAGGGAGGGAGTGCCATGCGGACAGGAAGCCCACCCCTACCCTCCGAAAGGGAGGGAGTGCCATGCGGACTCATCTTATAGGACTTTGAAGCATGTGTACTCAACGTAGCAACTCCCCTCCTCTTGGGAGGGGTTGGTGGTAGGCTCCCACAGCGCCAGCAACTCCCCTCCCATCGTAGGGGAGGGGTAAGGGGTGGGGTCAGTAACTATTCAACCTCTCTGTTCTTCCGAATTTGTAATCCGGTGGCATTAAGTTTAAGAATCTGTGATTCGCTACAAGGGAACTGGCGCAAGGACACAGATACAAGGACACTGGCGCAAGGGCACTGGCGTAAGCCGACAAAAAAAACAAGCCGCCCCTTTGATGGGGCGAGCTTACCTTTGTTCAAAGTTCATAGTTCATAGTTCATAGTTCAAAGTACAATGATCAGCGTTCATTGCGTAAGCCGACAAAAAATCAAGCCGCCCCTTTGATGGGGCGAGCTTACCTTTGTTCAAAGTTCATAGTTCATAGTTCATAGTTCAAAGTACAATGATCAGCGTTCATTGCGTAAGCCGACAAAAAATCAAGCCGCCCCTTTGATGGGGCGAGCTTACCTTAGTGAAAGAGCGACGGGAGGAGCGGTTGAGCCTTCCCATATAGGGGAAGGACGGGTTGGGGTGGATGTTTCTTTTGTCTCTTTTCTTTGCGCCAAAGAAAAGAGTGATAGAGAAGTTTTCTTTGCACCAAAGAAAAGAGATACAACATTACGCAGAGTGAACAGAGTGAGAATAAAAAATTCATCTCTCACAGACACCACTTTGACCTTCCCGAAGATACTTACGTTCGGAAGTAAAAATAAAAAAGCATTTATTTTGTACTTCACCCACTTCTTTGTATCTTTGCAGCACAAATCTTTAAGCTAAGAATCCATGATCAACGAACAATTATTGCATCCTGAGAGCATCGTCGTGATCGGCGGCTCGAACAACATTCATAAACCCGGTGGTGCCATCGTGCGCAATATCCTCCAAGGAGGCTACCGGGGAACACTCCGTATTGTGAATCCCAAGGAAGACGAGGTGCAGGGCATCAAGGTATTCCACGACGTGAAGGAGCTACCGCCCACCGACCTGGCCGTGATTGTCGTTGCCGCCAAATACTGTCCAGACTATGTGGAGTTTTTGGCAGCAGAGAAGGCGGTGCGTGCCTTCATCATCATCTCCGCCGGCTTCGGTGAAGAGACGAAGGCAGGTGCAGCCTTAGAGAAAAGGGTGCTCGACTCCTGTGAAAGATACGGGGCTGCCCTGATCGGCCCGAACTGCATCGGACTGATGAACAGCTGGCACCACAGTGTGTTCACCAAGCCTATCCCCACACTGAATCCGCAGGGAGCCGACTTCATCAGCGGGTCGGGTGCCACGGCGGTGTTTATCTTGGAGAGTGCCGTCACGAAAGGACTGCCTTTCAACTCGGTATGGAGCATCGGTAACGGGAAACAGATCGGTATCGAAGACGTGCTGCAGTATATGGACGAGAATTTCGATGCAGAACGTGACTCGAAGGTGAAACTGCTCTATATAGAGAATGTGGGGAACCCCGACAAGCTGCTGTTCCATGCCAGTTCGCTGATCCGTAAGGGCTGTCGTATTGCTGCCATCAAGGCAGGATCATCGGAGAGTGGCAGCAGGGCCGCCTCCTCACATACCGGTGCCATCGCCAGCAGTGACTCTGCGGTAGAAGCATTGTTCCGCAAGGCCGGCATCGTGAGATGTTTCTCCCGCGAGGAGCTGACCACCGTAGGATGTATCTTCACCCTGCCGCCTATCAAAGGAAAGAACTTCGCCATCGTGACCCATGCCGGCGGACCAGGTGTGATGCTCACCGATGCCTTGTCGAAGGGCGGTATGAATATCCCCAAGCTTGAAGGACAGGCTGCCGATGAGCTGAAGGCGCAGCTCTTCCCAGGCTCCTCTGTGGCAAACCCCATCGATATCCTTGCTACGGGAACGGGTGAGCAGCTGGGTATTGCCATTGACTTCTGCGAAAACCGCTTTGAGAACATCGATGCCATCTTCGTGATCTTCGGCACCCCCGGACTGGTACAGCTCTACGAGGCTTACGACGTACTGCACAAGAAGATCCTGGAATGCAAGAAGCCGATCTTCCCCATCCTGCCCAGTATCCATACAGCAGGTCCCGAGGTGTCGGAGTTCCTGCAAAAGGGACACGTGAACTTCAGTGATGAGGTGACGTTGGCCACCGCACTGACACAGGTGATGCAGACACCACCGCCTGCTGCCCCAGAGATTGAACTCTTCGGAGTGGATGTGCCGCGGATCCGTTCTATCATCGACGGTATCAAGACCAACGGCTATGTGTCGCCCGACATCGTCCGTCAGCTCTTCACCTGTGCAGGCATTCCCATGGTGCCCGAGATGGTGAGTGACAAGAAAGAGACCCTGATCGAGTTTGCGCAGAAGGTGGGCTACCCCGTAGTGGCCAAGGTGGTGGGTCCCGTTCACAAGAGTGATGTGGGCGGTGTTGCCCTGAATATCCGCACCCCCGAGCACTTAGCATTAGAGTTTGACCGCATGATGAAGATCCAGGATGCCACCGCCATCATGGTACAGAAGATGATCAAAGGCACGGAGGTGTTCATCGGTGCGAAGTACGAACAGCGTTTCGGGCATGTGGTGCTCTGTGGTTTAGGAGGAATCTTCGTGGAGGTGCTGAAAGACGTGAAGAGCGGTCTGGCGCCCCTCTCCTATCCCGAGGCCTTCTCGATGATCCGCTCGCTGCGGGGCTATAAGATTATAAAAGGTACGCGAGGACAGAAAGGCATCAACGAACAGCGCTATGCTGAAATTATCGTCCGCCTGTCAACGCTGCTCCGCTTTGCCACGGAGATCAAGGAGATGGATATCAACCCGCTCCTTGCCGACGACAAGGACGTGATAGCCGTGGATGCCCGTATCTTGATAGAGAAATAATCATTTACAAATCAATCACTAAAAAGAATGAAGGATTTTAAATATTATGCCCCCACGGAAGTGGTGTTCGGCAAAGAGTCGGAAGAGAAAGTAGCCCAGTTAGTGAAGCACTATCAGGGTAACAAGGTATTAGTGCATTACGGAGGCAGCAGCGCAAAGAAGTCAGGACTGCTCGACAAGATCTGTCGGCTGTTTGAAGAGGGAGGCATCCCCTTCGTCTGCTTAGGCGGTGTGGTTCCCAACCCACGACTGTCGAAGGTATATGAAGGCATCGAACTGTGCAGGAAGGAACAAGTTGATTTTATCCTCGCTGTGGGAGGAGGCAGCGTGATCGACTCTGCCAAAGCCATCGCCTACGGCGTTCCCTTCGAGGGAGATGTATGGGATTTCTATATCGGTAAGGCTGAGCCCGCATGCTGTCTGCCCGTTGCCTCTGTCCTCACCATCCCCGCCGCAGGCAGTGAGATGAGCGAGGCCAGCGTAATCACGAACGAGGAGGGCTGGATCAAGTTAGGCTACTCAAACGATATGGCACGTCCGAAGTTCGCCATCATGAACCCCGAGCGCACCTTCACCCTGCCACCCTACCAGACGGCAGCGGGTGTCACCGACATGATGATGCACACCATGGAGCGCTACTTCACCCATGATGATGACATGGATCTGACAACGGGATTGGCAGAGGCCGTGCTACGCACGATGAAGGACAGTGTGTTCAAGGTGTTGAAGAATCCCACCGACTACCGTTACCGATCGCAGATCATGTGGGGCGGCAGTGTGGCTCACTGGGGACTGACAGGCTGCGGCATGGCCGATGATTGGGCTACACATAATCTGGAACATGAGCTGAGCGGAATGTTCGATGTGACACACGGTGCCGGTCTGGCTGCCATCTGGCCGAGCTGGGCACGCTATGTGTATCGCGAGAATATCAGTCGTTTCGTGCGTTTCGCCGTGAACGTGATGGATGTGGTGAACGATTTCACCGATCCCGAGGGTACAGCCCTGAAGGGCATCGCTGCCATGGAGCGGTTCTATCAGGCTATCGGCATGCCCATCACCATTCACGAACTGATCGGCAGGGAGATCACCGATGAGGAGATCAAGGAGATGGTGCGCAAGTGCAGTCATGACTACCAATGTACTACCGGACAGTTCAAGGTGCTCCATGCCGAGGACATGGAGGCCATCTACCGGATGGCACGGTAGGACAGATCCCTCTACCTTTCTTCGTTCTTCTCGCAGGACAGGAACATCCCAAGGTCATCGCAGGCCACCCAACAAGGGTAGTCTGCGATTTCTTTTTTACTCTCATTCGGAACAATAATTATGACAAACAGAAAAAAAAACAGGCAAAAAACTTGTCGGATGAGATTAATTTTATATATTTGCAGCGAGTTACTACACATACCGAGAATCTATCAGCAATTTTCTACCTAATATTATGACGGGTTTATCAACTATTATTAATCTATTCAACTATTCGATTTATGCAAAACTATTCAAGAATCCTTTCCCTCATCTGTACGGGATTGATGGTGTTTGGAAGTGCTGCGGCCTCCGAACCGATGATCACTGGAGAGTCAAGCACTCCAGCAAGTACTACCGGACTGGTGAAGGGAGTCGTCGTTGATGCGGACAACCAACCGATTATCGGGGCGACAGTCATTGAAGTGGGCACGCCCAGTAACGGAACACTGACAGGAGCCGACGGTTCTTTCTCTCTTTCTGTTGCACGGGGTGCCAGTCTGAAAATCTCCTACGTGGGCTACAAGTCGGTGGTCGTGAAAGCCACGGAGGGGAAAACACTCTCCATTACCCTTTATGAAGACGCTGAAGTCCTGAACGATGTGGTCGTTGTAGGATACGGAACACAGCGTAAGAAACTGGTCACCGGATCCACCCTCCATGTGGATGCAGAGAGCATCGCCGCCACCAATGCCGTAGATGCTTTCGGTGCCCTGCAGAGTCAGGCGGCAGGAATGAATATCGTTCAGAACTCAGGACAGCCTGGTGAGAGCTACAGAGTAGTCATCCGTGGTATGGGAACAGCGGGCTCCAATGAGCCGTTGTATGTCATCGATGGCGTGCCCGGCGGCTCGATCTCCGATCTCTCCCCCAATGACATTGAGAGCATCGACGTACTAAAGGATGCGGCCTCCAGTGCCATCTACGGTGCCCGTGCTTCCAACGGTGTGATCCTGGTCACCACCAAGAAGGGCAAGGCAGGACATCTGCAGGTAAGCTTCGACGGATACCTGGCCTGGCAGAACCCGAACACCAATGGTGTCGAGCCGCTCAATGCCAAGCAGTACATGGAGATCAACGACAAGGCGTACGAGATTCAAGGTGTCTCCACCTACGACTGGGCAACGCTGATCCCGAAGCAGTATGCACAGATCATGAACGGTACATGGAACGGAACGAACTGGCTGGAAGAGACAACCGTCCATGATGCGCCCATGCACAATGCCACACTCAATATCACCGGAGGAAGTGATGTATCACGCTTCGCCATCGGTTTTACCAAGTATCACCAGACAGGTACTATCGGCTGGCCCGCCACGCCGAAGTTCGACCGTTACACCGTGCGCATCAACTCCGACTATTCTTTGATCAAGTCAAAACTCAGAGACAGGGATATTCTGAAATTCGGTGAGAACATCACCTTCTCGGCCATTAATAAGAAAGGTGTCTCCATCGGCGGCATCTATGGTAACAGCATCCGTAACCTCCTGGCCATGTCACCCCTCCTCCCAGCTTACAACGACCAGGGAGAGCTCTATGAATATAAGGACATACAGGCCGATGGCTGGGATTTCAGTGCTGAGATGGCAAACCCCTTGGCCGTGATGAAACACGATGAAGGGAACAGCTATACCAAGCGTTATCGTCTGCAGAGTAATTTCTTCCTGGAATATGCTCCGATCAAAGGACTCACCTTCCGCTCCAGTGCAGGATGGCTATACCGCCATAATGAGGGGCGCAGCTATGTTCCCGTCTATGAGCTCAGTGCGAAGAAGTCGAACCCGAACGATGACGTGCGGCAGAATCAGTCGTACAACATCCGTTGGTCGTGGGAGAACACTGCCAACTGGGTACAGGCGTTCGGCAGTCATAACGTGGATGTGCTCATAGGACAGTCGTTGGAGAAATGGGGATACGGCAACGGCGTGAATGTGACCAATTCCAACTCCCTGTTCCCCGGATCATTCGATCATGCCTATATCGACAATGCCAACGTGGTGGATCCCGCCTATACCAGTATCGGTGGCAGTCCGAACGCACAGGGTGCCCTGTCGTCATTCTTCGGTCGTGTAAACTACAACTACAACGAGACCTACCTGCTCTCCCTCGTGCTCCGTGCCGATGGATCCTCCAATTTCGCCCGTGGCAAGCGATGGGGTTACTTCCCCTCGGTATCAGCAGGCTGGGTGATGACCAACGAGACTTTCATGGAATCTGCCAAGGGCTGGCTTGACTTCCTGAAGCTGCGTGCCAGTTGGGGACAGAACGGTAACTGTAACATTTCCAGTTTCCAGTATCTGGCCACCGTCGCCTTCGATGATCCCTACTATTTCGACAGTAAGGACAACCCTGGCATTGGCGCCTATCCCAATATTCTTCCCAATCCTGACGTGAAATGGGAAACATCCGAACAGTTTGACCTCGGATTCGATGCGCGGTTCCTCAGTAACCGACTGGGTGTATCGTTCGACTGGTATAACAAGAAGACCAAGGACTGGTTAGTGCGTGCTCCCATGCTCCTCTCCTATGGTACTGGCGCACCCTATATCAATGGTGGCGACATTCAGAATAAGGGATACGAAATTCTTGTCAGTTGGAACGACCGTATCGGCAAGGATTTCAGCTATAACATCTCTGCCAACGTCTCTCATAACAAGAACGAGGTGACCCGACTGGCCAACTCCGAAGGGATCATTCACGGCGGATCCAATGCCATCGCACAGAACACCGCTGAGCTCTACCGTTTGCAGGTGGGCTATCCCATTGGATATTTCTGGGGATACGAGATGGAAGGCATCATCCAAAACGAACAAGACCTGCAAGACTACCTGAACCGCAACTGCGGGGGCGACAAAGCCAACTCCCTGCAAGGTGAGACACTACAGCCGGGAGATGTGAAGTTCGTGGATGTGAACGGGAATAAGATGATCGACAAGGGTGATGACGACAAGACCATGATCGGTGACCCCAACCCCGACTACACCGTTGGCTTGAACATCAATATTGCCTACAAAGGCTTCGACTTCGCCTTAAACGGCTACGGATCCTTCGGACAACAGGTGGCCAAGAGCTATCGTCAGTTCTCCGATCATCCCGATGACAACTACTGTACCGATGTATATACCAAATACTGGACGGGCGAAGGCAGTACCAACCGCTATCCCCGCTTCTCCGACGGTAAGACCGCCAATATGTCGGAGATCTCACGTGTTTGGATTGAAGATGCCGACTTCTTCAAGATCTCTCGCATCACGATAGGCTACGACTTCAAGCGACTCCTTCCCCAACTGCCGGTGAAGAAATGCCGCCTCTATGTTTCCGCAAGCAATATGATCACGTTCACCGGCTACTCCGGTATGGATCCCGAGGTGGGATTCGGCAACGGCACCAGCTGGGCCTCTGGTATCGACTGCGGTTATTACCCATCAGCACGCTCATGGCAAGTGGGACTGAACATCAACTTTTAAATCCTGACAATCATGAAAAATAATATGATCTATATCGTTGCATCCGTGATGTGCGTGATGCTGCTTGGAAGCTGTGATGAGTTCCTCGACACCGAGAACCTCACCATGAAGGACACCTCGAATTTCCCAATCAACGAGACAGATGCTATACAGATGGTGAACGGCATCTACTCCGTGATGAACCGTAATCTGGCTGATCCAGAGGAAGATCCATTCTTCATCTTCGACATTGCCTCCGATGACCGTTTGGGCGGAGGTAGCCAGAGTAATATCGGTGCCCAGGGGGTTGACCGCCTGATGAATGCTTACGTTGACTGGATGAAACCTCTCTGGCAACAACGCTATGCCGGTATCAACCGCGCCAACAATGCACTGGAGACTATCGACAACGTGACCGAATGGAGTTCCAACACCAAAAAGGACCAGTTGCTGTGTGAGATCTATTTTCTCCGCGCCTGGTACTTTTTCAACCTTGCACAAGTGTTCAACGGGGTGCCGTTGGTGCTGACAACAGAGGCACTGAACCTTCCCAGGGCTACACCCGACGAAGTATATGCCCAAATTGGCTCTGACCTCAAGAACGCCATTGAGCACGGTCCTTCACAGAAATATCCCGAGTTCGGTGAAGGCAGGGTATCCAAATGGGCTGCCGAGGGAATGATGGCACGTGTATGGCTCTTCTATACCGGCTTCTACAACAAGACAGAACTGCCTCTCCCAGCAGATGAAGGCGGATCCATCAGTAAAGCACAGGTAGTGGCATGGCTCGAAGACTGCATCCAGAACAGCGGCTACGGACTGGTATCCGATCAGCGTAACCTCTGGCCCTATACCAATCCCTATACGGGTAAAGACTATCAGTATGATATAGACAACGGACTGAACTGGGAGACCGATGAGAACAAGGAGAACATGTTTGCCGTGAAGATGTCAAACAAACCAGGATGGAGTGCTGACTCCCAATTGCGGCATAACCGTATCGTGGAGTTCTACGGACTGCGCAAGACGAACGAGACAGCTTTTCCGTTCTCTGTACAGGGCTATTCCAACGGTCCTGTCTGTGAGAAGCTATGGACAGACTGGGCCAATGATCCCGATTATGCCGGCGACTACCGTCGTACTGGTTCTATCTGTGACCGTGCCGTGGAGATTCCCAACTACCCGGGCGACAAGGCAAAGGAGGTGGAGAACACCAATCTGCTGGCAAAGAAATATATCGGTTGCGAGGCCTACGACCCAGAGACAGGACAGCGCATGCTCAGCTACGGTTTCTTCTACGGTAGTGAGAACAACCGTCAGACCGGCCTCACCCAGTCGTTGGTATGGCTACGCTTCGCAGATGTCCTGCTTATGCATGCCGAGCTCACCGATGGTAAAACGATCTACAACGGGAAGAGTGGTCTGAATGCAGTGCGCCAACGTGCAGGACTTCCCGATATCAGCTACAGTCTGGCGAACCTCAAAAAGGAACGTCGCTATGAGCTTTGCTTCGAAGCCATCCGTTGGAACGACTTACGCCGCTGGGGTGATGTACAAGAGAAAGTGAAAAACCAAGTAGGTAACCACATCCTGAACCAAGGCATTGAGGGAGAGTATGCCTTCACCAATGACTACATGCAGCGTTACAACGAGACTGGTGGCGGCTTTTTCAAGATCCCAGAAGACCAGGTTACGCTCTCGGAAGGTGTATTGGAGCAGAATCCCGGATGGGGCGACGGCACCAACTGGGCTAAGGGCGATCTCCCCTATCGTTTCAAATAAACGCTCCTCATTCTAATGCACACAAGAAAGCCTGTACCGAAATGATACAGGCTTTCTTTGTTTTCCATACCTAAGTATTTACCCGCAATGGAAATAGGAAGCCACCAGTTTCTTGATCTCCTCAGGCAGATGGGAGATGTCATGCCGCAAGGTGGTGTCGTTGTAGGAACGTAGCTGGGCGATGATGCCATCGATCATCGACGGACTGAACACCCCGCATTCCTCATATATGGCACGTTGCTGCTGCAGGCATTCGGCAGAGGCCACACAGCTATCAGGCAGTTGTGCCAACTGTGCCAGTTTGTCGGCATTGGCAGCATCATGGATATTCACGTTCACATACGTCTTCTCTGCCACTTCCAGGGCATTGTCCATCTCAAAGCCATGACGGCATGCCACACACAGGCCTGCCAGTAGCTGATACAAATCGGCACTGCCGTCGGGTGACCGCATCTCCACCGTCTGTTTAATGGACTTATCAAAACTGCTTGGGCTCTCCAAGGGGTTGGCAAGAGCACACATATCACCCTCTGCTGTCCATCCTAACGGCACACGGACAAGCACACTACGGTTACGATCGCCCCAGCATACATTGGTGGGAGCCTCCTGATGGGGCACCAGACGGAAGTAGCTGGTGGGATTCTTATTTCCGAAAGCTGTAATACTCGGCGCTAAATCCATCATACCGGCAATCATCTTCCGCGCAGCCTCACTCAAGGAGCCCTTCTCCAGCATCATGTTCTTCCCATCTTTCATCATCCGCATGTGGATATGCAGTCCGCTGCCCGCCTTTCCCGTAGTGATCTTCGGTGCAAACGTCACGTTGTACCCAAACTCATAGGCGAGGTTACGGATCACCCATTTAGCTAACATCAGCTGGTCGGCAGCCTCCTCCACAGGCACAGGGAGGAACTCGATCTCGTTCTGTTCGTAAATCATTCCGTCCTGTCTGAAGTTCCCCACTTCTGAGTGTCCGTATTTGATCTGTCCTCCTGTCTGTGCCACATACTGCATGCACTGCTGCCGGAAAAGGTTCATCTTCGCATAGGGTGCACTCTCATGGTAACCGTGTTGGTCGATGGCAGGGAACATCTCGTCATCCTCAGTAATCACATAATACTCCAACTCGCCCATAGCATGGAAGGTCATTCCAGTCGTCTCTGTGAAGGCACGTGCTGCCTTTGCCAACGTGTTCTCCGGAGCACTGGCCAAAGGCTTTCCGTCTTTGTCGAAGTAGGAACATAACATACACAAGGTAGGAATCTCGGCGAAGGGATCCAAGAAAGCCGTTCGGAAGCGAGGAAGTACGTAGAGGTCGCTGCTGCCAGCCTCAATGAACGAGAACAGGCTACTGCCATCGACTCGTTCCCCACAGGTGAGAATCGTTTCCAAATAAGCTTCATTGGTCACCACGAAGTTCAGGGTCTTCAGTTTCCCATCGCCTCCAGGGTACATAAAGTTCACCATTTTCACCCCGTTTTCACGCACGAAACGAATGATGTCTGCTTTGGTGAAAGTGTGCGGTTCTTTTTGAAGGAATGCCACCACAGGATTGGCATTCATCGAGATTGTTTGATTGTCCATAGGTTATTATTTATGATCGTTTAATAATAATAACGCAAAGGTAAGAAAAAAAGACACCATTACCAACAAATAATAAAAGAAAATTCGAAATGGAGAGAAAATCCGTTATCAAAAAAAGAGGGTGTGTCAAAATGCAAATGTCATTTTGAAAACCTTACAGATTAAAATATTTCAATAGGAAAAAGCCATTCCTGAACTCATTTTTGAGTCAAGAAATGGCTTTTTCTTTGCTTTTGAGGGTGCTCAACTTACAGATTGAAAGTTGTTAAGTTGTGAATTCGCATTTTGACACACCCTCTTTACTACTCAGTTTCTAAATACCAGACCTTCACCGAAGCAATCGATGATGATAGGCTTCTCGCGATTCACGTCACCAGCCAGGAGCTTCTTCGACAGGTCGTTAAGCACATAACGCTGGATGGCTCGTTTCACAGGTCGTGCACCGAACTCAGGATCGAAGCCCACCTCTGCAAGATAGTCGATGGCCTGCGGAGTGGTCTCCAACTTCACACCTTGCTCTGCCAGCATCTTCTGCACATGATTCATCTGGAGGGTCACCACGTCGGCAATCTCCTGTTGCGTTAATGGCAGGAACATGATCGTCTCATCGATCCGGTTCAGGAATTCCGGTCGGATGGTCTGCTTCAGCATGCCCATCAACTGTGAGCGCAGGGATGAAAGCTGTGCCTCGCGGTTTCCCGAATGACTCATCTGTTCCACCGACTCACGGATCAGCTGACTACCCAAGTTACTCGTCATGATAATAATCGTATTCTTGAAGTTCACCGTACGTCCTTTGTTGTCGGTCAGCCTACCGTCATCAAGAACCTGTAACAGGATATTGAACACATCGGGATGGGCTTTCTCTATCTCGTCAAAGAGCACCACGCTATAGGGTTTGCGTCGCACGGCCTCGGTGAGTTGTCCGCCTTCATCATAACCGATATATCCCGGAGGCGCGCCAATCAGTCGGCTCACCGTATGTTTCTCCTGATACTCACTCATATCGATACGGGTCATCATGGTCTCATCGTTGAACAGATAGTCGGCTAAAGCCTTGGCTAACTCCGTTTTACCGACACCCGTGGTACCAAGGAAGATAAACGAGGCAATAGGCCGTTTGGGATCCTGCAGACCGGCACGACTCCGTCTGACGGCATCGCTCACTGCAACAATTGCCTCATCCTGTCCGATGACACGCTTATGCAGTTCCTCCTCCAAGTGAAGCAGTTTTTCTTTCTCACTCTGGAGCATTCGTGTCACGGGGATGCCCGTCCAACGGCTCACCACTTCGGCAATATCATCTGCCGTGACCTCCTCACGCACCATGGCACTGCCATTCTGTGCAGATTCCAGTTGTTCCTGAATAGAACGGATATCGTCTTCCAGGGCTTTCAGCTTAGAATAGCGGATCTCGGCCACACGACCATAGTCGCCTTCACGTTCTGCGCGTTCTGCCTCGTAACGCAGGTTCTCCATCTCCTGCTTGTCCTGCTGGATCTTGTTCACCAGTGAACGCTCGTTCTCCCACTTGGCACGGAAAGCATTCTCCTTGTCACGGAGCTCGGCGATCTCCTTGTCAAGTTGAGCCAGCTTACTCGTGGAACTATTATTACCAGCAGCACCAGCGGCACTCGTCTCTACAGCCACAGGGTTCTCCCGTTTGATACTCTCCCGCTCAATCTCCAACTGTTTCAGCTGACGGGTAATATCATCGAGTTCCTCGGGAACGCTGTCACGCTCCATACGCAGTTTGGCTGCAGCCTCATCCATCAGGTCGATGGCCTTATCTGGCAGGAACCGGTCGGAGATATAGCGCTCGGAAAGTTTCACGGCGGCGATGCAAGCATCATCCTGAATACGCACCTTGTGATGGTTCTCGTAACGTTCTTTCAGTCCACGCAGGATACTGATGGCCGAAAGTTCATCAGGTTCATCGACCATCACCGTCTGGAAACGGCGCTCCAGAGCCTTGTCCTTCTCGAAGTATTTCTGATACTCATTCAAGGTGGTAGCTCCAATGCTCCGTAACTCGCCACGTGCCAAGGCCGGCTTCAGGATATTGGCGGCATCCATGGCGCCCTCACTGGCACCCGCTCCTACCAACGTATGAATCTCATCGATGAACAGGATCACACGACCTTCACTCTTGGTCACTTCATTGATAACACTTTTCAAACGTTCTTCAAACTCTCCCTTGTATTTGGCACCTGCCACGAGTGCACCCATATCCAAAGAGAAGAGCTGCTTATCTTTCAAGTTCTCCGGGACATCCCCACGGACAATACGCTGAGCCAGTCCTTCCACGATAGCAGTCTTTCCCGTGCCCGGCTCACCGATCAAAATGGGATTGTTCTTCGTTCTGCGTGAGAGGATCTGCAGCACACGGCGGATCTCATCATCACGGCCAATCACAGGATCAAGTTTTCCTGCACGCGCTTCCTCCACGAGATTCTTCGCATATTTGCTCAGACTTTGGAAGTTCTCGTCACCACTCATGCTCTGTACTTTCTGTCCCTGGCGCAACTCCTGAACAGCTTTCAGTACATCCTGACTGTTCAGTCCTGCATCCTTCAAGATCCGCCCAGCCGTGGAGTTTACCTCCAACAATGCCAAGAGTATCGGTTCGATGCTGACAAACTCATCTCCCAACTTCTTTGAATAGTCCATGGCTTTCATCATCACCTCGTTGGTCTCACGACTGAGATAAGGATCCCCACCCTGCACACGGGGGAGATGCTTAATCTCCTGATCTATCAACGTAGAGACATGAACGGCATTGACACCTAATTTCTGGAAGATAAAGCTCACGACGTCCTTTCCTTTCTCCATCACACCCTTCAGTAGATGAACAGGTTCGATAAGCTGCTGTCCATTCTGCTGCGCAATGTTCACGGCTTGTTGTACCGCCTCCTGCGCCTTGATTGTAAATTTCTCTAATGTCATATTAGCTCCTTTCTTTTGTTTTGTTTCTAAAAACCGTTGCATCAAAACACATACCCGTATCCTGCAAATTGCCAAAATGACAAGACTCACGACAATCTGACACATGCTTTTTCTGTCCTTTTCCTTGTTACTCTCAAAAATAATTCATACCTTAGCGGCAAAAAGCAAACCGATGAAAACGACAAGAACACATGAATCATGCTATCACTTAGTGATGGTCGCTTCTCTGATCCTTTCCTGCTGGACATGGAATCCAACGAAAGCACAGGAACGTCTTGAATGGGGAGATCAGGGAAACGGAACCTATATCAACCCCGTGTTGAATGCCGACTACTCAGATCCCGATGTCATCCGGGTAGATGGGAAGTACTACATGGTAGCTTCCGATTTCCATTTTATCGGTATGCAAGTACTGGAATCCGAGGATTTGGTGAACTGGCATATTATCAGTCAGGTATATGACCGCTTTGACTATCCCGGATGGAACGAGAACAAGCACTATGGGGGCGGCTCATGGGCACCCAGCATCCGTTACCACGACGGGCGTTTCTTCGTTTTCTTCTGCACCTACGAGGAAGGACTGTTCATGAGCAGCGCCGAAGACCCGCACGGACCGTGGTCACCTTTGCACTGCGTAAAGGAAATTCCCAAATGGGAGGATCCCTGTCCTTTCTGGGATGATGACGGTCAGGCTTACTTAGGACGAAGCCGCCACCGTGCCGGTCCTATCATCATTCACAAAATGTCGGCTGACGGTAAACAGCTTCTTGATGAGGGTGTGACGGTCTATACCGGACCAGTAGCCGAAGGAACGAAATTCCTAAAGAAAGACGGCTATTACTACCTGATCATTCCAGAAGGGGGGGTAGGACAAGGATGGCAAACCGTCTTGCGCTCTCGGAACATCTATGGTCCCTATGAGAAGAAAGTGGTGCTCGAACAGGGCAGCACCCATATAAACGGACCACATCAAGGAGCACTGGTAGATACACCCGAAGGCAACTGGTGGTTTTTCCATTTCCAAGAGACTCACCCACGGGGGCGGGTGGTACACCTGCAACCCGCACGTTGGCACGACGGCTGGCCGCTGATGGGAGTGGATATTGATGGTAATGGCATCGGGGAGCCTGTATATGTTTGGGCAAAAGATCACCATCACGCCACCACCCCATCCCATTCTCCGACACTCATCACCCAACTGTCAGACGATTTCTCCATCAAGGATTCTTTCTGGGTAGGTGACCATCTGCGTCAATTAGGTCTTCAATGGCAATGGAACCATAACCCGCACGATGAGGCATGGAGCCTCAGCGAGCGGAAAGGATGGCTCACCCTCCACGCACTGAGAGCTGAGTTTTTAGCAACCAGCCATAATATGCTCACACAAAAGACGGTGGGATATGAGAGTGTGGCAACCACGAGGATTGACTGCTCAGGTATGCAAGAAGGCACCCACGCCGGATTGCTCTGCTCGGGGAACCTGTTCATGGGCATCGGCATTGCCAAGATGAACGGGAAACTGCAGTTGTATATAGAGGACAACGGGAAGCGTGAGATGCAGAGAATGATATCCCAAAAGATGATAGAGCTGCGAGTAACCATTGACAGCGAACGAAACACCCACCAGTTCGCTTACAGTACAGATGGGAAAAAGTTCACACCCATCGGTAAGGTCTTTGCCTTGCGAATGGGCAGTTGGAAGGGATCGCGTGTCGGACTCTACTGCTACAACACCCTACACGATGGAGGGAAGGCACAGTTCGACAACTTCACATACCATGTCGTCAGATAGACGGAGATGGTTAAGGCCGTACATCGTGCTTCACAAATAATGGCCGGGCATCCTCGACATCAGTGTGTACCTCAATACCATTGAACACCACATGACGGGCATGGTTCACATAGAAGCCTTTGGCGGGAAGCACACCCCACATCGTGGCCTCGGGATACTCCTTTTCTTTCTCATCGCCCGGAGCTGCTACACGGCCGCATCCGCCTGCATGACTGATATAGATATTACTCAACGAGATATCTTCCACCGGATGGCCCGCCAAGCCTGTGATGCTGCACCCCGTATTACCGGCCCCGTGCACCGTAATATCATGAAGACGAATGTGGCGGATCGTGCCGACGTTCTCCACCTGTGTTCCCTCTGCATAGGGACGGGCGCGGTTACCTAAACGGATAAAGATGGGAGACTCCGTACCTTCCACCAGGATATCCGACACATGCACATTCTCCATGATACCGCCATCGACAATCTCTAAAGAGATCGCCGAGGTGCCCCGTTTACTCTTGTCACCAAAGAATTGTGTGCTTTGATCGTCCGAGGGTTTGACAATACAGTGGGATACCGTGATGTTCTTAAAACCGCCATTGCTCTCTGTACCCAATTTGATACCATTGCAATGACTGCTCACCACACAGTTCGTGATGGTGATATTTTCGCACAGACGGGGCGACGTACTCTTCAGGGTGATGGCATCATCATCGCTGTCGGCTATCATATCACTCAAGGTCACGTCATGGCAGCCGTCAATATCGATGGCATCATTGTTATAATTGTTACGGTTAAACACTTTGATGCCACGTATTTGCAAGCGGTCACAAGCTAAGTAATGCTGCATCCAGCAGCCAGAATTCTTCAATGTGACATCCTGTACGTGGATGTCACGGCTATTGATAAAACGTAGCAGGTGCGGACGGGTAATGCCTTCGTCGTTCCATGACAGTTTCTTGAAAGAACTCCCACGACCGTCAATGGTTCCTGTCCCAGTGATCGACACATCATCCACGTTATCCCCATAGATCAGCTGAATCGTTGTGGTCTGTGTGCGCAACGAAAGATAGTCGGATTGGACAGGGATATAATCAGCGAGATCTGTACTGCCGAATAAAGTTGCACCATGTTCCAGATGAAGGTTCACATGACTCTTCATGATGATGGTTCCGATCTTGTATTGTCCGGCAGGCACCAGTACTCGTCCTCCTCCCGCCGATGAACATGCATCAATAGCCTGCTGAACAGCAACGGTGCTCAGTTGTGTTGTGTCACTCACCGCTCCATAATCTTTAATATTATACTCAGCGGCAGAGACCCCTCCCGTCATCAGAAGCATAACTGCCAACCCAATACCTTTTTTATATAAATATCTCATTGTCATTGATCTATTATCCATTATATTCGATGGCTCCACATATAGAAGAAAGCCACATTTGCAAAAGTAGAATGACACAGAAATAGAGCAGTGGTGTTGCACGACTTGTGCAAGCCCTTTGCACACTTTGTGCAAAGCATCTGCACACTTTGTGCGAAGACTCTGCACAAAGTGTGCATCACATCAACGCATATTGTGCCACATATAGGCTTAAAATGTGCTCCACATCCGCACAGATTTTTCCTTCAATTACTAATTCATTAACCGCTCCACAATCATTCCCCCCATGGGCTGCATGGTGATCATCACCTTGCCTTTGCCATTGGGCTTCAAAGGTTTCCGATAAGACGTAGGCACGATCTCACCTTTCTTCTTGGGTCTGTCATTGTATATCACAAGATGATCACTGCTTGTAAAGAGGTCGCAAAGGTTCAGCTCCAAGGTGATGGGGCTCTCAGTGCCGTTGAGTCCTGCCACATACCAGTTGTCACCATGCCGACGTGCCAATACGATATATTTTCCGGGAAAACCGTCAAGATAGCGTGTCTCATCCCATGTCGTAGGCAGCCTCTTGAGGAAATCAAGTTCAAAGGCAGGTAATTCTGTAAGGTTGTTCGGCTGCATGGCCACACACTGCACGAATGTCTGGTTAGTGATACCTGTGGCCATCTCGAAGATATCTGAAGTATAGCGCGGATGGCGACTTTGGTTGTCTTTACTCAGATAACGATTCATGATGATACCGCCCCAGTCAAAGGCACCTAAGGCATTGCGGCAGAAGGGATGCATGGTGAGTTCGAACCCTTCCTGCCGGGCATGGTACTCGCTGAAGAACACGTTCTCACTGGCTAAGGCAGCCTCACTGGCCACATAATTGGGGTACATCCGTTCCCAACCGCGTGGAATGGTGCAGCCATGGAACACCACCTGTATTCCGTAACGGTTGGCATCACTCAAGATATCCTCATAGAGGCGCATGGTCTCTTGTTTGTCACCTCCAAAGAAATCAACCTTGATGCCTTTCACACCAATGCTCTGCAGCCAGCGCATCTCACGCTCACGGGCTACGGCTGTGTTCATACAGTCACGCGGTCCCTGCGGAGCATCATTAGCAAAACCATTGCTGTTATACCACAACATAAGCGATACACCTTTCTGCTGGGCATAGCGACTTAATTCCACAATCCGGTCACGACCGATTTGGGTATCCCACCAGTTATCCACCAAACAATACTCAAAGCCCATCTCTGCGGCTAAATCGATGAACTTCACCTGATCATCGTAATTAATACTATTGTCCTGCCAGATCAGCCAGCTCCATGTATAACGCCCCGGCTTATAATCCGTGATAGGGGCATAAAGCGGTTCTACCAGGTCGTAGGCAATGGTGGTCTCCACCAACGGAGCAGGAGTATCACCTATCGTCAGGGTGCGCCAGGGGGTGACCCCAGGAAGGGGGATGGCGGCAAACTCACTGCCAAAGCCGTTATTCTCGCCCTTGTCGGGATAAGCAATCGTATAGCCCGTTCCCTCCTGATAGTCGGAGAGATGACTTCCGCAGTAGGCACTGCTCACCCCCGTTTCACTGACGAGCACCCAGTAGCTTCGGGAATCAGTCTTACCTGTTAAGCCAGTAGAGTCTGGATGTCCTGCACCCTGCACATGGAACAAACAAGGAAACGTATATCCCCTGCCGAATCGCGATGGTTTCCCCATCGGGGCATCAGCCTCGTAGTCCTCTTCGTAACTGGGTTTCGTCTGTTCCCATCCCGTCTCTGGACCAATCTGTGGACAAAGAAATGTTTTTGTCTGTTCAGGAAAGTGGAAAGCACTGACCTCCTTGAGAATCATCATCCGTTTGGGATTATTGTTCTTCGGACGAGGAATCTCATAGCGGAATGCCACGTTGTCATTCGACACTTGGAAGATCACAGAAAAAGAAAGGGAGTCTTTGTTCATGAACGTCACCGATAAACGGGCAGCCTGATAAGTGATGTCAGAAGCCTTTACCCTGTCCATCAGATAGTGTTTCCGTACCGTGTCCTCCTTCACCGACATCATTGTCAGCTGTTTGGAGAGATCACCCACACTGGTAAGCAAGCCCAACGAGGATGCATGAACCACCTCACACCCATCGTAAGTCACCTGATAGGCAGCTTTCCCATTGGGATTGGTCACCTTTACTTCGATTCGTCCGTCAGGAGAGCAGACCACTGCCTCCATGGCCTGCATGCCTATTGTCACCATGGTGAACAAAAAAAGCAAAAAACATTTCTTCATATCTCAAATCTCTTAATAAAACGGTCCGATCGTGTACAGACCGGACCGCTCTTATTGATATTCCAAAAAATTATTTCCCTTCAATATCCTTGAAATATTTATAGGTAGCTACCTTCAGCTCATCAGTGGCGGGCTCATCGCAAACGATGATGCCATGCTGGTGCATCTGTAAGGCACTGATAGTCCACTCATGAGAGACAGCACCTTCCACAGCAGCCTTCAGTGCACGTGCCTTGTGGTGGCCATTCACCAGGATCATCACCTCGCGGGCATCCATCACCGTGCCCACACCCACCGTCAGCGCACTCTTTGGCACCTTGTTCACATCATTGTCAAAGAACCGTGAGTTAGCGATGATGGTATCGGTAGTCAGTGTCTTCTGACGGGTACGGGAAGTCAGTGAGGAATACGGCTCGTTAAAAGCGATATGTCCATCCGGACCAATACCGCCAATAAACAGGTCGATACCGCCAGCCTCCTGAATCATTGCCTCATAGTGTGCACACTCTGCCACCAGATCCTCAGCATTTCCGTTCAGGATATGGATATTCTCTTTGGGGATGTCAATATGGTCGAAGAGATTACGGGCCATGAAGGAGTGATAGCTCTCGGGATGATCCTCTGCCAAACCAACATACTCGTCCATGTTGAAGGTGATGACATTTTTAAAAGATATCCTTCCCTCTTTGTTTGCTTTCACCAGGCATGCATACATTCCCTCTGGTGAAGAGCCTGTAGGCAAGCCAAGCACAAAAGGCTTCTCAGCCGTCGGCTTAAAGGCATTGATTCGCTCGATAACATGTTCAGCAGCCCACTGCGACATCTTTTGATAATCTTTCTCAATAATTAATCTCATACTTGTGTCTGTTTTAAGTTGTTTATTATTCGGCTGCAAAAATAATAAAAAAACTACAAACCGAAAGTAGTTTGGTGTTTTTTTTATAAAACAAAATAAAAAAAACAGCCCCGACATCACGTCGAAGCTGATTACAATGAACTTTTTGAATGTCTTAGCAGTTAGTATTATGTAGCATGTAATTTCTGAAAATCACTTGTCTTAACGTTTGCAAAGATAGCACTTTTTTTCTTGATATAAATCAATTGATCGACAAAAATAGCGAAAAATCTACGAAAACGTTTTCGTGATTGCGTGATTTCCGACCCTCAAATTTCTCCCTCATACGGCACCCCCATCCCTTTCATATTGTATCTTCATACGAAAAAGAATCACATTGCATACACGAAAAAAGGTCATTTATTTTGTACATAGACAAAAATCAGTTATCTTTGCAGGGTAATAACACATTATTATATTTAAATGAAGGAATTTGTAATCTCCGAAGTCAAAGCCGAGACTGCCATTCTGGTGGGGTTGATCACCAAAGAGCAGGATGAGGAAAAGACCAAGGAATATCTGGATGAGCTGGAATTTCTCGCCGATACAGCCGGAGCCGTCACGGTAAAACGATTCACCCAGAAGGTGGGAGGTCCTAATCAGACCACCTATGTGGGCAAAGGCAAGCTGGAAGAAATTCGCGATTATATCAAGCGGGAGGAGGACAATGACCATGAGATCGGTATGGTGATCTTTGACGACGAGCTGTCACCACGACAGATCCGAAACATTGAAAGCATGCTGAAAGTGAAGATCCTCGACCGCACCTCTTTGATTCTCGATATTTTCGCCATGCGCGCTCAGACTGCCAATGCCAAGAACCAGGTGGAATTAGCACAATACCGATATATGCTCCCCCGTTTGCAAAGGCTGTGGACACACTTGGAACGACAGGGAGGCGGTTCAGGAAGCGGTGGTGGAAAAGGAAGTGTAGGACTGCGCGGACCAGGTGAGACACAGTTAGAGATGGACCGCCGTATCATCCTTCAGCGCATCACCCTGCTCAAACAACGACTGCTGGAGATCGACAAGCAAAAGACCACCCAAAGGAAGAACCGTGGGCGACTCATCCGCGTGGCTTTGGTGGGTTATACGAATGTAGGCAAAAGCACCCTGATGAATCTCCTATCCAAGAGTGATGTCTTTGCAGAGAACAAATTATTTGCCACCCTTGATACTACCGTCAGGAAAGTCGTCATCGAGAACCTACCGTTCCTCTTAGCCGATACCGTAGGATTCATCCGCAAGTTACCCACCGATCTGGTAGATTCTTTTAAATCCACCCTCGATGAGGTGCGCGAGGCTGACCTGTTGGTACATGTAGTAGATATCTCCCATCGTGACTTTGAAGAGCAGATTCACGTGGTGGAGAACACCTTAAAGGATTTGGGTGCTGCCGAGAAGCCCTCTATCATTATTTTCAATAAGATAGATGCTTATACATGGGTAGAGAAGGAACCCGATGACCTCACTCCTTCCACAAAGGAGAATGTTACCCTGGAAGAGCTACAGAAGACATGGATGGCGAAGTTGAACGACAATTGTATGTTTATCTCCGCAAAAGAAAAAACAAATATCGAAGAGATGCGTGACATGCTCTACCAAAAAGTGCGCGAGCTGCACGTGCAAAAATATCCTTACAACGACTTCCTCTATCAACTTGATGAGGAGGGAGTTTCCTAACAAACGATTCATAACAACAACAAACAAATATGGAGAATTACAGACTATTAACAGAAGAAGAAATCGTCATCCTGGAGAATAATGGATGTACGGCTGAGGATTGGACTGCCATTAACGTGGCTGAGGATTTCCACCCCAACTATATCAAGAACACAAGTTTCTATGGCGAAGTGAACCTCGGCGTATTCGAAAAGAACTACGAAGTGTCAAAAGGGTTCGTAAAGCATACAGGAATCAACCGTTCCACGCTGCGTAACGTGACCATCGGAGATAACTGCCTCATCGAGAATGTGGCAGGGTATATCAATAACTACACCATCGGTGATGACTGTTTCATCTCGAACGTGAGCATTATCGAGACGACAGAGGGTGCCACATACGGTGAAGGGAACCTGATCTCCGTGCTCAATGAGGCCGGCGACGGGAATGCCATCCTGTTCGGGAACTTGAACAGTCAGTTTGCCGCCTTCATGGTAAAGCACTTCACCGACAAGAACATCAAGGATGAGATTCGCCGACTGATCAATGAGGACATTGAACGGAACATGCCCGAGCGAGGCATCATCGGTAATAACGTGAAGGTGATCGGAACCAAGGAGATCACCAATACCGTGGTGAACGATAACTGCGAGATCAACGGAGCGTCGCGCATCAGTGACTGTTCGATTCTCAACGGTCCCAGCGACTCCGTATATATCGGTACCGGCGTGATCTGCGAAAATTCCATCATCTGCAATGGATCCTCTATCATCAACAGTGTAAAGATGCAGGACTGCTTTGTGGGTGAGGCCTGTCATATCGCAAATGGCTTCACGGCCTCCCAGAGCGTGTTCTTTGCCAACAGCTATATGTCAAACGGCGAAGCCTGCGCCGCATTCTGCGGTCCTTTCTCTGCCAGTCACCATAAGTCGAGCCTGCTCATCGGCGGACAGTTCTCTTTCTACAATGCCGGCTCGAACACCAACTTCTCTAACCACGCCTACAAGATGGGGCCCATCCACTACGGCACATTGGAGCGTGGAACAAAAACCGCCAGTGGCTCGTATGTGTTGATGCCGGCAAAGATCGGCGCATTCTCTGTGTGTATGGGTAAGCTGATGCATCATCCAGATACCCGAGACGTACCGTTCTCCTATCTCATTTCTTACAACGACGACATGTACCTCGTTCCCGGAAGGAATATTACCACGGTGGGACTCTACCGTGACATCAAGAAATGGCCCAAACGCGACATGCGCCAACAGGGTTGCCAGAAGAGCATTGTAAACTTCGACTGGCTCTCACCTTTTACCGTAGGAGAGATTCTGCGAGGGAAGAGAATCTTAGAGAACCTGCGTGCTGCATCCGGTGACCTCCAGTCACAATATAACTATCACGACTACGTGATCAATGCCTCTTCCTTAAAGAAAGGTATCAAATACTACGACATTGCCTTGCGCCTCTATATGGGAGCAGTCTTGAAAAGGGCTAAAAAGCACCATTACTTCGGAAAGCCGACAACAGAGATCGGCAAAGGAAACTGGATCGACCTTTCCGGTCTGCTTCTCCCGGAGAGTGAAGAGGAGCGTCTGATCAGTGACATCAAGAACGGAACGCTACAAACCATCCAGGAAGTAATCGACCGCTTCGAGGATATCAACGACCACTACCGTGAGTACCAATGGGCATGGACCTATCAGATGATTCTCGATTATTACGGATTGGAGGAGATCACAGAAGATGATGCCGAACGTATTCGTGAAGACTATATCAGGGCCCGCCGTATCTGGGTAGGAGAGATCCGCAAGGATGCCGAGAAAGAGTATGCCATGGGCGATGTGGAAGAAGAAGTGTTCAACGACTTCATCGACAAGCTCGACCATGAAGTGGACTACGAGAATTAACTCTACACAGTGTCAGTCATATCTGTCGTCGTACTACGACGGCTCCAAACACCATACATGATGAAAAAAAGAACCATTCTGTCAGTATTCCTGCTTCTTTGGGGACTCTTCCTCGCGCAGGCTAAAGAGTATGTGTACACCACGGTACCCGGTGATCTCATGAACACCCGCATCTACACCTTGGACAACGGCTTAAAGGTCTATTTGTCGGTAAACAAGGAAAAGCCGCGCATCCAGACATTCATCGCCGTGCGCACAGGTTCAAAGAACGATCCTGCCGAGACAACGGGTCTGGCCCATTACTTAGAGCATCTGATGTTCAAGGGAACAAAGTTGTTCGGAACGAACAACCCTGAGGCAGAGGCTCCCTTGCTCGATGAGATAGAGCAACGCTACGAAGAGTACCGTCTGATCACAGATTCAGACCTGCGCAGGCAGAAATACCATGAGATCGACAGCATCTCACAGATTGCCGCTCAGTATTTCATACCCAATGAGTACGACAAACTGATGGCAGCAATCGGTGCCCAGGGCACGAATGCCTACACCAGCAATGATGTAACATGCTATACCGAGGATATTCCCAGTAACGAAGTGGAGAACTGGGCAAAGATCCAGTCCGACCGTTTCCAAAACATGGTGATACGAGGATTCCACACTGAGTTGGAAGCCGTGTATGAGGAGTACAATATCGGACTGAGCAGTGATCAGCGGAAGCTGTTCACCGCCTTGTGCACCATGCTCTATCCCAACCACCCGTATGGAAAGCAGACCACCATCGGAACGCAGGAGCATCTGAAGAATCCTTCCATCACAAACATCAAGAATTATTTCAGGAAATGGTACGTACCCAACAATGTGGCCATTTGCATGAGTGGTGACTTTGACATGGACAAGACCATTGCAATTATCGACAAATACTTCAGTGGATGGAAGCCGGGGGACGATGTACGACAGCCTGTCTTTCCAGCCTTGATTCCCATTACGGAACCTAAGGACACCGTGGTGATCGGACAGGAGGCGGAGACGATCTGGTTAGGATGGCAGTTCGACAAAGCATCCTCATTGCAGACCGACACGCTGGAATTGGTTAGTGACATCCTGAACAACGGTAAGGCTGGCCTCATCGACCTTGACCTGAACCAGAGCATGAAGGTGTTGGGGGCTTTTGCCGGCAACGAGTCTATGCTCGATCATGGCGGCTTCATCCTCGGAGGTGATCCCAAGGAAGGACAAAGCCTTGATGAGGTTCGCCAGCTCCTGCTGGGCGAACTCGAAAAGCTGAAACGTGGTGAATTCTCCGACGAGCTGCTGCCTTCTGTGGTGAATAACATGAAACTGCGCTATTACCGCTCTTTGGAGAATAACCGTGAGAGAGCCGACAAATATGTTGATGCCTTCATCAACGGTATCCCCTGGGAACAGATGGTAGGGAAAATCGACCGCATTTCGAAGATCACCAAACAAGATGTAATTGATTTTGCAAACCGTCATTTCAAGAACAACTATGTGGCGATCTACAAGAAGCAAGGTATCGACAAGACACAGAAGAAGATCGACAAACCTGCCATCACACCGATTCCCACAAACCGTGACCAGATGAGTCAGTTCGTGAAGGACATCCAGAACTCACAGGTGGAGCCGATACAACCTCGTTTCGTTGACTTCAAAAACGATCTCACCGTTTCGCAGACGAAGACCAAACTGCCACTCCTCTATAAGCAGAACACTGACAATGGATTGTTTAACCTTGCTTTCCATTACAAGTTCGGCATGGAGGCAGACAACCGTTACGACATTGCAGCCGACTATATCACTTATCTCGGAACCGACAAGCTCACGGCAGCACAAGTGAAAGAGAAGTTCTATCAATTGGCCTGCTCGTATAACATCTCCGTAAACAGCAATACGATCTCTATCAGCCTGAGCGGTCTGAATGAGAAGATGCCCGAGGCTTTGGCACTGTTGGAAAACTTCCTCAAGAATGCCAAGGTGGACCAGGAAGCATACAACCAATATGTGGAACTGGTGTTGAAATCAAGAGACGATGCGAAAGCCAGTCAGAAGAACAACTTCGAAGCCCTGCGCTCCTACGGCACTTTCGGTTCCTACAACCCCACCCGTAACCAGATGAGTGAACGTCAGCTGAAAGAGGCCGATCCGAAACAGCTGCTAAACCTGTTGAAGGATATCAGCCGATATGAGCACACCTTATTATATTATGGTCCTTCCACAGAGAAAGAGCTGAGTGCCGTCATCAAGAAATACCACAAAACGGTCAAGAAGCATCAGCCTGTTCCCGTAGGAAAAGAATACATGGAACAGGAGGCAACACAGAATGAGATCCTGCTGGCACCCTATGATGCCAAGAATATCTATATGCTGATGTTCCACAACGAGAATCGTCCATGGCAGACAGACGAGGCTGCTGTGAAGGCGGTGTTCAACGAGTACTACGGCGGCGGCATGAATGGCATCGTATTCCAAGAGCTGCGCGAGGCTCGCGGTCTGGCCTACAGTGCCTCGGCACATTACAGCCAGCCCAGTCGCAAAGGTCATCCTGAGTACTACAACACATATATCATCACACAGAATGACAAGATGATGGACTGTGTAAAGCAGTTCCATCAGATTCTGAACGAGATGCCCGCCAGTGAGAGTGCCTTCCGCATCGCCAAGGATGCTGTCACGAAACAGTTAGCCAGTCAGCGTGTCACGAAATTTGCCATTCTCAATGCATACCTCCGTGCACAGCAGCTCGGCATTGACTACGACATGAACGAGAAAATCTATCAGGCACTTCCCAGTGTTCAGCTGCAAGACATCGTGAACTTCGAGAAGCAGCACATGGCGAATAAAGGCTACAGGTATCTCATTCTGGGAGATGAGAAGAACCTCGACCTTCCCGCCTTGGAGAAGATTGCGCCCATCCGCCGCATCTCCACTGAAGAAATTTTCGGTTATTGATAATTATTTAGTATCTTTGTAAGCTAATCAAATAGCAATAGTTAAACGATTAATACACTAACATTATGGCAAACGTAACATTCAAGTATGCTCCGATGTTCCAATTGGGTAAGGACACCACGGAGTATCGCCTATTGACAAAAGAAGGAGTAACCGTCAGCGAATTTGAAGGGAAAGAAATCGTGAAGGTAAGTCCCGAGGCACTGACCCTTCTGGCGCAGGAGGCTTTCCACGATGTAGAGTTCATGCTCCGCCGGGAGCATAACGAACAGGTGGCTCAGATCCTGACCGATCCAGAAGCCAGCGAGAACGATAAGTATGTGGCCCTGCAGTTCCTCCGCAATGCCGAGGTGGCCTGCAAAGGTATCCTCCCTTTCTGCCAGGATACAGGTACAGCGATTATCCACGGAGAGAAAGGACAACAGGTATGGACAGGCTTCGAGGATGAGGAGGCCCTGAGCCTCGGAGTGTTCAACACCTTTACCCAGGAGAACCTGCGCTACTCGCAGAATGCCCCGCTGAACATGTACGACGAAGTGAATACCCGCTGCAACCTTCCCGCGCAAATCGACATCGAGGCGACAGAGGGAGCGGAATACCGTTTTGTGATGGTTGCCAAGGGTGGCGGCTCTGCCAACAAGACCTATTTCTATCCCATGACCAAGGCCACGATTCAGAACGAAGGAACCCTCATCCCCTTCCTTGTGGAGAAGATGAAGAGCCTGGGAACGGCAGCCTGTCCTCCCTACCATATCGCTTTCGTCATCGGAGGTACATCGGCAGAGAAGAATCTGCTCACAGTGAAACTGGCTTCTATCAAATACTACGACAGTCTGCCCACGACAGGCGATGAGACCGGACGTGCCTTCCGTGACGTCGATCTGGAGAAGAAACTGCTGTTAGAGGCCCATAAGATCGGCTTAGGTGCACAGTTCGGTGGTAAATATATGGCACACGACATCCGAGTGATCCGTCTGCCGCGTCACGGTGCCTCTTGTCCCATCGGTATGGGTGTGAGCTGTTCAGCCGACCGTAACATCAAGGCAAAGATTAACCGTGATGGCGTATGGTTGGAGAAGATGGACAACAACCCCAGCGAGCTGATTCCTGCAGAGTATGCCAAGGCAGGGGAAGGAGCCAATCAGATTGTTATCGATCTGAATCAGGGCATAGATGCCGTGCGCGCCGAGCTCACCAAGTATCCCGTTTCCACCCGTGTGAACCTGAAAGGTACGATCATCGTGGCACGTGACATCGCTCATGCCAAGCTGAAGGCTCGTTTGGATGCAGGTGAGGATCTGCCACAGTACTTCAAGGATTATCCCGTGCTCTATGCCGGACCTGCCAAGACACCGGAGGGCTATCCTTGCGGTTCAATGGGTCCCACCACTGCTAACCGCATGGATCCCTATGTGGATGAGTTCCAGGATCATGGCGGTTCATTGGTGATGATCGCCAAGGGTAACCGTTCGCAGGTTGTGACCGATGCCTGTCAGAAGCATGGTGGCTTCTACTTAGGTTCCATCGGCGGTGTGGCCGCAGTGCTTAGCCAGTCGAGCATCAAGAGCATCGAGTGCGTAGAGTATCCCGAGCTTGGCATGGAGGCCATCTGGAAGATAGAGGTAGAAGACTTCCCCGCCTTCATCCTCGTCGACGACAAGGGCAACGATTTCTTCAAGACCTTGAAGCCGTGGCCCGCTACCTGCTAACCCATCCTGTATAAATCTTTTCACGAATTTGAGAATTAGAGAATACTTTGCAGCATGCAGCATACACTAATTCTCGAATTCGTGATTATATAATACCCAGAGAATAAAGAATAATGAAAAACATCGTAAGACACACAGCAACCATCACCTTGGCTGCCCTCATCATGTCGGGTTGCAACAACAAGCAACAAACACAGACTGCAATCCCCGAAACGTCAGATTCTGTCCAATCCACGGTGAAAGACCGTTCAGAACTGCCATCGAGTCAGCTCACTGTCAAGAACATCACCAAGAGCAAGAAGAACGAAGTGGGCGAATTCGAGTTGTCCTTTGATTTCCCAGAGAATGGTAATGCCACACTCGTCAATGCCATCCGTGAATATATCAGTGAATCACTTGGCACCTGCTACGGCGGAGGCGAAGACAATTCGAAGCAAGGATCCTACAACGGTGATCTTGCCGATGGTGAAAAGATGGCCGACTACTATTTCAGTCTCAAGCTAAAGGAGTTTGAGGAGATGAACAGCACCATGAAAGAAGATGGTGCACTAGAGATCCCCCCCATGGCATCGAGTACGAAAATCACCAAGGACTATGAGACCGACAAAGTGGTCACCTTTCTCTTCAAGAGCTATGAGAACGCAGGGGGTGCTCACGGCGGATCAGTAGGTTCGGGAATGTCATTCCGCAAGAGCGACGGCCGCCGCATTGGCTGGGAACTGTTCACCGCTACCGGCATGCAGAGTGTCATCAGGAACGGACTCAAAGAATATTTCGAGGTGAAGACGGATGAAGAACTGGAAGGCTGCCTCACCTTGAATGACACCTTTGTTATCCCCATGCCCGTCACCCCCCCACTCTTCGGCAAAGACGGCATTATTGTCACCTACCAGCAATACGAGATCGCTGCCTATGCCGCCGGCATGCCTTCCTTCACCATCCCCTACGACAAAGCCAAGGGCATGATGAACCAAACAGGAAAGAACCTGCTACAATAGCCATTTCGCTTTTTTGACATACATCAATAATTACCAAATAAAAGCACATCGTTCTGTGCTTTTATTTGGTAGTTCGTTGCTTTTTCTGCACCTTTGCACCGATAAAAAGATTGTTTAACAAAATAAAAGACGAGACAATGAAAAAATTATTGATGACATTGGCTGCCGCTGCACTGATGACAATCAGTGCCCAAGCACAGGCTTACATCGGCGGAAGCATCGGTATCGGTAGCGTAAAGAATTTTAATGGTGATACAGAGACCACGTACAAATTCCTTCCCGAAGTAGGATTCGCACTGAACAACGACTGGTCGTTAGGAGTACAAGCCGGACTGATTAAAGGCGCATGCGACTTCAGTGAGGCTGCCTTTACTCAAGACACCGAGGCCGAGGCTGTGACCATCAATCCTTATGCCCGCTACACCTTTCTGCACGGGAAGGTTGTGAATGCCTTCATCGATGGCGGTATCGGCTACACCAGCTACGACGATGTAGGTTCAGAGTTCAATATCGGTCTGCGCCCCGGTCTGTCTGTGAAACTGAACAACAAGGCAAGTATCGTGACACATGTAGGATTCCTTGGCTATCGCACCTTCAACCCGGATAACGACAATATGGATAATGCCCATGCATTCGGTTTAGATCTCGATGGCAGCAACATTACGTTCGGACTGTATTACACATTCTAAACGGTGATCTTTTTTCGCAAGAATGAAAAGTAGAAAGCGCACAGAAAGTTTGTATCCTGTGCGCTTTCATTCGCTATCAGCCGTACAGGCTGATTAAAATTTCCGTGGTATCCGCTTTCTGCTTCCTATGTATTTTACAAAATATATTTAGTTAAAAAATATGTATCTGAGTAATTATTTCTACTGAGCCATTCTTTGGACCCTGAGGAACTCATGGTTCTCCTCATAATCCATGTCATT
>Ga0310697_10000698_pt1 | contig 43391 bp, 35 predicted proteins | sample 172DNAGHGlowgp2_FD_203883 | JGI IMG/M metagenome (GOLD analysis project Ga0310697, IMG submission 203883) | Sheep rumen microbial communities from Palmerston North, Manawatu-Wanganui, New Zealand - 1728 DNA GHGlow gp2 (v2) (version 2) | ecosystem: Host-associated > Mammals > Digestive system >...
AAACACGACATCGTAGCCATACAGGTGTACGACAAGCGTGCTGCTGAATTGCCGAATATCGGGCTGATTCGCATTGTCGATGCTGAGAATGGTTTTGAGCAGTATGTAGATACAAGTAGTAAGAAACTACGCAATACCTATCATCAAGTCTGGCTCCAGCGTCAGTCTGACCTGAATGACACATTTGCAAAGAGTAGGGTAGACAGTGTAAGTATTGCTACCGATGAAGATTATGTCAAGTCTCTCATCGTACTATTTAGGAAAAGGTTAAAAGGTTGAAAGGTGAAAACTATTAAATATAAATATTGTTTAGTTGTTTTGTTGGGCTTTATTCCAATGCTCATCTATGCCCAAAAGCCCAAGGTAGAAGCACGTATCGGATCCCTCGAGATCTTGATAGGTGAACACGTGCCTGTAACAGTATCTGTAGAAGCAAAGTCTGGAGCTCACGTTGAGTTTCCTACTGAAACACTTTTGCCTATTGACATTGAGTGTTTAGGACAAATAGTTAATGACGATGAGAAACTGCCAGGAAACATTCTGCGTCAGTCGAGATCATATATGCTCACTTCTTTTGTCGATACACTTTATGAGATACCACCATTCAAAGTGATTGTTGATGGTGAAGAGTATCAGACCAACTCTCTTCCATTGAAAGTGCTTACTGTTGACGTAGATACCACGTTTGTTGAGCAATTTAACGGCCCCAAGTATTATGGTCCAAAAGATGTTCAAGATGTGGAATTCAATTGGAACGAGGACGAATGGGGTAGAGGTCTGTGGTTAACCATTCTGCTGCCTCTCGTGCTGCTTACGATAATCTACTTGGCATATCATTTGTTAACCAACAAGCCAGTGATAGCCAAGATTCGCATTGTGAAACATGAGTTACCCCATCTTAAGGCGATGAAATCAATCGAAAGAATCAAAGCTGAGAAGATGTCATCCTCTGATAATCAAAAGGAGTACTACACCAAGTTAACCGATACTTTACGCCAATATATCAATGAACGTTACGGTTTCAACGCGATGGAAATGACCAGTAGTGAGATTATCGACCGTTTGACTCATTCTGACGACCCCAAGTCGCTTGATGAACTTCGTCGTTTATTCGATACTGCTGATTTAGTGAAGTTTGCGAAATACTCCACACAGATTAATGAGAACGATGCCAACCTGGTGAATGCCATTGATTTTATCAACCAGACCAAGCTTGAGAATATGCCTACCGAAGAGATTATAAAACCTGAGTTGACCAATGAGCAGCAACGTTCTCGAAAGAGTCGTATTATACTGCAAATCAGTGTTTATCTTCTAGTCGCAGGTATCGTGGCACTGATTCTCTTCGTCATCAGTTATCTCAATGATCTGCTATAAAACTGTAAGGATATGGAATTTCTGAATAAAGAATACCTTCTGCTATTGCTGCTCATCATACCTTATATAATATGGTATGTAATGTTCAGGAAGAAGAGCGAGCCTACAATACGTATGGCTGACACCTCCGCTTTCGACCGTATGCCTCGCAGTTGGCGAGTCCTGCTCATGCCGATACTTCCCATTCTTCGTGTAATAGCTTTTGCGCTTCTCGTTATTGCTATGGCTCGTCCTCAGACCTACAACACCACTGAGACACGTTCGGTAGAGGGAATTGATATTATGTTGGCAATGGATGTCTCTACATCAATGTTGGCTAAGGACCTTCAGCCCGATCGTATTATGGCAGCACGCAAGGTAGCCTCTGAATTTATCTCAGACCGTGCTGATGATAATATAGGACTCACGATCTTTGGTGGAGAAGCCTTTACCCAGTGCCCTATGACACTTGACCATGCTGCTCTCTTGTCTATGCTCAATAAGATAGACGATGAGTTTATCCTTCAGGGGGTTATTGATGGCCGTACAGCCATTGGCATGGGACTTGCGAGTGCCATCAACCGTTTGGATAAGTCGAAAGCTAAGAGCAAGGTTGTAATCCTACTAACCGATGGAACAAACAATACTGGCGACATACAACCCCTTCAGGCAGCCGAGATAGCCAAGAGCAAAAAGATTAAAGTTTACACTATTGGTGTAGGCACCAATGGCACTGCCCTTCAGCCCGTCTTTGTTGGTGGTTTTATGCAGTATCTTCGTTTGCCTGTTGAGATTGATACCGAGACACTTCAAGGTATCGCCAGCACCACGGGTGGTAAATTCTATCGTGCCACCAATAATGAGGAATTGAAGCAAATCTATAAGGAAATAGACACACTTGAGAAGTCAAAGTACGATGTGCAGACCTTTACCCGATACAAGGATATGTTCCAGTGGTTTGTACTCTTCGCTTTAATAGCACTCATGCTCGAAGTCTTATTAAGAATAACCGTGTTAAGGAGGATACCATAATATGTTTAGATTTCAAGACCCACACTATCTCTATCTGCTTACAATAGTAGTTCTGTTAGGCGTTATCTTTTACCTTATGCGTCTTCAGCAACGGAAGTCTCTGCGTAAGTTTGGTGACCTTCAAATTATATCTAAACTAATGCCCGATGTGTCATCATGGAGGCCCCTCGTCAAGTTCTGTATCCTTGAGACTGTAATGACTCTGCTTATCGTTATGTTGGCTCGACCTCAGTTATCTGGTCGCATCACTAAGGTTGAACGTCAAGGTATCGAGATGGTCATTGCCATTGATGTCAGCAACTCCATGATGGCTCAGGATGTGACTCCCAGTCGTCTGTCTCGTTCGAAGATGATGATTGAAAGTCTCCTTAACAAGTTTGTCAACGACAAGATAGCGCTAATAGTATTCGCCGGTGATGCCTTCGTTCAGTTGCCTATCACCAACGATTTCGTTTCAGCCAAGATGTTTCTTAATGACATCTCGCCTGCGATGTTGACTAATCAAGGTACGAACATCGCTCAAGCCATTGAGTTGGCAAGTAGCAGTTTCACCCAACAGGAGGGTATCGGTAAGGCTATCATTATCATTACCGACGGTGAAGACCATGAGGGTGGTGCTGAGGAGGCTGCTAAAGCGGCTAAAGAGGATGGATGTAACGTATTTATGCTTGGTATAGGTTCTAAAGATGGTGCTCCTGTCCCCAATCCTGAAACAGGTAAGTTTATAGTCGATGAAACGGGTACGAAGGTATTATCGAAATTGAACGAGTCGATGTGTCAGTCTATCGCTCAAGCCGGAGGCGGCGCATATATCCATGTGGAGAACAACTCCAATGCTCAGAAACTATTGGAAGACGAGTTGAATAAGTTGGAACGCGGTGAGTATAACATCACTTCTGAATACGATGATCAGTATCAGGCTGTGGGGATTATTGCCCTCATACTGCTGATTCTTGAAATATGTATTCTAGAGCGTAAGAACCCGCGTCTGAAACATCTTAAACTGTTTAAGAAATGAGAGTAATGAAGTGTATTATAGTCAGTCTGCTGTTTATATTGCCCGTCTGTCATCTGACTGCGCAGACCAATCCACATGTCAAGACAGTGAGAAAGTATCTGCGCGAAGGCAACAAACTCTTTCGTGACGGGCACCGTGACGATGCCTTCACCTTTTACAAAAAGGCCTACGATATTGACAGTACTAATGCACGAGTGGTTTATAATCTCGCCACATCGTTGTTACCAGCAGACTATTGGCGTCCTTGGCCAAAGATAGAGGAAGCTGCTGCCGACTCTTTACGTGCGCAGGTTGACTCACTATATCATTTGTCAGCTGATTACGAGAGCAATCACATTGTAAGTGCTATGTCGCATTATAATACTGGTGTGATGTATCAGTCGTTGTCGCAGTCGAAAGGAGATGATGAACAACAGACAAACCTACGTAAAGCCATTGCCTCTTATAAAGATGCCCTCCGCAAAAACCCCTCTGATAATGAAGCCCGATATAATTTGGTGGTTTGTATGAAACAATTGAGAAAGAATCAGCAGCAACAACAACAGCAGCAACAGAATAACAATGAGAATAAAGAGGACGACCATAATCAGGATAAACAACAGAATGACAGTACTCAGCAACAACCGCAACAACAGCCCCAGCAACAGCAACAACAGCCTCAGCAACAGCAACAACAGCCTCAGAATATGGAACAGCAGAAGATGGACCAGATGCTGAGGAACGCGATGCAAAAAGAAAGGGAGGTTCAGCAGCGCATGAAGGAAGTCAACAAGGAAGGTATGCCTGCACGTCGTCCTAACAGGAAGAACTGGTAATAGAAATTGAAGATGAAACGTTTTCTGATTTTTCTTATAATCATGATATGCCTCTCAGCAGGCGTAGTCAAGGCTCAGACGCTTAAAGCTACCGGCCCCGACTATGTCAGTGTGGGCGATAAGTTCAGAATTGAATATGTAGTGGATGCTGAGAGTATGGATCAGTTCCACCTGGGTGACTTTCCTCAAGATGCCTTCAAACTCGTCTACGGACCTGCAACGTCGATGTCGTCAAGTATGACCAGCATCAATGGCAAGACCACCTATAACACTCAACTGACCTACATCTATACTTTCGTAGCCAATAAAGCAGGAACATTTACCTTTAAGAGTGCTACATCAAAGGTCAACGGTAAGCTACTCCGGTCGAATGACGTGCGTGTCATTGTATCTGACAAAAAACAAGTGTCAGTTAAGCAGTCTTCTTCATCAGAGGTCTTTATCAAGGTTACCGCCTCAAAGAATCGTATTGTTGAACAAGAGCCTCTCATTCTGACCTACAAGATATACACGTCGGTCAACCTCTCAAATGTTGAGGGTGAGTTGCCCGACTTACAACAGTTTACCACCTATCCCATGACTGACCCCCGCAAACAAGTCAGTCGTCAGATGGAAAATATCAACGGCACACCATATATTGTTGTAAAATGGAGAGAGTATCTATTGTTCCCACAAGAGACAGGACGTCTTGAGATACCCTCTATTCCCTTCAATGTCTCCATTGTGCGACGTAAACAAAACATCGACCCATTTGAGGAGATTATGAATGGTGGTTCAGGCGAGATCTACGACGACCGTATCATCCCCACCGAGGCACTTCATATCCAGGTGGATGCCCTTGCTGATAAACCAGTAGGTTTCTCTGGTGGTGTTGGCCAGTTTAAAATTAAGTCCACAATTGACAATACAACCCCCAAAACCAATGAGGTAGTGACCATAAAGGTCCGAATAAGTGGTAAGGGTAACCTGAATATGGTATCTCAGCCGGAGATAGTCTTCCCATCCGACTTTGACACCTACGAGCCTCAGTCTACTGACAGTACACAAGTGAGTCCCCTTGGCATTGAAGGGTTTATGGAGTATGAATATACCGCTGTGCCTCGTAATCCTGGTAAATACGATATTCCTCCCATCAGTTTCATTTATTATGATAATGAAGAACATCAATACAAGACGATTACGACCGAAGCTTTTCATTTGAATGTCAGCAAGGGCAATAGTCAGCAGGGAGACAGCAATCAGTCATTCGAGAGTCAGGACGACAATGATATTTATCCCATACATCAAGGTACTAGTAGTTTGCAGCAGCAAGGAGGCCAGTTGTTTGGCTCAAGGTCGTATTTGCTTGCACTGGGCATCATGTTGCTTGTTTTCTTCTCCTTATTCATCATTTTCCGTCAACGGGCAATTGATAATGCCGATATCGTGAAGAATCGAGGTAAGCGTGCCAATAAGGTGGCTACGAAACGTTTGAAGAAGGCCGCCCGACTGATGAAGGACAATAAACCTGGCGAGTTCTACGACGAAGTTCTGCGTGCCCTTTGGGGATATGTTGGCGACAAGCTCAATATGCCAGTTGAGCAACTATCGCGTGACAATATAAACGAGCGCCTGCTCGAACGCAACGTTGAACAGGAGACCACAGCACAGTTCATCGCTGCCATTGATGAATGCGAGTATGAGCGATATGCACCTGGCGATCCTAAGGGTAATATGAACAAAGTCTACGATACTGCTATAACTGCTATCGAACATATAGAAAACAACATGAAACGCAAAGTGAAAAAGCCTCTAAAAGCAACCATACTGCTCTGTCTGTTGATGCTTTCAGTCAGTATTCATGCTGTTACCAAACAAGAAGCCGACCAAGCCTACCAACGAGGCGAATTCCAACAGGCTATCGATATGTATGAGGACTTACTGAAAACAGGCGTCAGTGCCGATGTCTACTACAACTTAGGCAATGCCTACTACCGTACAGACAAGATAACACAGGCTATTCTCAACTACGAGCGTGCACTTCTGTTATCGCCCAGTGATGCCGACATACGCCACAACCTGCAGTTGGCTCAGAGTAAGACCGTCGATAAGATAAAGCCTGCAACGGAAATGTTCTTCGTAACATGGTATCACTCCCTGGTGCGTCTGCTCAACTCCGATGCATGGGCATATCTCGCTATCATTTCATTGGCACTCGTCATTGTGCTCGCCTTGCTCTATCTCTTCGCAGGTGGTGTGGGATTTCGTAAGATTGGCTTCTTTGGAGGCATCGCCTTTTTTGTGGTATTCTTACTGAGCAATCTCTTCGCATGGCAACAGAAGCACGAACAGCGTCATCGCGACGGTGCCGTCATTATGGTAAGCAAGACCGTTATCATGACCAGTCCGTCGGCTAATGGCAAGTCGGCTTTTGTCCTTCACGAAGGTACTACCGTAACTGTGACTGATGACACCATGACCGACTGGAAGCAGATAAGTGTCTCTGACGGACGTAAGGGTTGGATCAAGTCCACGGATATTGAAAAGATATAAATGTAAAATATAAATGAGTCTTTATGAAATAATCGATATTGACAGACAGTGGCTCCTGGCACTCAATGGTAGCGACTCACTGTTCCTTGATGGACTAGTGAAGACGTTGACCACAGCTTCTACATGGATACCGCTTTATATAGCCCTGCTGTATCTCGTCATCAAGAATAATGACCAGTGGCAGAAGATGCTCCTGATAGTAGGCGCTGCTCTGACATGTGTAGTGTTAGCAGGTTCACTCGATGATATCTTTGTGAAGCCAATGGTAGCCCGTTGGCGTCCTACCCACGATCCCATTATCGGGATGGATGTTGATCTTGTCAATGGCTATCGCGGTGGAAGCTACGGCTTTTTCTCTGCCCACGCCTCCAATACGTTCAGTCTTGCTGTTTTTTTCGTCCTGCTCATCCGTAACAAGGTACTTTCCATTGCTTTAGTCATCTGGTCATTGATTAACTGTTGGACACGCATTTATCTGGGCGTCCACTTCCTTGGCGACATTCTTGTGGGAATTCTATGGGGCGGTATAGTAGGCGTTGCTGTGTGGTGTGGCATGAAACGTATTGAGCAGCGTCTCTTTGAATCCAAATCCACTTATGTCTCTGAGCAATATACCTCTACTGGCTATGAAACGCAAGATGCCGAGGTTGTGGTCTCTGTATTGATTTATACCTTTATCTTTTCCATATTCAAGGCTTGTTACTTCTTGTATATTAATTAGTCAAATGGATACAAAACATATACATATCAGCGATTATAATTATCCTTTACCCGACGAGCGCATAGCCAAGTTTCCTATTGCACAACGCGACCATTCTAAGTTGCTTGTCTATCGTCAGGGTAGAGTAGAGGAAGATGTTTTCTATCATCTTTCAGACTATTTGCCTTCAGGGGCGTTGATGATTTTCAATAATACGAAGGTTATACAAGCACGTCTTCATTTTCGTAAGGAAACGGGGGCACTCATAGAGGTATTCCTTCTGGAGCCTATTGAACCTGCAGACTACGAGCAGATGTTTCAGATGCGCGGACACTGTGCTTGGCTCTGCTTAGTCGGTAACTTGAAGAAATGGAAGGAAGGCGTCTTGACGAGAACTGTCATCGTAAATGGAGAGACGCTTACCATAACAGCTTCACGCGGTTTACTTCATGGCACCAGCTATCGTGTAGATTTCCATTGGAACAATGATAGTATTTCCTTTGCAGAGATTCTTGAGTCGATGGGCGAACTGCCGATTCCGCCATATCTGAATCGTGAGACGCAGGAGAGTGATAAGACTACTTATCAGACAGTTTATTCCAAGATTAAGGGTAGCGTGGCAGCCCCCACTGCCGGACTGCATTTCACCCCTGAGGTTCTATCGGATATTGACGCCCACGGCATCGACCGTGAAGAGGTAACGCTCCACGTTGGAGCGGGTACATTCAAACCTGTGAAGAGCGAAGAGATCGAGGGTCACGAGATGCACACAGAGTATATCAGCGTGCGCCGTCAGACACTTGTTAAGTTGCTTCGGCACAACTGTCAAGCCATAGCAGTAGGCACCACAAGCGTGCGCACCCTTGAAAGTCTCTTTTATATGGGACTCAAGACCTTGCGCCATCCAGACATCACAGAGGATGGGCTTCACGTAAACCAATGGGAACCTTATGAGAGGACGGATGATAATGTCGAAATAAAGTCCGCCATTCAATCGTTGCTCGACTGGCTTGACCGCAACGGGTTGGAAACCCTTCATAGCAGTACGCAGATTATCATTGCTCCTGGCTACGACTATAAGATTGTGAAAATGCTCGTCACAAACTTTCATCAGCCACAGTCCACATTATTGCTTCTTGTCAGTGCCTTTGTGCATGGTGACTGGCGGAAAATTTACGACTACGCCTTGGCCCACGATTTCCGTTTCTTGAGCTACGGTGATAGTTCGCTTCTAATCCCATAATCCTCGTTAAATACATTATTTATATTAAAATGAAGATAGGCGATAAAGTAAGATTCTTAAGTGAGATAGGAGGCGGACGTGTAGCCGGCTTCCAAGGAAAGGATATCGTATTGGTAGAAGATGAAGACGGCTTTCAGGTGCCCATGCGTAAGACAGAGGTGGTGGTTATCGGAGAAGAGAACTACGACACCCAGCGTGTGGTGGAGATGAAGAAGAAAGCGAAGTCCGATGCCGATCCTATAGAGCCCGAGCCTGCTGACCGTCCCATTACATTCAAGGCTAAACCTGAGGAGAGAAAGGGTGGGGAACAACTCTCAGCCTATCTCGCCTTCGTGCCTATGGATGTGAAAGAACTGATGCAGACGCGATTTGAGAGTTACTTCGTCAACGATTCTAATTACTACATGCGCTTTGTATTTCTGAAGGTTGAAGGTAATAACTGGCGACTGGTGTGTAGCGATGAAGTGGAGCCCAACACAAAACTCTTCATTGAGGAATTCGGACGTGAGGACCTCAATGACTTCGAACGCATTGGTATTCAGGTGATAGCCTACAAGCGCGACAAGCCATTTATGCTGAAACCAGCTATCGATCTACAACTACGTATCGATACGGTGAAGTTCTATAAGCTTCATGCATTTACTGATAATGCCTTTTTCGAACAACCAGCCATTATCTATACACTCATCGAAGACGACAAGCCAGTACGCTCGATGGTCGTTGACATAGAAAAAATGAAAAAAGAAATTCTAAACCAATGAAATACGGACTTATCAATGTGGCTGCTGCCATACCAGGTGTGCGCGTAGCCGATACTGATTACAACATTCAGCAGATAGAGAGTCAGATAGCCCAAGCAGAGGGAAAAGGCGTAGAACTTATCGTTTTTCCTGAGCTCTGCATCACTGGCTATACTTGTCAGGATCTCTTCCGACAGGACCTCTTGCTCAGTAAGTCTGAGGAAGGTTTGTTGATGCTACTCGACTTCAGCCGCATGCTTGATATTATTTCGGTCGTAGGACTCCCAGTACGCATAGGCTCTCTGCTCTACAACTGTGCAGTAGTGATTCAGCGAGGCACTATACTCGGTCTCGTAGCTAAGACCTATCTGCCTAATTACAACGAGTTTTACGAGAAACGATGGTTTGCCTCGGCTACCGACCTTCAGCCACAATCCATTTACCTGGCAGGCAATCCTGTTAAGGTGTCAAACGAGCCACAAGTGTTTCGTACCTGTGATGGAGCATGCTTCGGGGTAGAGATTTGTGAGGATGTATGGGCACCACTACCGCCCAGCAATAATCTCGCATTAGCTGGAGCCGACATCATTGTAAACCTATCAGCGAGCAACGAACTCATCGGCAAACACTCTTATCTCTGCTCACTCTTAAAACAACAGAGTGCACGAATGATGTGTGCTTATGTCTATAGCAGTTGCGGCTTTGGAGAGTCAACCCAGGATGTGGTCTACGGAGGCAATGCTATGATTTTTGAGAACGGACGCATGCTCTGCGAGGCAGACCGGTTTGCTCTGGATCCCCAACTTCGTATTCAACAGATAGACATCGAGCGTCTTCGTTCAGAACGTCAGAACAACACAACTTTCCGTACAGCCCAGGATGGAGCTCATGCACTAATGGTTGATGCTAAACCCGTATCACCACGTGACTTCAAACTTATCCGAGAGGTGAATCCTCACCCCTTCATACCTGCTGACAATAAGATGGTAGAGAGTTGTGAGGAAATACTCAACATTCAAACGATGGGTCTGTGTAAACGACTTCAACATACTCATTCTGACAAGGTGGTCATCGGCATCAGTGGAGGACTTGACTCTACACTGGCATTACTCGTCGTGGTGCGCGCCTTCGACAAACTAGGGCTTCCGCGTAAAGGCATTGTAGGCATCACCATGCCTGGATTCGGCACCACTGACCGTACACACGATAATGCTGTCCAATTGATGACGACACTGGGTATCACTCAGCGTGAGATAAGCATCGCCAAAGCAGTAACACAACATTTCGAAGACATCGGACATAATGCTACGAACCACGACGTCACCTACGAGAACTCACAGGCTCGTGAGCGTACTCAGATACTCATGGATGTGGCCAATCAAATAGGTGGAATGGTCATCGGCACAGGCGACCTTTCAGAACTGGCACTTGGATGGTGTACTTATAATGGCGACCACATGTCGATGTATGGCGTCAATGCCAGTGTGCCAAAGACCCTTGTTCAGTACCTCATCCGATACGCAGCCAACCAACCAGCCTTCAAGGAGCAGCGAGCAACACTACTCGACGTTGTCGACACACCAATCTCACCTGAACTCACACCAGCAGATGATCAAGGTAATATAGCACAAAAAACGGAAGACCTCGTAGGTCCTTACGAGCTTCACGATTTCTTCCTTTATTATCATCTACGACTGGGATTCCGTCCTGGTAAGATATTCATGTTGGCTCAGGCAGCCTTTGGTCAGAAGTATTCTGATGAAACCATCAAGAAGTGGCTTAAGACCTTCTGCCGACGTTTCTTCAACCAACAGTTCAAACGTTCTTGTCTGCCTGATGGACCAAAGGTGGGTAATGTAAGCCTCTCACCTCGTGGCGACTGGCGTATGCCAAGTGATGCCGCCAGTGCTCTATGGTTAAAAGAGTGTGACAGCCTGTAGACAGTAAATCAAAGACTTCCAGTGGAATGCAAATGCTTTCGCTGGAAGTCTTCTTTAGGTTTGCTGGTTGCAAACTAGGAGTTTCCTGGTTGCAAACTATGAGTTTGCCGGTTGCAAACCCTATGTTTTCTTTTCGGAAACTAAATGTCCCAACCGATGGCAGAAGCGCCGAGAACGGCAGCCGACGAACCATCGAGTCCACTGACAAGGAACTTTGCTTTGCCCTTGAAAATCTTCAACACACACTTGTCGTAGGTCTCACGAATAGGCTTCATAATCAGTTCGCCTGCCTTGGTCATACCACCGAAGAAGATGAAGGCTTCGGGTGAAGAGAAGGCTGCAAAGTCAGCACAGGCTTCACCAAGCATCTGACCGGTGAACTCATAAATCTCATTAGCAAGTTGATCACCTTTACCAGCTGCAATAGACACGTCGAGCGAAGTGATATCCTCGGGGTTCAACTCACGCAACAGAGATGGACGCTCAGTCTTGGCAAGAAGCTCTCTGGCAGTACGTGCAACACCAGTGGCTGAACAGTAGGCCTCCAGGCAACCTGTTCTACCGCATCCGCAGAGTCGGCCATTCTCACGACGCATGATAACATGACCCAGTTCACCTGCAAAACCGTCATGTCCGTAAAGCAACTGGCCGTTGACAACAATACCAGAGCCCACACCTGTACCGAGAGTGATGACGATGAAATTCTTCATACCACGGGCTACGCCATAGACCATTTCACCAATTGCTGCAGCATTAGCATCGTTGGTCAGAGCAACTGGTATGCCAAGCCTGTCGCTGAATAATTGGGCGAGGGGAACGACACAATCGTGAGCCCAAGGCAGATTGGGTGCAAACTCAATAGTACCGTTATAATAGTTACCATTAGGCGCTCCGATACCCATGGCTTTGATGGTCTCGATACCACCAACCTGTTCGATAATAGGCTGGAGAGCGTCGACGGCTGCGTCGACATAGTTTTCTACAGTCTGGAAACCGCCTGTCTTGATGGCTGTCGTTGCCTTAATCTCACCACGGGTGTCTACAATACCGAAAACGGAGTTGGTGCCACCTAAATCCAAGCCAATGACATATGGCTTCATTCCTTCTTGCTGATTCATATAGTTTTAGTTTTTATAATTATGAAATATCTGTTTTCTTGACATGCAAAGATAGTCATTATTATTGAAAGACGCTCATCGCGATGAAACAATTCTCGAACCTTAACATTTTTTATGGAACAATGAAAAAAAACTGCTCTTACACAATTCTCAATTCATAATTATTTGGTAACTTTGCAGCCAATATGGGAATAATCGTACCTGATATCATAGATTTTATCTTTAAGGGTGTGCTCATCGGCATGATTGCTTCTGCACCAATGGGACCTGTCGGCGTGCTCTGTGTGCAGCGTACGCTAAACAAAGGTCGCTGGTATGGCTTCGTGACGGGTTGCGGCGCTGCTGCAAGCGATATTATCTATGCAGCCATTACAGGCTACGGTATGAGTCTCGTGGCTGGTATAGTAAACAATGAGGAAGCTCGTTTCTACTTGCAAATCGCAGGTAGCTTGCTATTGCTTGGTTTCGGAATCTTCTCTTACAGATCTGACCCTGCCAAGAAATTGAGACGTCCGAATCAGAACAAGGGTACGCTGTGGCACAATGGATGGACTGCATTCCTCGTCACGTTCTCCAACCCGCTCATCGTCTTCCTCTTTGTAGCACTCTTCGCACAGTTTGCATTTGTGGTTCCCGATCATCCTTTTGAGATGTTGGTGGGTTCGGTAAGCATTATCGGCGGAGCACTACTGTGGTGGTGGGGACTGACATGGCTCGTAGATAAGGTGCGCACAAAGTTTGATGTACAAGGCATACGCATCATCAACCAAGTCATCGGTGTGGTGGTCATACTTATCAGTCTGCTGATGTTACTGGGGACGGCAACTAATCTGTTCCGCATCTTCTAATCTCATCACTTATCACTCATCATTTTTTTGAATATGCTTATTGCTCAACAACTACGCAAAACAAATATTGCTGAATATCTTATATACATGTGGCAGGTGGAAGACATGATACGTGCCTACGACTGCTCTTTGTCGAGAATCAAACGTGAATATGTGGCTAACTTCGAATGCTCTGAAGAGGAGAAGGAAGATATGGTCGACTGGTATGGCAACCTTATTAAAATGATGAACGAGGAGGGATGCCGAGAGAAGGGACACCTGCAAATCAACAAGGTGACACTCCAACTGCTCTCAGAACTGCATCAGCAATTGCTGGCTTCTCCAAAATATCCGTTCTACAGCGCTGCGTATTATAAGGTGCTGCCATTCATAGTGGAACTCAGAAACAAAGGGGCCAACAAGGAAGAGGGCGAAATAGAGACCTGCTTGAACCTCCTCTATGGTGTGATGATGTTACGACTGCGCAAGGCTGAGATTACGCCTAACACAAACCATGCGGTCAAAGAGGTTTCGACACTACTGGGGATGCTCTCAGACTATTACAAACAAGACAAGGAGAAACCCTTGGAATTTTGACAATTATCAATTAATAATAAGCAATGAAGATACTTGTAACTGGCTGTAACGGACAACTGGGAAACGAGATGCAACTGCTGGAAAAGCAACATCCTGAGCACTTCTATTATAATACGGATATTGTAGTAAATGATGGGCAGTTCCAACTGGATATCACTAATCAACACGCTGTCGAAACCTTCGTCACAGAACATCAAATAGACGGTATCGTCAACTGTGCGGCATATACTGCTGTGGATAAGGCAGAAGACAACAAACAGATATGCACTGCACTTAATACTGAAGCACCCGTATACCTGGCCGCTGCCATAGAGAAGCGGGGAGGATGGCTGATACAGATTAGCACCGACTATGTCTTCGATGGTACTAACCATATACCATACGTGGAAACCGACACACCATGTCCTAATAGCGTATATGGCTCTACAAAACTTGCGGGAGAACTGGGGGTTACCAAGTTCTGCCAACAGGCGATGATTATTCGCACAGCATGGTTGTATTCTACATTTGGAAATAACTTCGTCAAGACGATGATCAGACTTGGCAAAGAGAAAAACGAACTTGGAGTTATCTTCGACCAAATAGGCACACCGACCTATGCTCGCGACCTGGCTATAGCAATCTTTGCTGCTATTACAAAAGGGGTTAAAGCGGGGGTGTATCATTTTACCAACGAGGGAGTAACCTCATGGTATGACTTTACAAAAACAATACATCGACTTGCAGGTATTACAACTTGCAACGTTCGTCCACTACATACATCGGAGTATCCTACACCAGCAGCACGACCGCATTATTCAGTACTCGACAAGACGAAGATAAAGACAGACTACCGGATAGAGATTCCCTACTGGGAAGACTCACTCGCGGAGTGCATCTTAACACTTAACACTTAACACTTATCACATGATTTTAATCGCCGATAGCGGAGGAACGAAAACTGACTGGACACTCCTCCATGCACCAAGTCCATATGTCAAGCACGACATTGTTACGACCTTTAAGACACAGGGCATCACGCCTATACACATGTCGGTCGCTGAGATACGCTCGATACTGGAGAAAGAGCTACTCCACGAACTAGCCGTCTTCCCACGTGCGGCATTGGTACAGTTAGGAGCCTTCGAACACTCGTTCATGGAGAAACTCGTCGTCTACTTCTACGGTAGTGGATGTACACCCGACCACGCACCGATGATGGTTAGAATACTGTCAGAAGTAATAGGAACGCCCAAAGTGGAAGTTTACAGCGACTTGATGGCATCAGCAAGAGCACTCTGTCAACATGAGGAAGGCATAGCATGCATACTCGGAACAGGTGCCAACAGTTGTCTTTATGATGGAGAGAAAATGGTACAGAACACACCTGCACTGGGATATATCTTGGGCGACGAGGGAAGTGGTTCAGTTCTGGGAAGACTCTTCATGAATGCTATCTTTAAGAATCCGATGTTCAAAGATATACGTGATGAGTACCTGTCTGACAATAAACTGACACAGGCCGACATCATAGAAAAGGTGTATCGACAACCAATGGCCAATAGATTCCTGGCTACCACATCTCTTTATATAGCCAGTCATATCGACAACCCACTGTTGGCACAATTGGTCATCGCTAACTTCCGACAGTTCTTCCGTAGCAATATAGACCCATATAAACGTAAGGACTTGCCCGTACACTTCGTAGGATCAATGGCTTCCACATATACAGAGCAACTGAATGAAGCTGCAAGACTAGAAGGATATACCATAGGAAATATTATGCAAAGCCCAATGGAGGGCCTTATAAAATATCATAGATGAATCAGGAAATTGAACGCAGGCGAACATTCGCCATCATATCGCACCCGGATGCTGGTAAGACCACGCTCACAGAGAAGTTCCTCCTCTTCGGCGGACAGATACAGGTAGCAGGAGCGGTAAAGAGTAATAAAATCAAGAAAACAGCAACATCCGACTGGATGGAAATCGAGAAACAACGTGGTATCTCGGTAAGCACCTCGGTGATGGAATTTGACTACACACCCGATGGGAAGGATATAGAATACAAGGTGAATATCCTCGACACACCGGGACACCAGGATTTCGCAGAGGATACCTTCCGCACTCTAACTGCAGTCGATTCAGCAATTATAGTGGTCGATAGCGCCAAAGGCGTAGAGACACAGACACGAAAACTGATGACGGTCTGCCGAATGCGCAATACACCAGTCATCATCTTTGTTAATAAGATGGACAGAGAGGGTAGGGACCCATTCGATCTTCTCGATGAGTTGGAAAAAGAACTGGAAATCAAGGTGAGACCGCTATCATGGCCCATCAATCAGGGACAGAAGTTCAAAGGGGTATATAATATCTATGAACAGAAGCTCGACCTCTTTACTCCAGATAAACAGCGTGTCACAGAAAAAGTCAGCGTACAACTCGATTCAGTAGAGTTGAATACACTCATCGGGGAACAGGATGCTGAAAAACTGCGCGATGATCTGGAACTCGTTGATGGCGTGTATCCTGAGTTCAATGTAGATGACTATCGAACGGCTGAAGTAGCTCCGGTTTTCTTCGGGTCGGCACTTAATAACTTCGGCGTACAAGAACTACTTAACTGTTTCGTGGAAATAGCTCCAAGCCCAAAACCAACGAAAGCAGAAGAACGTGAAGTACAGCCAGAGGAACAGAAGTTCACTGGATTCATCTTCAAAATAACTGCCAACATCGACCCCAACCACCGCTCGTGTATTGCCTTCTGTAAGGTGTGCTCAGGTAAATTCCAACGCAATCAACCATATCTGCACGTTCGACAAGGCAAGACCATACGTTTTTCATCGCCTACACAGTTTATGGCTCAACGTAAATCGACTATCGATGAAGCATGGCCAGGTGATATAGTGGGATTGCCAGATACGGGGGGAATGTTTAAGATTGGTGATACCATAACAGAAGGCGAACAATTGCATTTCCGTGGCTTGCCTTCATTCTCACCTGAATTGTTCAAATATATTGAGAACGATGACCCTATGAAAGCAAAACAGTTGCAGAAGGGCATTGACCAATTGATGGATGAGGGTGTAGCACAGTTATTTGTCAATCAGTTTAACAATCGTAAAATTATCGGTACCGTTGGACAACTACAGTTTGAAGTTATTCAGTACAGACTGGAGAACGAGTATAATGCAAAGTGTAGATGGGAACCGGTTCATCTCTATAAAGCGTGCTGGATATCAAGTGATAACGAGGCGGAACTAGAGGCTTTCAAAAAACGAAAGTATCAATATATGGCCAAAGACAAAGAGGGTAGGGATGTCTTCCTTGCTGACTCGGGCTATGTACTCTCAATGGCTCAACAAGACTTCGAACACATACAGTTCCACTTTACATCAGAGTTTTAACTGTACTTTATTAAATAAACATATATGACTCAGGAACAGGATATTAAGAATGCCATAGAAGTAATGAGAAAGGGTGGGATAATACTCTATCCAACAGATACCATTTGGGGAATAGGATGCGATGCGACAAACGTGGATGCCGTAAAACGTGTTTACAGCATCAAGCAACGTGACGACTCGAAGGCGCTTATCTGTCTTGTCGACAGCGATGCGCGTCTACAACGCTATGTAAGGAATGTGCCTGATGTGGCGTGGCAGCTTATTGACTGTATTGATAAGCCTACAACGCTGATACTTGATAATGCAGTAAACCTCGCACCTAACTTGATAGCTGAAGATGGATCTATCGGTATTAGGATTACACAAGAACCATTTTCTAAAGAACTATGCTACAGATTTCAAAAGGCTATCGTGTCCACCTCAGCAAATATCAGTGGCGAACCTGCTGCCCAGAATTTCATGGATATTGACAATAGGATTATCGAACAAGTAGACTATGTTTGTTGGACTCGTCGACAAGAGCATAAACCTCACAAGCCCAGTAGCATTATCAAACTTTCTGAAGATGGAATCGTGAAGATTATCCGATAATCACTACGACATTTAATAGAAAAAGAAATCAGGTGATGAGAAAAAATTCCATCACCTGATTTTTTCCTGTAAAAACAATCTTACCTATATTTTAACTTATACTTCTTCTGATAATTGGGGCTTATACAATACCTTGAGCCATCATTGCCTTTGCAACCTTCATAAAGCCGGCTACGTTAGCACCCTTGACGTAGTTGATATAGCCATCAGCCTGAGTACCATACTTTACACAGTTCTCATGAATATCGTTCATGATACGCTTCAAGTAATCATCAACTTCTTTAGCTGTCCAACTCAGACGCTCAGAGTTCTGAGACATCTCCAAACCGGATACTGAAACACCACCAGCATTAGAAGCTTTACCAGGAGCATAAAGCAGTTTAGCATCTTGGAAAATCTTGATGGCCTCAGGCAGTGAAGGCATATTTGCACCCTCAGCAACAGCTATGACTCCATTGTTAACGAGAGCTTGAGCTTCTTCACCATTAATCTCGTTCTGGGTAGCACAGGGAAGTGCGATATCTGCCTTCTCGTACCAAGGACGTTTGCCCTCATAGTACTTCGCTGTGGGATACTCGTCAACATACTCACGGATACGACCACGCTCCACGTTCTTCAACTCCATGATATAGTCGAGCTTAGCACGATCGATACCATCGGGATCGTAGATATAACCGTCAGAATCACTCATCGTAAGTACCTTGGCACCAAGCTGCAAGCACTTCTCAGCTGCGTATTGAGCAACATTACCAGCTCCTGAAATCAGCACTTTCTTACCTGCAAGCTCAATACCACGAGTGGCCAACATAGAAGTCAGGAAGTAAACACAACCATAACCCGTTGCCTCAGGACGAATCAGAGAACCTCCAAACTGGATGCCTTTTCCTGTGAGCACACCTTGGAATTGATGAGTAAGCTTCTTATACTGACCAAAGAGATAACCGACCTCACGTCCGCCTACACCAATATCACCAGCTGGAACATCTTCATCGGGACCAATCACGCGATAAAGCTCATTCATAAAAGCCTGGCAGAAACGCATAACCTCAGCATCGCTCTTACCGCGAGGAGAGAAGTCGGAACCACCCTTAGCACCACCCATAGGAAGTGTGGTCAGAGAGTTCTTGAATGTCTGCTCAAATGCAAGGAATTTCAAAATACCCAAGTTCACACTCTTGTGATAACGCAAACCACCTTTGTACGGGCCAATAGCATTGTTGTGCTGTATACGATAGCCCATATTGGTCTGGACATTACCTTTGTCATCAACCCAGGTCACACGGAACTCAAGCACACGATCAGGAATGCACAGACGCTCGATAAGATTGCTCTTCTCGAACTCGGGATGCTTGTTGTATTCTTCCTCAATAGTAGGAAGAACTTGACTCACTGCCTGAATGTACTCAGGTTCATTTGGAAATCTCAACTTGAGATTTTCTACAATTTGTGCAGCATTCATAATTTTACCTTAAATTAAATTATACCTAAATATATTGTATGTTTGTGTTGAAATTTTAATTTCTATGCAAAAGTACTGCAAAAAGTTCGAATATGCAACAAAAAGTTTGCTAATTTTAATAATTTATTCATTTTGTAGCCAACTTCTTGACAAATATCAATTGCATATACTTTTTTATCTTATAAACTATCTCTGTTTAGTTATTTTTGTTCTTCATATTATGTGATATCCCTTCTTTTCTGAATCGCTATTATGATAAATAAAGAATTTTTCCTTTACTCTATTACAATAAATAAAAGAAAAAATGTACCTTTGTATCAAAATTCTATTCAATATATATATGAGGTACAAACTATTTTCTTTATTAATGTTCCTAACATCGTTAAACATCTCTGCACAGATGTTCGATGATTATTTTGAAAATAAGACGCTTCGTTTGGATTATATCTTTGCTGGTGATTCAAAGCAACAAGACATCTATCTTGATGAACTTGTTCAACTGCCGAATTGGTACGGTCGCAAAAATCATCTGTCAGAACTGCCACTTCAAGGAAATGGTCAGATAACTGTAAGAAATCAAAAAGACCGAAAAGTAATCTACCGTCATTCTTTCTCATCATTATTTCAAGAATGGTTAGCTACTCCAGAGGCAAAACAGACACGTAAATCATTTGAAAACGTTTTTTTAGTGCCATTTCCTAAGGATACTATTGAAATCACAGTAGAATTGTTTGACTATCATGCTAGAATAGTATCTACGATGACTCATATAGTATCTCCTACTGATATTTTGATAAGAAAACCTGCAGGACCTTCTACACCTTATTATATAATAAAGGAACCTGAAGATTATGATAAATGCATTCATGTTGCATTTGTTGCTGAAGGATATACTGAAACGCAAATGACACATTTTTTGGAAGATTGTAAAACAGCAATGTCTGCTATATTTCGCCATGAACCATTTAAGACGTTGCAGAACCGATTTATGATTACGGCAGTATGCTCTGTATCAGACGATTCTGGCGTAAGCGAACCTGGTAATAACATCTGGAAAAGTACGGCTTTGAAGACCTGCTTCGATACTTTTTATATGACACGCTATCTAACTACATTACAAATAAAGAACCTACATAATGTATTGGCTGGCACCCCTTATGAGCATATCATCATTCTTGCGAATACCGAACATTATGGCGGCGGTGGCATCTATAACTCTTATAATTTAAGCTATACACGCGGTAATAAATTTGAACCAGTTGTTGTTCATGAATTTGGCCACAGTTTTGGCGGATTGGGCGACGAGTATGCCTATGGTGATTCTGACCCCTACTACTTTGCTGATACGGAACCATGGGAGCCCAACCTCACTACCCTATCCGACTTTGCAAGCAAATGGCAGGATATGATGGGAAAAGACCCGCGCGTAGGCCTTTTCGAGGGCGCTGGCTACCTACCGAAAGGTGTCTATCGACCAAGCAATGACTGCAGGATGAAAACGAACGAAGAGCCGGATTTTTGTCCTGTTTGTCAAAGGGCATTAACAAGACTCATCTATTTCTATACAGAATAAAAAAAAGAGGATGTGCCAATTATGACACATCCTCATGTAAATATCAGAAAGTGTAATTAAGCGTAAGAAGCAACTGATGGCGTTTGTTGCTGACTTTCACAGCGTTGGCAATATTGTCATCATCAGGTGTATCAAAATCTGTATAACTCATAAAGGGCTGGAAGTAACCATTCTGAGTAGAATACTGATAAGCAGCAGATATGTTCAGCTGTCCAATCTGATAGCCTATACCACAAGTAATACGATTAGTGGCCTCCCAGTTGGTGAAGTCGGTTGCAGAACTATAGTATGAACCTTCTGAATCGAGCGTGCCATCCTTGAATCCATCCTTCTCGTACATGGGCGACACGTAGTTGTAGCCAAAGCGAACGGCTAGTTCGGGAGATGGCTTAAACTCGGCACCAAGCTTCAATGTATGTACGCCACGCAGGGTAGCTGAGGTGTGGCGATTCATCACTTCGTCACTCTCACTACGGTCTGTATAATCATCATTCCACCAATTATAGTGGCTGTCTGTAATATAGCGTGAATCAAGATGGCCATAGTCTGCAAACTCATAGCTGGCGCCCAAAGCCAAGAAATTACTAATTGTATGTCCAAGGCTAAGACCAAATTTCCAAGGAGTATAGAGTTTGAAGTCGTATTCCTCACCGTTATGGTCAGAACCACCAGTATTGTTCAGTGTGTTCAGGTCGCTTAGTGTGGTATAGTTGCTGGTTGTCAGGTCGTACCAAGTGGGTGTAGAAATTGACAAACCTATACGGAAGGGCGACTCCTCAATAGGACGGAAGATAATACCAGCTTTCACATCAGCACCAGTACCTTTGATTTGTCGGTCGTCCTGTACCTGGATAAAATAGTTGTTGTCTATATTTTCCAGATATTCACTATAGTGCTTATAATGTACGCCAGAGATACCTACCGTAATGCCCCAATAAATACGGTCATGTACATTACCACTCAAGTTGAAATCATATTGTCCAATATAGCCTGTATGTGAACGATCCATCGTATAACCTAATGCATTGTCATACATCCATGTGTTGTTCTGGGAATCATAGAGCAGTCCACGTGAATAGATATCGTCCAACTGATTGCATTGTATATATGGTCGGTCGAAGTTGGGAGCACCGTTGCCCTCAAATAACATATCATTCTTTGCCTTCGCATAAGTCAGTTTATTTTGCGAGGCATTATAGAGATTGTCAGCAGCTGAGAGTATGAAGTCGAAATTACGGCTTTTATGGTAATTGAAGGCAAAGTTCACATATGAGCCCTCCCCTATCGGATTGCTGTAAACAAAGCCGATTTGGTCGAAACTCATGTTAGTCTTGTGACCATTGGCGAAAGCCTTCGCATCTTGTTGGCTGACCAACCCGAACGACATATTAACATTTGACCTGCGGAACAAACCGATACCAGCTGGGTTAGACGAGATAGTAGATATATCAGCGCCGAGAGCCTCCATGGCACCTCCCATACCTACATACCGCGCAGTTCCATTCAGATCTTGCCCAGCAATCTTAGCATTCTCGTAGGTTTCTTGTGCTGCAACACTCAAGCCTGTCAAGGCGAAAGCAGCTATCATCATATACTTTTTCATATCTTTGAATCAAATTAGTTTATGGGATATTATATATATTGATTGATTGGATTATCTTCGTCCACTTCCAAAGCCTCCAGAGTGTCCGCCACCTGAGCTACGGCTGCCTCCTCCGAAAGAGCCACCAGAGGAGCGACTGCCTCCGAATGAGCCACTACTTGAAGAACTATTGCTGGGGCTGTACGAACGATTAGAATAAGAACTTGAATTACTTCTACTTCCTCCGAAGTTGCCATGTGAATTAGAATAGGTACTGCCAGAATTGCCATATGAGCGAACGCCTCTTGACGACGAATTAGTACCAGTAGTGCGACTGTTACGTGTTGCTCCAAAAGTACCTACAGTACGTCCGCTACCGAAGCTGCCACGTGAATAGCTGTGAGTGCGTCCGTTAGAGAAACCTGTATTGCCCGAGTGTCTCACGTAGCCGTGATTACGAGTACCAGCAGGATTGTAGCGACTATAGTGCGTATAACTTCTACCGCCATACCATCCGCCATAATAGTGCCAAGGTCTGTAGTACCATGAGCTATAGTATCCTCCCCATCCATATCCATACCATGGATCATACCAACCATGATAGTACCAAGGTGAATACCAGCTATAGCCGTAGTACCAGGGATCATACCACGAGTCGTACCAAGGATAGTAGGATGAGTAATACCAAGGAGAATGCCATCCCCATGAGTCACGTCGGCCATCTGAGTAACCTTCCCAATATGAGGTCGTTGGCACGTAGTCGTCAAAGCGAGTCATTTTCTCAGTCAGAGCAAAGTCGCTGATGGAATCGGGGTATACACCTACTTCCCCATTAAAATTAATAATATCGCTATCAGGCAATACCTCATAAGCACTTCCTCTACGGTTATACTCATCAACACTTCTTGATGAGCCAGAGTAATAGCTCTCAATCTGAGACCTTGCCACTTGTGTCTTATTGGCAGACTTCTTGCTTGGTACAAAATACATGTCATCCTGAGCCAACATCGAGAGAGGCATAGTTCCAATGATAAGTGTAAGTAGCATTAACTTTTTCATATTCGTTGTCGTTTTATATGGTTTCACGATGCAAAAATAGTATAATTTTTACTGCAAATATACGGAAAAACCCTAAACAATGGTAGGATTTTCCCTATTTTTTATAATTTTGCGGTAAAAATTAACAAAGAACATGAAGTATTACAAAGTTATTTTCAATATTTCAGCTGATGAATCGCTCTTTCAAGATGCATGTGATATCTTGTCTTCATTAGCAGGAGATGCCGGTTTCGAATCTTTCGAAGAGTCAGATGATGGTTTAACTGGATATGTCCAACAATCTTTGTTTGACCATTCCCAACTGGAGTCTCTTATCAAAGACTTTCCCCTACCCACATGCCAGATAACTTTTCATGTAGAAGAGGCTGAGGATAAAGACTGGAATGAGCAATGGGAGCAGGAAGGATTTGAACCAATATGTATCAACCACCGCTGTGTAATACATGATGGTCGACACCTTTCTAATATAGCTCTCAGCGAGTACCCCATTCAGGTGGAGATTGATGCCAGACTTGCTTTTGGCACTGGTACTCACGAAACCACGCGCATGATGGTAGCGCAGTTACTTGATCAGAACCTAGTAGGCAAGTCAGTACTTGACTGTGGCACCGGTACCGGCATTCTTTCAATAGTGTCTCTAATAAGCGGTGCAACACGAGCTGTTGGGTATGATATTGATGAATGGAGTGTAGACAATGCCCGCCACAATGCCATTATCAATCATGTAGATGATCGTTTTACCTCTTTATTGGGTGACGCTACACTTCTCGACTCACTTGACACTCAGTTTGATGTAGTTATGGCAAACATCAATCGTAACATACTCTTGGCTGATTTGCCTCGTTTCAGGAAAGTGATGCTCCCCCACTCTACGCTACTGCTAAGCGGTTTCTATCAGTCTGATATAAAAATGCTTACAGACAAATCCAAAAGTCTTGGTTTATCTGTAAGCAATACACTTAGCGATGGCGATTGGGCCTGTCTCGCCTTAGTCGTAGATAATAACTAATGCCTTCAATTACTCTTGAGGCACCTCAAACTTTCCATTCGTTTGCTTGACTAATTGACGAGCGAAGCGTTCTGGGTAGCCAGGACGCTGTGGACGAGAGCCAAGGCCATGTTTGGTACGAGTGAATCTGCCATTCTCTTCCGGTTTCAGTATCATATCGTTGTACTTAACGATGATATACTGTGCTAACTGCTTCCATCGTCCCAACATCTGTTCTGCTTTCTCAGCAGTATAGTTTGTCAGATATTTGATTCGTGAGTTGCCACTAAGGGTTAAAGCGCGATCCTCCACCTCCTTCTGAGCTTTGAAATACGACAAGTCCAGAGAGTCACGCACTTCTTTCAAGCTGGGGAATAGTAGTGAATAACGCGGATACACCATATTCGACACCCAGTTTTGAACCCAGTAAGCATTATCCATCGAGAAGTTCAGTTCATCAGCACCTGGAGTATTATAGGGCTTTGGCGCTTCCGTGGCACAGCAGTATACAGGTGTGAACGGTGCCATATTGCCGTCATCGTTGGCAAACCACAGTATGCCTCCAATCTCCCGAGGCAGCCAGGAGCGCATCTGTGAGACGTAGACAAAGGTAGCCTGTTGCGTTGATGTTGGACGCTCGTTGAAATATTTCTTTCCGTCTACAGTATAATAAAGAGGTGTGGGTCGGTAGGGCATTTCCCAGATACCGCCTCCTATATCGCCATCCAATGCGAATGGTGTGCCTTCATAATGGTCACGCATAGCTTCCTCAAGGTCATGAACGGAGAGTTTTCTATTGGGTTTTACCCATAGTGGCATAGGTTCTGCATCTTTCTGAATGCCTTCTGCCCAGGGGATATACTTCTCCATACCATCAGCATAATGGTTGAAGAAGCTCCATACACGCGCATCGCAGATACGTCGGCCCGAGAAATCAGGAGCCGCATAAGCGGCGTTGTATGAGAACTCTTCGTCTTTTCCCGAGAACCATCCCATTTTGCGAGCGTAGGACACTACATTCTTCGAATAGCATACATTCTCCTTATCCTTCATATTGAAAGTCGTGATACGGCTTTGGTTGGCATGTCCACAGATAGCATCATCGGGAATACGGACGGCAACCCATACGGTACGTTCCTTTGACACCTTTCTGTCGCTGGCACATCCCATCATTTCCAGTATCCACGCCTCGTTAGGATCACAGATTGTAAACGTCTCTCCTTCGCTGGCATAGCCATACTGTTCCACCAATGTGGTCATCACCTGAATAGCCTCTCGAGCATTTTTTGCACGTTGCAGAGTGATATAGATGAGTGAGCCATAGTCAATGATTCCCGTGGTATCTACCATTTCCTCTCGTCCTCCGAAAGTTGTCTCGCCTATGGTAAGTTGCCACTCATTGATATTGCCAATCACATTATATGTCTCTTCTGCTTCAAGAATCTCGCCACGATATTCATTAGTATCCCAGTCGATAATGGTTCTCATCGTACCTTTGGGATGTTTTCCGGCAGGATAATGTGCCAGTTTTTGAAACATACCATAGTCGTCAGCACTATATGTGCATAGTACCGAACCATCTTTTGAAGCCTTCTTGCCTACAATAAAATTGGTACAAGCCATGGCACCTGTAGCAACAAGAATGATAGCCGATAATATAAGTTGTCTTTTCATTCGAATGAAGTGTTACTTTTGAGTGGGGTCACCATTATATACCAGTTTGTCGCTTCCAGCAGCTTTGAAACTCATGTCAAGTCCTTTTACTGAATGTGTCAAAGCACCGAACGAGATAAAGTCAACTCCCGCTTTAGCATAAGGAATCATGGTGTCGAAGGTGATGCCGCCTGATGACTCTGTCTCTGCCCTGCCATCTACAAGTTTCACGGCTTTGGCAGTATCGTCAGGTGTGAAGTTGTCGAACATGATGCGGTCGCACCCCTCTGCCAGAGCCTCTTCAAGTTCTTTGAAGTTGCGCACCTCACACTCTATCTTCAGATTCTTGCCTTTCTCCTTGCAATACTGTTTAGCACGGCTGATAGCGTTATGTACGCCGCCACAGAAATCGATATGATTATCTTTGAGCAAGATCATGTCAAACAATCCGATACGATGGTTCATACCGCCACCTATCTTCACCGCCTCTTTCTCAAGCATACGCATACCCGGTGTTGTCTTACGAGTATCCAACACTCGGGTCTTTGTTCCGGCATCGATAAGAGCTTGCTGGTATTTATGCGTCATCGTAGCGATACCCGACATGCGCTGCAGTATGTTCAGCATCAGTCGTTCTGTCTGCAACAGGCTCTGCTCCTTACCTTTTACGCTCATCACGATGTCTCCAGGCTTTACGTGAGCCCCGTCTTGAATATACACCTCAACCTGTAATTCGGGGTCAAATCGGTGGAACACCTCCTTTGCAATCTCCACTCCTGCGAAGATACCCTCTTCCTTGATGAGTAACTTTGACTCACCCATTGCATCAGCAGGAATGCAGCACAATGTGGTATGGTCGCCATCTCCGATATCCTCAGCAAAGGCGAGGTCTATCAGTTTGTCATTCAATTCTTCTACTGAAAGCATGGTCAAATAGAAATTAGAAATAAAGAATTATTCAAAGTAGATGCCAAATCCCACTCCTACTCCGAATCCGCTGTGTTCCTTATGGTTCTTCAGACTCTGGTTGTAATAGAGTTCTGGCTCTATCGTCACATAACGGTTCAGGAAGAAGGTGTAACCCAACTGTATAGTAGGCATCAGGTCGTCATACGACTTGTTCTGGTGTACATAGTCAGCGCCAAGGCCGAGATAGAGTCCCAGGTCTTCGATATAATAACGCATGCCGACGCCGGCAACCAGTGCGTTAGGTGCCTCCTGGCGGTAGTTGAATCCCAACTTACCCGTTACCATCCAGTTGTCTTCAAAGAGATATCCTCCCTTGACGGCCAGATCCAAATTCCATTTCTCTGTATCGTTATACCGAAGGTTCAATCCCGATGTTGAAGCACCGATATAGACCTTGTCTTTCATAAACGGTGTACTAAGCTCATTCTGAGCATTAATAGACAGCGAACAGAGGAGTCCGCATACGATAGTCAATAATGTCTTTTTCATAATCCTATTATTTTTAATTAACATGTTTACGATACCAGATATAGAACCATGTGATAGAGATAGCACATACGCCGACGGCAATGATATAGTTATATGGTTCTGCGAGCGTGAATACCTTTTGAGTAAGCAGAAATGTGGCGCATACCATTGTCATAAAGACTGCAGGCACCATTGTGACATAGAAGTTCTTTCCCTGTCTGACGAAATATACTGTGATAGCCCATAGTGTGAATACTGAGAGCGTCTGGTTACTCCATCCGAACCAACTCCATATCATATTAAATCCATCCTTGTCGGCCATCTGCCAGATGAGCAGTCCTATTGCTACTGCAAACATTGGCAAACAAATAGCCAGACGGCTACGGATGGAGTGCTGGTTCAGTTTGATGAAGTCAGCAATAATCAGTCGGGCACTACGGAAAGCCGTATCACCACTCGTGATAGGAGCAGCGACCACACCAAGCAATGCGAGGATACCTCCAAAGACGCCTAACCAGTCTCTGCACATGATATTTACGACAGAGGGTGCGTCACCTACTGCAGCCGCTCCTCCCTCTATAAGTTGATATCCCGGTGTCGGCTGGTCATAGAAGAAATACATAGCCACTGTTGCCCATATCAGAGCGACGACACCCTCAGTAATCATGGCTCCATAGAACATCGGACGCGCCATCTTCTCGCTTTTTACGCATCGAGCCATGAGAGGCGTCTGTGTAGCATGGAATCCGCTGATAGCTCCGCATGCTATTGTAATGAAGAGACATGGGAATAAATTGTCTGTTGTGAGCAGATCACCATTCACACCAGTCCACAGTTCAGGGATATTGGGCTGCTTGATAAACAGCATCACCATGAGCGCAGCCGCCATGAACAAGAGTGAGATGGCAAACAGCGGATAAACCTTACCGATAATCTTGTCGATAGGCAGTAATGTGGCGATAATATAATAAATGAATATAAGGATTATCCAGAAAGTGTACTGTCCGAAGGTATCTACAAAGAAGGAGGGTTCCCACATACCCCCAAGAATCTTGGCAGGACTGAACACAAAGACCACGCCGACCATCATCAAAAGGAAGATGGAGAATACCAGCATCACCTGCTTTGTTGTATTACCCAGATAATGTCCAATAATCTCAGGAAGATTAGCACCGCCGTGACGAATAGAGAGCATACCGCTCAGATAATCATGAACTGCGCCAGCGAAGACACATCCGAAAACAATCCAGAGGTAGGCCGACGGTCCAAACTTAGCGCCCATGATAGCACCGAATATCGGTCCTGTACCGGCAATATTAAGGAATTGGATCATGAAGACCTTCCACGAAGGCAATACGATAAAATCTACGCCATCAGCCTTTGCTACGGCTGGAGTGGGCCTATTGTCAGGCCCAAAAAGACGTTCCACAAAACGTCCATAAACAAAGTACCCAAAAACAAGAGCCACAAGGCTCAATACAAAGGAAATCATAATATAATTTGATATTTTCTGCAAAGGTACGAAATTATTTTGAATTAAAAATTATAAATTAAAATTATTTTTGTACCTTTGCAACCGAAAAAGTAGAAAAATATGAAGTATCTTGGCTTTTTGCTTCTATTTCTGATGGCGATAGCGCCCGTTGCGGCTCAGGATAATACATCGCCATGGAATGGAAGTCCCAGTCCAAAATACGAAGTAAGAGCCGTTTGGCTGACTACTCTTAACGGTCTTGACTGGCCTCGCACTCAAGGCTCTGCCTCCCAAAAGCAAGAACTCATTCACATTCTCGACCAGCTTCATCAAGCAGGCGTGAACACCGTTCTCTTCCAGGCACGCGTTCGTGCTACGACAATCTATCCCTCTCAGATGGAGCCTTGGGAGCCTACCCTTGTTGGTTCTAGCAAGTCGCCAGGCTATGATCCCCTTCAGTTCTGTATTGATGAGTGTCACAAGCGCGGCATGGAGTGTCATGCTTGGGTATGCACCATTCCCATAGGCAAATGGAACCGTGTAGGATGTAAGGAGATGCGCAAGAAATACCCTAAGTTGATCAAGCGTATTGCTGATGAAGCCTACATGGACCCTGCGAATCCTCTGACGGCCAGTTATCTCTCGCGTATCTGTAAAGAGATAGTGAGCCACTACGATGTTGATGGTATTCATCTCGACTATATCCGTTATCCTGAGACATGGAAGTTGAAGATATCCAAATCCAAGGCTCGCGACCATATTACCCATATCGTCAGAGAGATTCACAAGACGGTGAAAGCCGAGAAGCCCTGGGTCAAGATATCCTGCTCCCCGATAGGCAAACACGGTGATTTGACCCGTTATCGTGCTGGAGGATGGAATGCTTTCAATACTGTGGCACAGGATGCTCAGCGCTGGATGCGCGAAGGTCTTATGGACCAACTGTATCCCATGATGTATTTTCAGGGAGACCACTTCTATCCCTTTGCCATCGACTGGCAAGAGAAGAGTAATGGCCGTACTGTAGTGTCGGGACTTGGTATTTATTTCCTTGACCCTAAGGAAGGTAAATGGACCCACGACATTATTGAGAGGGAGATGAGCTTTACCCGCCAGGTAGGATTGGGGCATTGTTATTTCCGTTCTAAGTTCCTGACAGACAACCACCAGGGTATCTATGACTTTGCATCGGCTTTTGACCGCATCCCAGCCCTTGTGCCTCCTATGACCTGGGCCAACAAGCCTGTACCCTCGGCCCCTACGACGTTGACGATTGACGGCAACCAGCTCTCTTGGGCAGGAGCCCATGACAACAGCGGTGCCTTACACCTATTATATAATATATATGCATCGTCAGAGTTTCCTGTAGATATCAACAAGGCTGAGAACATCTTGGCCGTACGTCTTTCATCCACGTCGACGATGGTTCCTGCCAACTGGCGCAACTATGCCGTCACAGCCATTGACCGCTACGGACAAGAGAGTGAGCCCATTCAACTGCAGGTACTCCCCTCCTCTACTGGCAGCCATTCTAAGCCGTCGGGTACGATGGCATCAGACAAGCGCTCTACTCATCCACTCCCCGTTATTATGTCAGACGGCAAGTCTGTTTCCCTTCCGTCAAAGGGTAGCACGCTGGATGCCGATTTCATTATCATCGAGACGATGCAAGGCTCTGGCATTGCCGTACGTCCCTACACAGAACAACTCGACGTGACCGACATTCCCGACGGGATGTACCAGATACGATCATTAGGAAAGAAAGGTCGCACCCACAAGTTGACCTACCTCTATCTGAAACGCAACAAACACATATTATAACTTAACAATTATGGCAAACAAAAAATTCACAAAGGTATTAGTGCTCGGCTCGGGCGCTTTGAAGATTGGACAGGCAGGAGAATTTGACTATTCAGGTTCACAGGCATTGAAGGCCTTGCGTGAGGAGGGCATCAAGAGTGTGCTCGTCAATCCCAACATCGCAACCATTCAGACCTCTGAAGGAATTGCTGACACGGTTTATTTCCAGCCCGTCACCACCCACTTCGTCACAGAGATTATCAAGAAAGAGCGTCCTGACGGTATCCTGCTGGCCTTTGGTGGTCAGACTGCTTTGAACTGCGGTACTGAGCTTTACCAGAAAGGTATTCTGCAGCAGTATGGCGTCGAGGTTCTTGGCACCAGTGTTGAAGCAATAATGAACACTGAGGATCGTGACCTCTTCGTGAAGAAGTTGGACGAGATAGCTTTGAAGACCCCTGTCAGTCACGCTGTGGAGAATATGGACGACGCTTTGAAAGCCGCCCATGAGATAGGCTTCCCCATCATGATACGCTCTGCCTATGCCCTTGGCGGTCTGGGTAGTGGTATCTGTCCCGACGAGAAGGCTTTCCGCGAGTTGGCCGAGAGTGCCTTTACCTTTGCCCCCCAGATACTTGTTGAAGAGTCGCTGAAAGGATGGAAGGAGATTGAGTTTGAGTGCATCCGTGATGCCAACGACCATTGCTTCACCGTTGCCTCTATGGAGAACTTCGACCCCCTCGGCATCCATACCGGTGAGAGTATCGTAGTAGCCCCCACCTGTTCTCTTACCGAGGCCCAGGTGAAGATGCTTCAGGAGATTACCATCCGCTGCGTGCGCCATTTGAATATTGTTGGTGAGTGTAACATCCAGTTTGCCTTCAACGCACAAACCAATGACTACCGTATCATCGAGATCAACGCTCGTCTGAGCCGTTCTTCTGCTTTGGCATCCAAGGCCACGGGTTATCCGCTGGCTTTCGTAGCCGCTAAGATTGCCCTGGGCTACACGCTCGATCAGATTGGTGAGATGGGCACGCCCAACTCAGCCTACGTAGCTCCTTCGCTCGACTATATGATTTGTAAGATTCCCCGTTGGGACCTCACTAAGTTTGCCGGTGTGAGTCGCCAGATAGGATCCTCTATGAAGTCAGTAGGTGAAATCATGTCTATCGGTCGCAGTTTTGAGGAGATGATTCAGAAAGGTCTTCGTATGATAGGCCAAGGCATGCATGGCTTTGTTGGCAATGACCATACTAAGTTTGAGGACCTCGACGATGCTCTGGCCAATCCTACCGACCTGCGTATCTTTGCCATTGCTCAGGCTTTGGAAGAAGGCTACAGCGTAGAGCGCATTGAGGAACTGACGAAGATTGACGTATGGTTCCTGGAGCGCCTGAAGCGCATCGTAGACCTCAAGCATAAGTTACAGACATTCAACTCTTTGGAAGAGATTCCTGATGCATTCCTTTTAGAGGTTAAGCAAGCTGGTTTCTCTGACTTCCAGATAGCCCGTTTCGTGTTGAAGCCCAAGAGTACGAACATGGAGAAGGAGAACCTTCAGGTGCGCGAATACCGTAAGCAGAAGGGCATCCTACCCTCAGTGAAGCGTATCAATACCGTGGCTTCTGAGCATCCCGAACTGACCAACTATCTGTACTTCACCTACACCCATGTGCCTGCCTTTGGCAATATCCAGGGTGAGAACTATCAGCCCCGCCATGACGTGAACTACTATAAGAACGAGAAGTCAGTTGTCGTGCTGGGTTCAGGTGCCTACCGCATCGGTTCGTCGGTGGAGTTCGACTGGTGCTCTGTCAATGCCATCGAGACAGCCCGTAAGTTGGGTTATAAGTCTATCATGATCAACTACAACCCCGAGACCGTGTCGACCGACTATGACATGTGCGACCGTTTGTATTTCGATGAACTGACCCTTGAGCGTGTACTCGACGTCATCGACCTTGAAGAGCCGCGAGGCGTGATTGTCTCTGTGGGCGGTCAGATACCCAATAACCTGGCGATGAAGCTTCATCGCCAGAGCGTGCCTGTGCTGGGCACCTCTCCCGTCAATATCGACCGTGCTGAGAACCGTGACAAGTTCTCTGCCATGCTCGACAAACTCGGCATCGACCAACCCGCCTGGCGTGCGCTGACCTCTTTTGAGGACATCAAGGAGTTTGTCGACGAGGTAGGCTATCCAGTCCTTGTCCGTCCCAGCTACGTTCTCTCAGGCGCAGCCATGAACGTGTGCTACGATGAGGAAGAGCTTCATCGCTTCCTGAACATGGCTACCGAGGTATCCAAGGAATTCCCCGTTGTGGTCAGCCAGTTCATGCAGGAGACCAAGGAGATAGAGTTTGATGCAGTAGCCGACAAGGGCGATATTGTAGAGTATGCCATCTCTGAGCATGTGGAGTATGCCGGTGTTCACTCTGGCGATGCCACGATGGTCTTCCCCGCTCAGCACATCTACTACTCTACTATCCGTCAGATTAAGAACATCTCCCGCAAGATAGCCAAGGAGCTCAACATCAGCGGTCCTTTCAATATCCAGTACCTTGCCAAGAACCGCGAGGTCAAGGTTATCGAGTGCAACCTGCGTGCTTCCCGTTCATTCCCCTTCGTATCTAAGATTCTGAAGCGCAACTTCATTGAGACGGCCACGAAGATAATGCTCGACGCCCCATACTCACGTCCCGACAAGTCTGAGTTCGACATCGACCGCATTGGTGTGAAGGCCTCCCAGTTCTCGTTTGCCCGTCTGCAGAATGCCGACCCCGTGCTTGGTGTCGACATGAGTTCTACCGGTGAGGTAGGCTGTCTGGGCGACGACCTCAACGAAGCCTTGCTGAATGCCCTGATAGCCACTGGCTACCGTGTGCCCAAGGCAGGCGGTGCGGTACTCATCTCCAGCGGTGGAGCCAAGGGTAAGGTATCGCTCCTTGAGGGTGCCAAGCAGTTGGTGAAGAAGGGCTATAAGGTATACGCCACCCACGGCACCGCTAAGTTCTTCCAGGACAACGGCATCGATGCTACAGCCGTTCTGTGGCCCGACGAAGATGGCGAGAACGTGATGCAGCTGATTGCCCAGCACCAGTTCGACCTCATTGTCAACGTGCCTAAGAACCACACGAAACGCGAGTTGACCAATGGCTATCGCATTCGTCGTGCTGCCATCGACCATAACACGCCGCTCATCACTAATGTCCGTCTTGCCAAGGCCTTTATCGAAGCCTTTACCGCCATGAGCGTTGACGACATCAAGATAAAGAGTTGGCAGGAGTATAACAACTAATTAATGATCAAGATTCGAAGAAAGACTTTGTGGCTTATATGTACGTTCGTCTGCATACTATCCGCAGGCGGACTGTACATATACCACAGTATCACTGAGAAATACGGTACCTTCTCTGACAAGCAGGAGGAACCGTACTACCTTTTTATAGACCAGGATGATAATATCGACTCGGTCTATGCCAAGCTCCACGTCATTGCCTCCGAGAAAGGCATGACCTGTTTCAAGAAACTGGCAGCAAAGGAGAATTACGCGCAGAGCATCCGCACCGGACGCTATAAGATAGAGCCCGGTAAACGCATCATCGACGTCTATCGTCAACTGAAGTTCCACCGTCAGGAGCCACTCATGGTGACTATCCCCGAGACTCGTACGATGCCCCGTATGGCTGCCCTTCTCTCCCGCAAGATTATGATAGACAGTGCCACGATAGTGAGTGCGCTGACCGATACTGCCGTTTGCGCCTCCTATGGCTACGACCTGCAGACGCTGCCGGCACTCTTTATCCCCAACACCTACGAGGTTTACTGGGACATCACTCTGGAGGACCTTCTGAAACGGATGGTAAAGGAGAACCGGCACTTCTGGAATGCTGAGCGCATGGCAAAGGCCGAAGCGCAGGGACTCACGCCTGTTGAGGTATGCACCCTTGCCAGCATCGTCGACGAGGAGACCGCCAATAATGACGAGAAGCCGATGGTGGCAGGTCTCTATCTGAACCGTCTGCGCAAAGGCATGCTCCTGCAGGCCGACCCCACGGTGAAGTTTGCCATGCAGGACTTTTCCCTCAGGCGCATCCTGAACAAGCACCTCACCACCGACAGTCCTTACAACACCTACAAATATGCCGGTCTGCCGCCAGGACCTATCAAGGTGGCATCCATTCAAGGCATCGATGCTGTGCTCAATGCCGCCAAGCACGACTACCTGTATATGTGTGCCAAGGAAGACTTCTCGGGCACTCACAACTTTGCCGTCACGATGCGTGAGCACATGCATAATGCGCGGCGATACCAGCAGGCTCTCAACAAGAGGGGGATAAAGGGGTAATCGAGGTGCGAGGTACGAGGTACGAGGTACGTGGTCGAGGTGCGAGATAAGAGGAGAGAGGAGAGAAAACTCTGAGCCTCTGTGGTAAAGATAAAAACAAATTATACAATATAAACAGATATGACAGAAAACGTAATGAACGAGAATGAGGAGAAGAAGAGCCTCAGTTTCGTAGAACAGATTGTCAAAGACGACTTAGAGAAAGGTAAGAATGGTGGACGACTTCAGACCCGTTTTCCACCCGAGCCCAACGGTTATCTTCATATAGGACATGCCAAGGCCATCGCCATCGACTTCGGACTGGCTAAGAAGTACGGTGGTGAGTGTAACCTGCGCTTTGACGACACCAACCCCGTGAAGGAAGATACCGAATATATCGAGAGTATCGAGCACGACATCAAGTGGTTGGGCTTTGAGTGGGCACATGTCTACTATGCCAGCGACTATTTCCAGCAGCTCTGGGACTTTGCCGTATGGCTCATCAAACAAGGACGTGCCTACGTCGACGAGCAGAGTGCCGAGGTGATAGCCCAGCAGAAGGGAACGACCACCTCGCCAGGAACCAACAGTCCGTTCCGCGACCGTCCTGTGGAAGAGAACCTCCAGTTGTTCGAATACATGAACAGCGGCAAGTGTGAGCCAGGCACCCTGGTGCTCCGTGCCAAGATAGACATGGCACATCCCAACATGCTGTTCCGCGACCCCCTCATCTACCGTGTGCTGAACATCCCCCACGTGAAGACCGGCTCGAAATGGAATGCCTACCCCATGTACGACTTCACCCACGGACAGAGCGACTATCTGGAGGGAGTGACCCATTCGTGGTGCACACTCGAGTTTGTGGAGCACCGACCCCTCTACGACCTCTTCGTACAGTGGATGCGTGAGTGGGCTGCTGAGTGCGGAAAAGATGCAGAGAGCGGTAGCAAATTATTCAATCTATACTCTTCACTTTCAACTTACCAAGGTCCACGCCAGACCGAGTTCAACAAGCTCAACCTCTCATACACCCTGATGTCGAAGCGCAACCTGCTCGCCCTCGTTCAGAACGGGATGGTAAGCGGATGGGACGACCCACGCATGCCGACCATTTGTGGCTTCCGTCGCCGTGGCTACAGTCCCGAGAGTATCATCAAGTTTATCGATAAGATAGGCTATACCAAGATTGACGGACTCAACGACATCGCCCTTCTTGAGAGCGTGGTACGCGATGACCTGAACAGTCGTGCCATCCGTGTGTCGGCTGTCTTAGACCCTGTCAAGGTGGTCATCACCAACTATCCCGAAGGTCAGACCGAACAGTTGACAGCCATCAACAACCCCGAGAATGAGGCCGACGGCACCCATGCCGTGGAGTTCAGCCGTGAGTTGTGGATAGAGCGCAGCGACTTCATGGAGGTGGCCGAGAAGAAGTTCATGCGCCTGGCTCCCGGCAAGGAGGTGCGCCTGAAGAATGCCTATATCATCAAGTGCGACGAGGAGCACCCCTGCGATAAGGATGCCGAGGGCAACGTGAACACCATCTACTGCACCTACGACCCCGAGACACGTAGCGGTATGCCCGGTGCCGACCGCAAGATCAAGGGCAAGACACTCCATTGGGTCAGCTGCCATAATGCCATGCAGGCCGAGGTGCGCCTCTACGACCGGCTGTGGAAGGTAGAGAACCCACGCGACGAGATGGCAGCCATACGCGACGAACAGCAGTGTGACGCTGTCACCGCCATGAAACAGATTATCAACCCCGACTCGCTCACAGTCATCAACAACTGCTATATAGAGCCCTTTGCTGCCCAGATGCAGCCGCTCTCTTACCTGCAGTTCCAGCGTATCGGTTACTTTAACGTCGATCAGGATTCTACACCCGAACATCCCGTGTTCAATAAGACTGTAGGACTGAAAAGCTAAAGAAGCGAAGCATTGAAAACCGGCGATGAGTATTTTGACAGCAAGGAGTTTCAAGAACGTCTTGCTATTTACGAAGAATCGGTCAGCTCAGGGCAACCCGTCTTTATGGATGCCGAAGAGCTGGCCGAGATAGCCGATTATTATCAGATGACCTATCGAAAGGATAAGGCCGACGAAGCCATCGACCTCGCCTTGAGCCTCGCCCCAGGAGGCATCGCTCCCCTCACCTATAAGATTCACGAGTCGCTCTTCAACCATCAGATAGATGATGCAGAGCGCTACTTCTCACAGATCACCGAGACCGATGCCCCCGACTACGTCTACGACCAGGCAGAGATAATGATTGCCAAGGGTGAGATACAAGAGGCCGACACCATGTTGCACGACCTCCTCGACAAGACACCCGACGAAGAGCGCCAAGACTTCATCTTCGATATAGCCAGCATCTTCCAGGACTATGGCATCTACGACAAGGCGATGGAATGGATTAAGATGGCAAGCCGAGAAGATACACCCGAATTCAAGGAATTGATGGCACGAACATACTTCGGACTGGGACATTACAAGGACAGCGAGAAACTGTTTAACGAACTCATCGACACCAACCCCTTCTCCAAGAACTACTGGAAGGCACTTGCCAATATCCAACTGATGAACGAGAACTTCAGCGGAGCCATACAAAGCAGCGAGTACGCCATAGCCATCGATCCCGATGACCCCGATTCACTCATGGCAAAAGCCAACGGACTCTATGAGTTGGGCAACTACCAAGACGCCCTGGACTACTACGAGCGATACGTAAAACTCGACGACAGCGACGAGGTGGTACTGCTGCGACTGGGCACCTGCCTTATCAATGTAGAACGTGCCGACCAGGCTATCCAGGTGCTCGACAAAGCGTTGAAGAAAGCAGCCGCCGACTCACCCAGCCTCGTCGACATCTACCAGGAGCTGGCCTTCGCCTATGGACTGAAAGGCGACACTGACAAAGCCATCGCCTGTCTCGACAAAACCGAGGACCTCGACTGCGACCATGCCGACATGGAGGTGCTCAAGGGACATATCCTCTTGGGCAACAACCGTATCATGGAAGCACAGGAACACTTCCGCAAGGCCATCATCGACACACAGACACCACAACAGACCTTCCTCCGTATCATCGTGTCGACCTACGACAACAAGTATGTGCAGACCGCCTATCAGTTGTTCCTGCGATACTTCAAAGAATACGGCGACGAGACTAACGAAGGATACGCTTATATGGCGCTCTGCTGCCATGACCTGAAACGCGACGATGAGTTTCTACACTATCTGAAGAAAGCCTGCGAGGTGTGTCCCCAAGAGTGCAAGAGCGTATTATCGTCATTCTTCCCCGAAGACATGACCCCCAAAGATTATTACGAATACATAAAAAAACAGATGAACTCATGAACTGGCTATTGAGCAACCTCACCTACCCTAACATCTTCATCCTCATGCTGCTGGAAAGCACCATAGTACCCGTACCCTCGGAACTCGTCGTAGCACCCGCAGCCTATCATGCCGCCTCAGGCCAACTCAACGTCTTCCTCGTCATTCTCTTCGCCACCATAGGCGCAGGCGTAGGAGCCTCCATCAACTATGCAGTAGCCCTCTACGTAGGACGTCCCGTCATCTATAAGTTCGCCAACAGCAAATGGGGCAAGATTTGCCTGCTCAACGAGGAAAAAGTGAAGAAGAGTGAACAGTACTTCGACAACCACGGCGTAGCAGCCACCATTACCGGTCGACTCATCCCTGGCATCCGTCACCTCATCTCGCTGCCCGCTGGTCTTGCCCGCATGAACTACTGGAAATTCCTCGCCTACACCCTCATCGGAGCCGGAGCATGGCACAGCATCCTCGCCGCCCTCGGCTGGTATCTCCATGCCGTAGTACCCGAGGACCAGTTGGAAGCCACCATCCGCCAGTACAACCACTACATCGTCATCGGCATCATCGCCCTCGTCCTCCTCGTCCTCCTCTTCCTCGTGGTAAGGCATAAGAGGAAGAAGTAAAAAAGAGAAATGTAGAAAGAAAATGGGTTCACACTTACCGCACAGTTGCTTGTGAGTGTGAACCCATTATTTTGTGAGAAACGTCTACGCTTACTCAGCGCCGCCCTGGCTGACGCCGCCCTCGTCCAGAGGGATGTTGCCGCCAGTAATCTCGATGGTGATCGAGGCTGTGGCGGCGGGGTTGTCAACCGAAGTGACGGTGATGGTCACGGTACCGTTCTTCACGGGTGTGAGCACGCCGTTCTCGTCGATGGTGGCGATGGAGGCGTCGCTGGTGCTCCATGTCACGTTCTTCTCTGTTGTATAAGAAGGTGTGAACAGAGCCTTCAGTTGATAGTTGGCACCCACTGCATACTTACCGCCAGAGGTGGTGGGGATGTCGATGGCGAGCGCTGTGGGACGGGTCACCACATACACCGTGGTGTAGGCGGTCTGGTACGAGCGACCATCCTCCTTATAGAGCAGTGACAGACTATATGTCTTGCTGCCGTCGAAGCCACTTGGCGTAGCGGTGATGGTCAGTGTACCGTCAGTAGCATTACCACTGGCAGCGGTGATGGCCATGGCTGCACCGTGCTGCGACAGGAAGCTCAGACGGGTGATGTCCGAAGCCAGTGTGCTTGCCAGTTCCTTCGGCTCCACCTCATAGACCATGGTGGTAGCAGTGGGCTGGTCCACGGTAATCTGGTTCACTCCTTCCTCGGTCTGGAACACCACGCTGTTCAACTGCGAGATGGTCTGGTTGTTGTAACTACGCAGGGCATCATTCTCGGCACCCAGCTTGTCAATATCGTCCTGATAGTCTGTGCAGGACACTGCGCCCAGCAACATTGCGGGCATCATCAATGCATAAAAAATGTTCTTTTTCATATTCTTTTTACTTTTTTCTTTTTTCTTTTAACACGAATTACCATTAATTACCCACGAATTATCATTAAATTTTTTCAGGATTATCATGAAATATAATTATATGGAAAATTATATGGGCCATTCGTGATAATTATATGTTAAAAATAAAATTCTCTCATTCTTGATGTTTTTTTATTCGTGTCATTCGTTGTAGTTTATGATCACTCCTCAATGGTGATGGCCACGGCAGCGCGGTCCTCCTGGTTGTCGCCCTTGCCGCGTTCGCCCTTACCCTCGGTCTTGATGCGTGAGGCATTGATACCACGGGCTACGAGCGCTTTCTTCACAGCATTGGCACGCCAGCGCGAGAGCTTCAGGTTGTACTCCCACTTACCGGTGCGGCTGGCCCAACCTGTCACAGTGAGCTTCTTGTCGGCATTCGCCTTCATGTATTCGGCAATCTCGTCAATCTTCGATTCCTCGGAAGGCAGGATGCGCGATGAACTGAAGCGGAAGTAAACCTTCACCTCCTTGAGTTCAGGCTTCTTCTCAATGACTGGCTCAGGCTTCTTCTCGATGACGGGCTCGGGTTTCTTCTCGACCACCGGTTCGGGTTTCTTCTCGACCACGGGCTCAGGCTCCACTACAGGCAGAGGCTCCTCAATCTTGATGTGCTTGCGCGTGGGACCTAAGGCAATCTTCACACCCACGAGCAGATTCTGCTGCCAGTCGAGGTTGTCGCTCTTGCCTTTCTTCGAGTTCCACTTGTCGGGCAGCACGTTGGCGTTGTACTCCAGACCGAGCGCCACGCGCTCAGAGAGATCATACTCGATGCCGGCGCCCAGTCGTCCTGCGGGGAACAGCTTCGTGCCGTCCCACAGTTTCTCGAAGCCACCGTTAGTCAGGGCAGGAATGCCCGTGCTCTCGTTGATAGCCTTCAGGGCATTCGCGTCGTCGTTCTTGAACGCAACATTCAGTCCCACGCCAGCCAGTCCATAGACGTTCCACTTGCGGTCAGGGTTAAAGCCCCAGATCAAGTTCGTCAGCGACACCGTAGCGTCGAGGTTGGCCTGCACATAGTTCCATTTATACTCTGCCACGGGGTGAGTCTGCCAGTTGCGAGCCTCCCAGCCCGACGCACCGAGGCGCAGGCCGAAGACCGGCGAGAACTGACGGCCCACGCTAAGCGCGGCAGCAGGCGACAGCAGGTCGGTGAACTTAGCCTCGCCCACGTGGTAGCCCACGCCCACCTGGGGCTGGACGAACCAGTGCGGCTGGAAGGCCACCGAGTCTCTTGTCTGCGCCTGTGTCGTCACCGTTGCCATGGCCACCATGAACAGCACGAGCATTGATATTAATTTCCTTTTCATATACATATTTACTTTAATGTTCTTATATTTTTTCTTTTTAACACGAATTACCGCGAATTGTCCATTAATTTTTTAGAAGGCAGGACGCATGTTCTTGTCAAGCAGGATGCACTCGTTGGTCTCCTCGTCGTAGCCGTAGCGTTCGCCCTGCAAGCTCGACTGCCCGAAGTTGATGAGCAGGCCGATGGGTTTCTTGGTCAGACGCAGGTAGTTGAACAGCTGTGCGCGATGCGCGGAGTTCAGCTCGTCCACGGACTTCAGCTCTACCACCACGTCACCTACCACAATATCCATCTGGTAGAACTTCTCCAGCTTGTGGTGCTTGTAGTAGCAGGGCAGCTGCTTCTCGCGCTCGTTGTCAATACCGCGGTCGAGCAGTTCCAGGTGCAGGGCCTCGTTATAGACGGGCTCCAGCAGTCCCCAGTTCAGTTCGCTGTGCACTTCCATGGCCGCACCGATGATTTGATAGACCGTGTCCTTATACTTCTTGAAATCCATTGTCTCTGTCTTACTTTAATACGAATAATACATGTTTTCTTTTTTAACACGAATTGCCATTAATTGCCCATTAATTATCCATAAATTATTATTCATGAAAAATTCGTGGTCCATTCGTGATAATTCGTGTTTTTATCTTTAACATATAATTACCATTAATTTCCCATTAATCTTGCTGCGCATGCAATTTATGGATAATTCGTGGTAATTCGTGTTTAAATATAAATCACTTCACCACCACTTTACGTCCGTTCATGATATAAACGCCCTTCTTCGTAGGCATCTTATCGAGCTTACGTCCGTTCAGGTCGTACCAGTCGCCATTCGTGAGATTCGTGAGATTCGTGTTCGTAATCTTCGTGGTCTCGTCGAATACCAGCGTGATTCGTGCGCTGGGCACGCCAGTGTTGACGCTCAGCCAGGCCTTGTTGGCGCCGATGGCGAGGTCGTTCTTTACGAAGACGAAGGCCTTGCCGTTGAGGGCGTAGTTGGTCTGGTTCTCGGTGCTGGCGGCGATGGTGGTGCCGGTCAGGGTGCCCTGGAACTCAGGTGCTACGGTGATGGCGAGGTCGGGCTCGGCGCATGGGATGAGGAGGATAACCTTCTCCTGCTGGCTCTTGTTGTAGATGAGCATCGGGGTGAGGGCGGGCATGGCGTCGCTGGGGCTGCTCAGCACGGCCTGGTCGGCGCTGACGCTCTGGATGGTGTAGAGATCGGCTTCCTGGTCCTCGATGCGCAGGGGCTCGTCCTTGTAGAATGTTGCGAACTCGCCTGCGGGTACGGTGATTTCGTAGCCCTGGAAGAGCTGGAAGGTGTTGGAGAGGGCGGTCTCGCCGTCGTAGTTGCTACCGACATTGGCGAAGGCCTTAAGGGCGTAGAGGCCGGGGGCGAAGTCGAAGTCGGAGAGCTTGACGCCGTCGCCTTCGGGCTGCAGTGTCTGCTCGTCGAGCTTATAGATGCGGCAGAAGTAGTCCTCATCCAGTGTGAGGGCTTTCTGCTCGATGCCGTCGTTCACGGCTACGAGTGCCAGCACCTGCATCATGTTCATGTCGGCGGGCTCATAGCCTTCGCCCTGCTGTGCCTTCTTCACGCGGTAGCGCAGGCCGTCGGTGCCGTCGCCCATGGTGGCGGTCATCTGGATGCTCATGTCGCGCACCAGCTCGTAGTCGGCCGTGGCGTCGTAGGCGGGCATAGCGAAGGTGGCCTCGGTGAAGGTGGCGCCTTCCTCAGCGGCGTTGGTGGTCACCTTGATGGGGGCTGGTAAGACTGTGACAGTGATTGTTTTATCTTCTTCGGCAGCTTTATAATTTGTATTTTCTGCGAATGATAATGTAATTGTTGCAGTGCCTGCAGCTTTAGCTTCAATAATATATGTATCATTACTATATTCCTTTTTGGTTATAGAAGCAACAGAAGCGTCACTTGATGAATAGCTTAACCCGTCTGTTCCATCAGGAGC
>Ga0310697_10000699_pt1 | contig 43369 bp, 66 predicted proteins | sample 172DNAGHGlowgp2_FD_203883 | JGI IMG/M metagenome (GOLD analysis project Ga0310697, IMG submission 203883) | Sheep rumen microbial communities from Palmerston North, Manawatu-Wanganui, New Zealand - 1728 DNA GHGlow gp2 (v2) (version 2) | ecosystem: Host-associated > Mammals > Digestive system >...
GGCTTCTTCTGAAGAAACGCTCATTTCTGGGGGGAGGTGAAAGCATGGCTACAGGGAACCGTGGCGGAAGGCCAAGGAAAATTGTTGCACTTTCGACGCGCAAAATATCAAAGCAGGAAAAGCTGGAACGAATGCGGCAGGAAAAAAATATAAGGCTTGACCGGGACGAGCTTATGGAAGCTCCTGAATGGCTGTCGGAAGTCGCCAAGGAAGAGTTTTACAGAGTGGTACGGGAGGCTGGAAAGATTCCTCTTCTGGACAACCTGGACAAGAACTATCTTGCGATTTATGCAGACGCTTTTGACCGATATGTCAATGCATCCAGGAAGCTCCAGGAACACGGGGATGTAGTCAGCACAGAGAAAAACGGCCTGGCAGTATCGCCTTGGTTGAACGTTTTGACCAAGGCGGCAAAAGAGATGAAGGATGCATCGAAGCTTCTGGGGCTTGCGACTACTGACAGGCTGCGGCTGATTGTCCCGAAAGTCGAGGAGAAGCCGGAGAACAAGTTCCTGAAATACTTGAACCGGTGACGGGGCAAAGGCGAAAAGGTATTTTTGACATGGCCAAGGTTTCTGACCGTACAACAGCATATGCGAAACTTGTCGTAAGCGGAAAACGTATTTGCGGGACGGCAGAACGGCAAGCCTGCCAGAGGCATCTTGACGAGATGGCAGACAAGAGTTTTGCGTACGTTTTCGACGTGAAGCAAGCGGAACGGCATATTGACATTGCAAACACGCTGACCATTGGCGAAGGCGTTGAGGCAAAGAAACTTGTCACAAGGGGTTTCCAGAATTTTATCATTGGGTCCCTTTTCGGATGGAGAAAGAAACGCTCCAAATCCCTTCGCTTCCGCGAGGCTTATATCCAGATGGCGCGGCAGAACGGGAAATCGTTTCTTGCAGGAGAAATTGCAAACGACCGGGCAACCTTCTCCGGCTATCAGCGGGGCAGGGTGTTCTGTACGGCAACGAAGCAGGACCAGGCGAATATCGTCTGGGACGAAATCGACAAGTTCATTGAGTCCGATGCTGACCTGAAAGGCTTGTACAAAATCCGAAAGTATGATCGAACGATCACAAGCCTGGTAACAGGGACAATCATCAAGGCGATTGGACGTGACACGAAAAGCGCGGACGGGTTTCGCTCCATCCTTGCCATTGTCGATGAGTACCACGCCCATGCCACCAACCAGATGTACAAGCTGATGCTGGATGGGCAGATAGCAGTTGACAGCGCATTGACATTGGCAATCACAACCGCCGGATTCAATCTCAATGGCCCGTGCTACGAGCATTACCGATTCTGCAAGCAAGTCCTGTCCGGGAACGTAAAAAAGGATTCCCTTTTCATCTACATTGCCGAACTGGACAAGGATGATGATATCTGGGATTCAAGGAACTGGGCAAAAGCAAATCCCTTGCAGTTATGGCAGGACGATGAAACCATGGATTCCTCCATGATAGCGCGCATGGCAGAGAAGGCCATTGACGCGAAGGAAAAACAGGGGGACGAGCTTGTAAACTTCCTGACAAAATCCCTTGACCAATGGGTGACGTTTACTGGCGGGGCGCTCCTTGACATGGACAAGTGGCACGCCTGCGGAAGCGACAGGACATTGCAGGACATGCGGGGGAAAGAGTGCTATCTTGGCATTGACCTTTCCAGCGGCGGGGACCTTACATCCATAGCATTGCTCTTTCCCCTGGATGATAACAGGATTTATATTTGGAGCCATAGCTATATGCCGGAACTGCGGCTGCATGAGCATATCAAAACAGATGATGCGCCGTACGGCGTATGGGCAGGGCAAGGGCTTATCACGCTGACCTCTGATATGTACGGCATCAAGACTGACTACAAGGCAATCATTGCAGACCTGAAAAACATCATTGACACAAATGGGCTGAAAATCGTTTCCTGTGGCTATGACAACCACAATGCAGCCACATTTCTGGCAGACCTGGAAAGCATTCTGGATTGCGACTTGGTGGAAATCAAGCAGTCAGCAAGAAGCCTGAACGATGCAACGATTGACTTCCAGCTGAGTGTCAAGTCAGAGCTTGTCGAGTACGACAAACGAAACTCCCTGCTGACGTGGAGCGCAGTCAACGCAATCGTCTCGCAGCCAAATTCCTTTGGGGAAATCAAGATTGACAAGACGACGAACACGAAACGAATTGACCCGATTGACGCAATCATTGATGCCTGGAAGCTGTATTTCCTGAACAAACCCCAAGTAGACTATGATGCGGCAGCAGATGAATGGTTAAAGACGATGGGAGGTGAGGAATAAATGGAGATACTGAATAAACTCAAAGGATTTTTTCGAAACGAAACCCAAACTTACAAAATGAGTGATATCATGGAGCTTTTCAGCGGGAAGTCCGGGGCACACATGGCGGATATTTCCGAAGTGACGTATTTTACCTGTATGAAAGTCCTGTCTGAATCCCTTGGGAAAATTCCGGTTTATCTCATGGATGCCAACAAAAACCGAATCATGCATGAATCAATGCATTGTTTGGGAATATCTCCAAATTCCATTATGACACCCCTTCAATTCTTTACCACATTGGAGTATTGCCGCAATCATTTTGGAAACGGATACGCATTTGTTGAGCGGGAAAAGGGCGTTCTCAAGGGGCTTCATATTTTAGACCCACGAGGGATACAGATTTGGATAAACAATTTGGGGGATTTTCCGTTGTGGCGGTATTACTATCGCTATAATGCGGGTGGACATGAATATTTTATTCATCCGGAGGATATTCTCCATGTTCGTTCGTGGATTACCGAGGACACGGGATTGTCGGGGAAATCTGTACGAGAAATCCTTGCGGATTCTATGGCGGGAAACAAGGAAAGCCAAACATATCTGAATGACTTGTACAAAAACGGCATGACGGCAAGTGCGGTTGTCAAATATGTTGGCGACTTGTCGGATGATAAGCGGAAAAAGGTCATTGATGTGATTGAACGGCAGATTTCAACCAGCAAGAGCAAAATGTTTTCCGTTCCCTTTGGCTGGGATGTGCAGCCGTTGAATATGAAACTGACAGACTCCCAGTTTTATGAACTGAAAAAGTACAATGCCCTGCAGATTGCAGCGGCCTTCGGTCTTTCCCCGGATCACCTGAACGACTACACAAAGTCCAGCTACAACAATTCCGCCATGCAGAACTTGCAGTTCTATGTCAATACGCTCCTTTACAACATCACAATCTACGAGCAGGAGATGAACCGAAAGCTGCTGACACGGCGGGAGCAGGAGCAGGGATTGGGGTATAAGTTCAATGTGTGGACAATTCTTCGCGGTGACCCGTCCCAACAGGCGGAAGTTTTGCAGAAAATGACCCTGTCAGCAATTTACAGCGTCAACGAGGCGCGAAACAAGCTGGATTTGCCGCCTTGTGAGAATGGGGATGTGCATATGGTCAACGGCTCTTATGTGAAGCTGGAAGATATTGGAAAGGCATATTCGGATAAAGGTGGTGAGTTGGATGTTGAAAATCAAGAACAAGAGCAACAAGGAAGCTGAAATCTATATCTCCGGCGATATCGTCGATGATATGGACGGAGAATTTTACAAAGGCTGGGGTATTGAATCCGGCTATGATTTTCCGTCAAACATCCGGCAGCAGCTGGATGAGTTGAAGGGTAAAGATCTGACCATCTACATCAATTCGGACGGCGGTTATGTTCATGCAGGAGTGGCAATGGCAAACATGATTGCAAGACATGACGGTCATACGACGGCAGTTGTAGATGGGTGGTGCTGTTCCATTGCCACACAGATTTTTTTTGCGGCGAACAAGCAGAAGATGCCCACCAATGCCTATTTGATGATCCACAAGCCCAGCATCCTGGCGGCGGGCAATGCTGATGAAATGCGAAAGGTGGCAGAAATTCTTGACACCTTGCAGGACGGCATGGAAACCACCTACAGAAAAGCAGCCAGAAAGGGCGTGACGGATGAGCAAATCCATGACATGACCAATGCGGAAACCTGGATGACCGGGGCGGAGGCGGCAAAGATTTTCAATATCGAGTTGCTGGAACCCGTCAAGGCGGTAGCATGCGCCGGAAGCGGAAAGGCCCGTTTCCGAAATATCCCGGATGCTATTCAGTTTGAGACGAAACCGTTACAGGAACCTGAGAGAGCGATAGATAGGAGCGCAGAGGAACTGGCCAAGGCAGAAATTGAAATTGCTTTGGCAAAAGCGAAAGGAGCAATGTTGAAATGAAAAGAAGCGATGAACTCAAAAAGGCTGTGGATGAGATCGGGGCGAAGATGGAAGCTTTGCAACAGAGCGGTAATGTGATGGATGCCGGGAAGCTTGCCAAGGAACTTCAGGCAACGGTAGACCAGTACAATGCGGCAAAGGCCATGGAACAGGCGGATTTCAGTGATTTCCGTTTGGGCGCTCATCCTGTCAAGAATCAGGAAAGCAGGGAGAAGATCCGCAACCGGGCGTTCAACAAGCTGATTTTCAACAAGCGGCTTACCGATGAGGAGCGAAGGGCATATTTCTACAATGAGGGCGATGATACCGTGGCAGGCGGCGTGGGAGACGATTCACCGGCTGGCGGCGACGGAACCGGAACAACAGTCACGGGGCAGATAGAAGGTTCAGACGAAAAGGGCGGTTATCTTGTTCCGGTGGAGCAGATGCCGATTTTGCGTGAATTCCGCAAGGCGTATACCCAGTTGAGAGATCATTGCCACGTGGTTCACGCCAACAGCACAACGGGCAAATGGCCCACGCTGGGAGAAGAGAGCGGGCTTTTGGTCAACTTCACAGAACTTGAGAACATCAATGAGAGTGACTTCGAGTTTGGTCAGGCATCCTACACCATTTCGGATTACGGGGATATCATTCCCGTATCCAACCAGCTGATCAATGATGCCAATGTAAACATCCTGGGAATCGTTGGCCAGAGGCTGGCACGTAAAGCCGTCAACACGGAAAACAGCGCAATTCTCACCCTGATTTCCACCAATCTTTCTTCTCCCGAAACGGTCAGTTCCTACAAGGCGTTGACAAAGGCATTGAATGTGGACTTGGATCCCATTTATTACGCCAACGCAAAAATCTTTACGAACCAGGACGGTTTCCAGTGGATGAGCGAACTTGAGGATGGGCAGAATCGGCCTTTGCTTGTGCCTGATATCACGGCGCCGGATACCTATCGGTTCCGTGGGAAGCCCGTCGTAGTGATTCCCAACAGCATCCTGGAAAGCTCGGCAGCGGCAGGGAACACTCCTGCTTATGCGCCGATCTATATTGGCAATATGGCGGATTATGTGATGTTCTTTGAGCGGCAGGGCGTGGAGATTGCGGTTTCCAGGGAATATTTGTTCGCAAAATACGGAACTGCACTCCGGTGCGTGGTTCGTTTTGGTGTGGCTGAGGATGATACCGATGCGCTGAAAGCATATAAGGTTGCATTGTCCTAAGGTGGTGGCAATATGGCGGTAACACTAGACGATGTGAAGGTGTACCTGCGTATTGACACGGAATACGAGGATGCCTTTCTCTCCCAGTGCATGCTGGCCGCTGAATCCTACCTTGCCGGGGCGGTCGACAACTATGCTGCGCGTTACGAGGCGGATGGCGGATTTGTTGCAGAGGCGGACATGGTGAAAATGGCCATTGTGTCAGAGTTCTTCCGCAACCGCGACCCGTCAAACGACGACAGGAAGGGTTTCCCCCTTTTCATCCAGGCTGCGCTCCTGCACTTGCAGACAGCGGATGACCCGCCGGAGGAAGAACCAGAGCCGGAGCCGCCGGAGCCGGAGCCGGAGGAAGAACCAGAGCCGGAACCGGAACCGGAGCCAGAACCGGAGCCGGAGCCAGAGCCGGAACCGGCAAGCGGTGGCGGTGAGGAACCATGAAAAACACTGGAAGCATTATGAAAACGACGATTGACGACCTGTCAGAGCGAATCTCGATTGTCTATTATGAGCCGTCGCGGTCATTGCTGGGGGACATTGTCCATGGGGAAGAGAAAGAGCGTTGCAAGGCATGGGCAAAGGTTCTCCCGTTGACGGCAAGGACAGGGACGGACGGCATCGAGAGAACGCCCGCTGTGACGTACAGGATTGTCATACGGTACCGCACCGGCATATTTCCTGACGACATGGTTGTATGGCGGGGGAAGCTGCTGGAACAAGTTGCTCCCCCGTATGACGCTGAGTCAATGCACGTCTGGACAGTGCTAGAATGCAGGGAGGCGGTGGCAGATGGGACGGCGCAACCATTACCGTGACACATCGTTCACCCGCAGTGCCTCCTCGGCCGGCGCAGAGGCCAGGAAGGCGGAGGCTGCGCTGCGGGAAATCGGCGAAAGTGTCCTGGCCGCTGCAAAGGATGCACTTTCCAAGGGCGCGGAAATGCTTGTAAGGGATGCCAAAAGCCGTTGCCCCGTTTACGAAGGGCACAAAAAGAGCGGCAAGCGGTACATAGCGCACGGGGTTGTCCCCGGTGCTCTCCGTGAGTCCATTGCGGCAACGCCTAACAAGGAACGAACCATTTACAGGATATCGGCTGACGCAAAATCACCCGACAATTTCCTTTATGGGCAGATTGTCGAGTTTTCCCCGCGTGTCAACCGGCCGTTCCTGTACCCGGCGCTTGAGGCGAACCGGGCAGCTGTCGAAAACTGCATTGCGGAGGCAATCCGCCGGGCTGTGGACAAAGGGGGATAACCATGGAAACGTCAGAGCTTGAGCAGGAACTGCATGGGGCGCTGGTGCAGGACAATGAGCTGGCAGCCCTCCTTGCTGAGGGCGCAGACTCGGTCTACCGGATGCAGGCACCGGGCAGGGAAATCGAAAGATACCCGTTTGTTGTCCATACAGTGATATCTGACATACCGTCCGTGTCAGGCGATAACGTTGAGATGGCGCACAGTGTCGTTATGCGGCTCCATATCGTGACCAGGGATGGGAGATTTTGCGCAATCTATGCAGCGCTCAACAGGATTATGTGTGCCCTTGGATATTGGCGCATACAGACAACGCCGTATGTCGAGGACGGGGAGAAGACATTGATTTCGGATTACAGGATAGGAGTGATGGCAAATGGCAACGGTTGGACTTAAAAACCTGTATTTTGCACCATTGACACAAGACACGGATGAAAGCACAACCTACGGGACACCGTTCAAGCTGGCGGGAGCGATCAGCGTGGACATCAACCCTTCCCTTGCGTTTGCGACGCTTTACGGGGATGATGCGCCGTTCGCGAGCGAGGCCAGCATGACAGAGATTGCAGTGACCATTGAGGCAGCAGAAATATCTGTCGAGAATGCAAACTCGCTTCTTGGCCATACGGGAGGCGTTTCCAAGGCGAGTGACGTTGCGCCTTACGGAGCGTTGATGTTCGAGGGGCAAAAGCATGACGGGCAGACAAGGTATGTATGCCTGTACAAGGGGAAGTTCAACGAGTCACAGGAAACATACAACACAAAAGGCGATTCTGTGGAGTTTACGACTCCAAGGCTGGAAGGGCGTTTCGTGGCACGCCAGTCAGACGGGGCGTGGAAGAAAGTCACGGACGGCGCACCCGGCAACGACAGCTGGTATTCGGCTGTTCCGGCAGCATCGTAATTGTGGGATGGGGCAGCATGGATACATGTTGCCCCATTGTTGAAAGAAAGGGGATGCGATTATGGAGAAACCTGTCCTGACGATAAACGGGAAATCCTACGAGATGCAGGAGCCGAAAGCGCGTATGTGGAGAACGTGGACGAAGTTCCATGAGGAAAAAGGGCAGTTGCCACCGGAAGATTTCATTGACAAGCATGCAGAACTGCTTGCAGGGGTGTTTGACGGCGTGACAGCGGACGACATATTGGACAACCTGGACCTTGCGGACATTATGCCATTGTACTTCAAGTGCTATACGTGCTTGACATCCCTCCTGACCGCAAAACTTTCCGAAATAGAAAAAAACGCAGGAACGGAGGAAGAGAAAACAGGCTGAATCTTTCTCCGTACGAGTGCGTACTGTCGTTCTATCGCGTCTGGATGAGCGATTACCATTACACAATTGAACAAATAGACAGCCTGGAAATTGAAACGATGCTGGACTTTGAGATTGTTGAGTCAAAAGTGCATGCAGCGCTCAGCAGGAAACACCAAAAATCAGCATTCATTGACGATTTCTTTTGAGGGGAAGCGGTAGGAATGGCAGAAAAGAAAGCGGCAGGGAAAGAAGTTTCCAGGCTTTTTCTGACACTTGGGCTGGACGTAAAACAGCTTGAAAATGGCCTTGCATCAGCGAATGCGGAAATACAGCGAAACATGAACCGCTGGAACCGCGAAAAAAATATCATCCGGCTAAAGATGGAGGCAGACGTTGCCGGCCTTGACGCTGTAAAGGACAAAGCCAAAATCCTTGAGATACAGGAAAAAGCCTTGAACGAAATACTGGCACGGCAACAAAGCCGTCTGCAAGCAATCTCTGCAAGGTACCATGACCTTGCGGCAAGCGAGGGCACGTCAACTGCGGCAAGCCAAAGGCTGCAGGCGCAAATGGAGCGGGAACGGCTGTCTGTTGCCCGTCTGGAACAGGAATTGCGGCAGCTGCGCTCACAGCAGCAGGCGGCCCCGCACCAGAACCCGTATGCAGCTGGCTATGCAAGCCTCAAGGGGAATGTTTCCGGGATGATTGGGAATGTTTCCGGCAGATTCCAGGAGCTGCAGGCGGCAACGTCTTCGGCGGACTCTGCAATCATGGCGGCAATGAACACCCTTGGCAGCTCCATCCCTGGATGGGGAAAGGCGGCTGTTGCCATTGCCGCTGTCCCGGTGGTCCTGCATCATGTCGAGGAATCCCTTGCAGAGATTGCAAAGCCAGCGGCAACTGCTGGCGAGGCGCTCTTTGACTTGTCCAGGACAATGAACACCACCATCGGGGATGCCGGAAGAATCAAGAGCGCGGCTGCAATCGCAGGGACTGACATCAATTCGCTGGTTTCTGCTGTAAAGAGGTTGGAAAGCACGTATTTGAGCGCGGGAGACAACGGGAATGCATTGACAAGGACGCTTGAGCGATGGAATGTTTCCATTGTTGATGCAAACGGGAACCTTCTCCCGTTTGAAAAAATGCTTGAAAATCTGGCAGAAGGATTCCAGAAGGCTGAACGGGCAGGACAGGGCGAAGCATATCTTTTGCAGACACTTGGGCTGCGCGGGCAGGAAGCGGCGCGGTTGCTCAGGGATTTTTCGACGTACTGGGAGAAAGCGGGAAACCTGAAAGGGAATGGCGTCCTGGATCCGGGGCTTGCAAAGGAAGTGGCTGTCCAGTTCCGCGAGCTTGAGGAACAGACCAAAAAGACGAAAGGGGCATTCCAGGCCGCCTTTCTCCCTGTGGCAAATGAAACCCTGCCAAAGCTCATTTCGCTGCAACGAACCCTGTCAGAATTGATAGCGGAAAACAAGGGCGAGATTCGAGGATTTGGGCAGGCGCTTGCGCAAGCCATTGGAGCGATGGAAAAGCCGTTCTCTATCACGGCCACGCTGCTTTCCGACGTAAAGAAGCACATAAACGATGTCAACAAGCTATCGCAGAAACAAGCTGTCCAGAATTCCCAAACATTCGATGAATATGTGAACAACCGGACGCATGGCAATTTTAACTATCTTTCCATGGCAAACCCCATGGCAAAAGAGCATGCAGAATTTCTTTACAGGAAAGAGTATGATGCTATTGTTAATGCCCAGAAAGAGGCAGAGGAAAGAGCTGCGGAAAAGCGAAGGAATGCGCAAATTTCTGCCGGGCAGCAAATTGAAAGAGCTTCCTTGAGCACAGCACCGACGGAAGAGGAACTAAAACGAATCGAAGACCTGACAAGGGAAACAGAGCAAACGCAGACACAGATTGTCGAGGCGCAAACCCAGGCAAGAATTGCCGCGCTCAACAGGGAAAAAGCAGAAAGAGTTGCCGCTGCCAAGAACGACGAGGAAAGAACGGCCGCTGTCCTGTCCGTTGAGGAAGAGCTGACAAACATTGCAGAAGCGGAAGCGCAAAAGCGGATCGATGCGCTGAAAAAGGAAGCGGAAGAGAAAAAGGCATTAGCTCGCACAGAGGAAGAGCGGGAAGCGATTGCAAGAAACCTTGAGGCAACAATTACTCAGGTTGTCGAGCAGGAGGCACAGCGAAGGACGCAAATCATACAGGACAGCCTGGAACGGGCAAGGCGGTTCATGCAGGATGCAGAGGACAGGATGTACACCCTGACCCACAGCTCCTACGAGGCGCAGCTGCAGCAGATAGAGCGCTGGAAGGACGCGCAGCTTGAAAAGGCAGAGACTGCAGAGGAAGTCGCGGCCATCATCCATGACGCTGCTGCACGCGAGGCGGAGGCATTCGAGCGGGAAGTGGACAGGATGCAGAGCAGGCTGGAAAATGCGGAAGACAGGCTCATGAGGCTTACGCTGTCCGAACGCGACTATGACTTGTACCGCGCCCGGAAGCAGTACCGGCAAGACCTATCGGACGGCATTCCTGAAGGAATGGCAAGCGCGATTTACAACGCCACGCTCAAAAAAATAAATGAGCGCTCGCGGGAGGGAAGCAAAAGGAGCTACCGTGAAAAAAGTTCCGGCAAGTTAAGCGCGGTTGAGGATCCTTCCAAATATTTCGTGGAGTTTGGCAGCGCATCCAGGCAAGCGGCGAACAGCATGGAGGATGCATCCAAGTATTTCATCGAGTTTTCGAGCACGGCAAGGAACGGGATGGAGGGTACATCACAGCAAATTGCCGAATTCGGCAATTCCTTGAATGCAGCGGTTTCCCAAACAGAGGCCGGACTGGGCATGATGGACACGAGGGCGGAAGCTCTTTCACGGACCATTGGATCCGTAAGCGACGGCGCAATGCAACTGGTGTCGGAAATCGAGAATGAAAAATCTGCAAGAATAAACGCTGTTTCCGCAGTCGGTGAATCTTCCCGCGCACTGGACAGAGCTGCAAAAAATTGGGCGGACAATGCTGCAGGCGCAGAGAGGAACGGGATGACTGGCTCTGCCCCGCAAATGCCCACGGACACAGGGGCGGCAGATGGAGGAATAAACCGTGATATCGCGTTCCAGATGATGACCATGCAGGAGATTGAGAAACAGGGGCAAGGCCAGCAGCAGATGATGATTGAACAGGTGAAATCGTCCATGGAAAACATTGCTGTACAAAACGACAGGGTTGCGCAGGGATTGACCATGGCTGCCGAAAGCAGGGCGCACGTCCTGCAGCCACAAGTCACGGTCAGCCCGTCCATCAACGTGAGCCTTGGCGGCGCGTATGTGTTCGACAACGCAATGAAGCAGCAACTGGAAAGTGATATCACGGACAAGGTTTCGAACGGCGTAAAGGAAGCGGCCATGAGCGCCATGAGCAGCGTAAACTTGGGATACGGGGGATGACGGCATGAAGGTAAAAATCAACGACATCGAGTCATTCCGTTCCCCGGAATCCACTTCGTTTTCCGTGGACGACAGGGTGGAAAAAATCGAGGTCATAAACGGCTGCGTCGTGCAGGACTACGGCTATATTGCAGAAGGGGATGTGATTGCGGTTACTGCTGTATTTCACAAGGACGACGTTGACAAAATCAGAGAGCTTTGGCGCGAACGAACCTTGGTAACTTACACGGACGAGGCCGGGAATGTCTACGAGGACAGGAGGATTGTCGTAAAAGGCTATGGGTACGAGCAAAAGTTCTACGACTACTGGAGGCTTGAACTGGAGCTTTGGAATTGCTAGGAGGGGAACGCTATGGCAAATCCGTACATCAACATCTACATGAACAACCCGACAGAAGGGGGAACGGACGGGACGGCAGTTTCTACCGATGGGACGTATACTGCGCCAGTTTCTGTTGACCTGATATCGTCAAGCAACGAAACCAAAATCGTAAAATTGGCAATCCGCTGCGAGCCGGGATACCAGACAGTCGGAGGGGCAACCATAACCTGCGATCCGGAACCTTTTGAGGGACATGAAACCTGGACGCTCAGTACAACGTTAAACGATAATGAGTTTGCAGATACTACCGGAATAGGGAATGCATCAAATGAAATAGGAAGCACGAACAGGATTTTTTATGCAAAAGCAATCAGCTACAGCACGGAAACGCCAACAACAGACAGGAGCACATCATTCCGTGTGATTACGCGTATACGTTCTGTCGAAGAAGGAGAGTAAATCATCATGGTTGACTTGAGCCGTGTTGTTGCATGGTTGCCATTTGACAAGTCCCCGACGATTGATGTCAAGGGGGGCACATGGACAACGACAGGAAACCCTTCCATAGGCACAACGAATGCCTTTCACGGGAATGCGCTGCAGCTGGACGGAAGCTCGCGCATTGCACGCACAGGAATTACGCTGGGCGGACGGGATTTCACGGTCAGCGGATGGGTATATGTGGATCCTTCGTCGCCAAACAATGCCAGAATATTTAATATCGTTAATCCAACCACCGGATATTTTCTGGTGACGTTAATGAAGAGTGCGGAATATCCATCAAAGCTCAGATTTTGGGTAAGCATGGATCATGATACAGGCCGGGATTATGGCACTAACATAACGGAAAGCACGTCAAGTGTTGGAAACCTTGTCTATTTTGTGCTGTCCTATTCCGCATATGCAAACGGAACGTCCAAAATGCGCCTGTATATCAACGGAGCATTGGTTGCGTGGAAAAATGATTGCGAGCTCTTTGATCGGAGAAAATACAATATCGTCATTGGCGCACTTGCTTCCAGTATAACACAGGGACTAGTCGGGAGCATTGACGAGTTCATGGTGCAGGAAGGGAATGCATTGTTTTCCCCGTCCAAGGTTCCGGCTGTCACGGAAAACATGGTTTCATTTCTCCCGTTCGACAGTTCGCCGACACAGGACACACAGGGGAATTCCTGGACAGCGTGGAATTCGCCAACCATATCGGCCGCGAATTCTGCGACAGGGAACGCCTTGCAGCTGGAAAGCCATGTTACCTGCAACTATGAGACCGGACAGTACGTGTCCATGGACGGCGGGATTACGCTTGGCGGGCAGAACTTCACGATTTGCGGATGGTCTTTTATGTCCAGCAATATCGGCGATTATGCGCGACTTTTTTCCATTTTCAACTCGTATGGCACAAATGGCTCCGGGGCCATCGTCCTGCACAGGGGCGGCAACGGGTTTTACTTGATCTACAACGGAACGTCCAGCCAGACTTCCATGGCCGTCAAGGGAACGCTCTTCCATTTTGAAATTGACTACGACCACAGCAACAAGTTCTTGTCATTTTATATCAATGGGCGTTTTATTGACGCAATATCCGCGAATATCCCGCAGACTCACTACAACTATGTTTTCCTGGGCAGGGCAAACTACAAGGCAAGCGACACCTATTATTACGAGGGGACGATCGACAATTTCTGCATCTATGACGGCATCATGCTGCACCCGACCATGTTTGCCCCTCCGTCCCAAAACCATTACGAGACCATACAATTCTTTGCAGACGCAAAAAGAAGAGTCCGGGATCCACAGAGCGAATGGAAATATACGAACTACGGAACTGCGGATCTTCTTTTGACGGGCATGGGACAAACGTTGCAGGTAGACACAACAAAAAGCATTTTCGAGGAAGCCTTCTATCAGAATTCGCGATCAAAATGCTTTGATATTCCTGTATCAAACGAAATTTGGATGAAGTTTGACGTGTATTTCAGCAGCAGTTACAGGTGGCGGGCGTACAATGAAGGAACCAATGGGGCTACAGGCATAACGGCGCAGACAACAGGCGAGATAGCCATGTTCTCCAACGACACAAATGTCCAGCAACCGATTGGGACAGCAAAAGCCTACCAGCTGCAAACGTTCCTTCTGCATATGAAAGCGGGGACAACCGATGGAATCATTGAGGCATTCACAGCGGACGAAGGACTGTTGTACGTATATACAGGAAACGTCAACCAAGGACAGGATTTTACGGACATCTATTTGCAGTGCGATGGTAGCGGTGGAACCCTTTTTTCGAACGTCATTATCTCCAATAGGGAAATAGAGCTGGATGAGCGTGCTGCATACAGCGGGGACATCGTGGCATATTTTGATGCAGAGAGAACCCTTGGCATCGATACCAGCTTCCTTGCCGATGCAGAGCGCGTCCTGCAGGTAGGCTCCGTGTCGTTCACGGCGGACATGGAACGCGATTTGCAAACGATGGTGCAGTTTGATGCAGACACGGCTGTCAGGAAATTGTTGGATGTCCCATGGCTGGATTTTGACGCAGTGCGCGAACTATATCTCTCAGGAAATGGAACATTTGATATTGAACGAGAACTGGAGACATGCGCTTCATTCCATGCGGACACTGTACGAAAACTCCCATACCGCATTGTCATTAACCAGAACACCAGCGGAAGGATTATTCTGGCCCCGCTAAGGAGGCAGCAGTAACATGAGCGAGCAGGAAGAACAGGGCGGCATCAAGTCTTTAACGATTTCCATTTCAGAGCAGCAGCTGACCGACCGGATTGAGATTGTCCATGCCGGGGACGCAGAGATTATGCAGGTCATTGAAGGGGAGTTTTACGACTACAGGTTCACGGTGCGCATCGAGGAGATTTCCTCTACTGGAATCCTGCAAACATGCCAGTGCTGCAGCGATGTGGATGAGCTGCTCTATACGCAGCTGGATTATACGATTCCAAAGAACAAGTTTGAATGGAATCCTGAATACCTGGATTACTTGGCTACTTGCGTCAGCGGGCGTCCCAGCTACAAGTACCGCAATGAGGCAAAAAGGATACAGGAAATCCACAAGAAATATGGGAACAACTTGCAAGCGTATCCCACAACGTCAGCCTTGCAGCATATAACATCCATTGCGAACCACCTGGGAAAAAATTTGATGTACCATGCAGACAACTGGATCTCAACGCTGGAAACGACACAAAACGGCGGAAAGACGTACGCAGTTTTGGTGAACGAGCTTTTCGGATGGACTTCGAGAATCCCGACACGGATGATAAACTGCTGGATTCGCGGCGACACGATTTTTGTTTTTCAGCGCGGCCACGAGGTGAACACGGTCGACTTGTCAGAGTTCAAAACGTCTGTCCCGACAATCACCAGGAAAATTGTTCGTACAACCTGGGGAAGCGATGTCTGGAGCAAGACACGCACGGCAACAACAAAGAAATACTGGGATGAGTTTGACGAGGAGCCATATACCCCTGAGAATGGTGTCGCACAAATGAATAAGGATGACGGGCTGATAGAGCGAAAAGAGGTGAGCCATGGAGATGAAAAGACGGTCACTACATATGAGTATGAGACGGACGAGAGCGGGGGGAAGTACTTGAAAACAGAAAGGGAGGTGCACTATATCAATGGCGAAAAATCCGATGAGAAAATAACTACGCATGAGAGAGTCAACATGACGCAATCACATGCAGTCGAAACAGATGAAAACGGAATTTTGGGAACTTCCCTTACTACTTCAAAATTTGAGGACAGGGCAACCCCTTATGAACGTGGGCGGGGGAGAAGCTCAGGCGGCATTGTTGTAAGCGACAGTGAAGGAAATTATTATCTGCTGCATGGAATATCACGTCATGCAGATGATATAGATATGTACACATCCACCATTCATGGCATATCCCTGATTGACACGTCATTCCCAATCTATGGCGATGAAATGCTGGGGCGGCTGACACAGGAGATTATGGCGCTCAACCGAAAAATTGAGGAAACGGTGTCGTTGGATGTGTATGGCCTGGAGCACGTCATTGACTTCGCGGACAGGGTCCTGTATGACGGAAATGAGTACTTTTTACGGTCAAACAGGGTTTTGAAGAACGAGAGGATTGTCAACAAGCAATCATTGGAACTTGTGAGGTGGACAACATGAGCATCGAAGCCATGAAGGCGGCAGTGACACAATATATGAACAAGGCAGTCGAACAGGCAGTTCGGGCGAGGAAGGCGCAGCGCGGGATTGTTCGCGGAAACTCCGTTGTCATCGGGAACCGGTGCTATCCATACTATCCTGCCGTTGATGTTTATTTCAAGGACGGGGATGACGTCTGGGCAATCGTGGATGACTCGTGCTCGCAAGCTGTTGTTGTGGGGAACTAGGCCATGGTCCAGTACATGTACAGAACAAGAGTCCGGGCAGTTGCCGCCGGCGGCATCATTGATGACTCCGGGCAATACTTGGCAGTGATGGGACGGCTTCCTGTCCAGCCGGGGGACATGGTATACACAGACGGGAATGTGGTGTATGGCCACTCACCTTTGAAAGAAGGGCGGCATACGACAGTTATCTCCGGCATTCCAATAGCTATTGTGGGAAAGGAAGAAAATGCTCTTATTTTAAAATACCAGGGATATATTTCATCGAGCGGTGTATTTCATGAGTACAAGTTTGCCAAGCCTCCTCTTTCGTATATCGTAAACAATACGAACCGAATCGTAAAAGAAAGAGCAACCGGAGATGTCTTAGATGCATTCTTGTCCTCGAACAATGACTACTATACAACGAAATACAGCGCCTATACATACAATGGGAATTTCCCGCTGAACGGCTTGTATGAAATTGAGGGGAAATGTATAAAGGATGACACGCATTATAATGATTATATAGCTGTCATGAAGAATGGGAGCGAAGTAGACCAGATAGATTTCCTGCAATTTTTTGAGCCTTTTTACAATGAAATTATGGAAATATATTGCTGGTACTGCCAAGAACTGAAGGATGCGGATGAGGCCTATATATACAAAAGTGCCCAAAATAGCCCAAATCCTTTGATTTCTTTATCAATGACAGCAGGACATGGATTTATGTTCCAGTCTGAGGATGCTTCAGAATGGGACGCAATTGTTGGAATCCACTATACTGCCTACCTGGATCCTACCTATAATATGGTCGAGGAAATACGAGACGACAACTATGAAGTTGTCACAAGGAACGCTTATGCGAGATTCCGCAAAGACCTCATAGGGTTCATCCTTGCGCACTTCAATCAGGATGGCCTTGTAGAAGTTATTGAAAAAGATATACAGGAAGGAATTCCAGAGATTCCAAACAGGCTGATTACGAGCATTTCAGACACAACAATCAAATATATTAGATATCCACAGAAAAACACATGGACACCGGATGGAAAGGTATTGTTGAATGCAACAATGGAGGAAAACTATCTTCCGTTCGATGGAATCAAACAGATCAGACGCATAATTTCCGATTTTCCAATTTGGGGAGGATATCGATGCAATATAACCTTCAACTCAAGGTATATTGATAAAATTGAAGTACGAGACAAAAACAATCAGGTTATTTTCTATGACAGTGGTGGAATAACACTACCTTATTATAGATACTATCAGAGGACTACAATGGAAAACGATGAGTATCCAATAGGATACGATGATTTCGGCATATTCCACAAAGTGGGTGTCAATGAAATAGGATATGTGTACTATTCGTATTTAACGAGAAAAAGGCAGATATACAGATTCCCTATCCCTATTGTAACGAAATTAAACAGCGAAATGTATTTGGTGGGAATCCCGTATGAATCCTATACATATCTCTTCTCTAACGGTAAAAAATACTATATGGATATACCTGGTTATCTGCTCAATATGAGATTTGAAAAAATGACAAACATCAACAATGCCAGGGGCGGGAACCCGACAGAGCAGGAAGAGGAGGTGCAACAATGACACAGAAGTATGTACTGGAAGCAACATTGTTTATGAAACATGCGGGAGGCGGGTAAAAATGGAGCACCGGAAAACTGCACTTGCTGATGCAAGGCATTGAACGAGGAATGTGAGGCGTATGCGTGATGGACACCGTAGTTTTCTATGGAAAAGTCTTTGCTGCTGTCCTGTTGTCTGTTGCCAGCGAGTTCCTTGGGGCATACGACGGGCTTCTCCACGCCCTGGTTGTGTTCGCTGTCATTGATTACATTACCGGGATCCTGCAAGCAATCTCTGACCGCCAGCTTTCCTCAGAGATTGGGGCGCATGGCATCGTCAAAAAGGTGGCGATGTTCGCTCTGGTTGGCATAGCAAACATGATCGACTTGCACATTGTCGGCTCAGAGCATCTTGTCCGATCGGCAACGCTATGGTTCTACCTGTCCAACGAGGGAATATCCATCATAGAAAACATTACAGCAATGGGGGTCCCGGTTCCGGAAAAACTGAAAGAAGTTCTGCAGCAAATAAAGGGGAAGTAAGACGTGGTTATTTTGCATCAACGAATATGAGGAGGCTGATAACTGTGAAAGTATTCATCAATCCCGGCCACGCACCGAACGGCAATCCCGATCCAGGAGCTTGTGGCTGCGGGCTCAGGGAATCAGACGTTGCAGCAAGCGTGGGTGGGCTGGTGCAGACGTATCTTGATGCAGCAGGATGCACAACGAGGCTCCTGCAAGCGGATTCCCTTCGGGAGATATCCGGGACAGCAAATGCCTGGGAAGCCGATGTGTTTGTCTCCATCCACTGCAACAGCGCAGGGACGGACAAAGCACAGGGAACCGAAACGTTTTGCTATCCGTATTCTAGCAATGGCAGGGCACTGGCAAAGTGCATCCAGCGGCAGATTGTTTGCTCCCTCCCGGTCATTGACCGTGGCGTCAAAGAAGCAGACTGGCACGTATGCCGGGAAACAAACATGCCGGCCGTGCTTGTTGAGCTGGCCTTTATCAACAATCCACGCGACGCTGAGATGCTGCGGGCGCGGCAAGACGATTTTGCTCGCGCCATTGCCCGTGGAGTGACGGATTACGAGGCAGGAATATGATGACAGTGAATGGAGTCAAGGTAACTGACTGCGCCTTTTGTAGCGAGAGTGAAATCAAAAAGTATATCAGGTACGTCGAGAGCAAAGTGGATGGGGCGCTCATTGAGCTTTCCATAGAGCCTGTGGGGCAGGACGTGAGGCTTTCCTATGTGTGTGTTGCAAGAAAGTTTGAGCGGATCCGGCGCATCACAGGCTACCTTGTTGGGACACTGGACAGGTGGAACAACGCGAAGAAGGCTGAGGAAAAAGAAAGAGTCAAGCATGTGTAAGGAGGAATTTTTATGGCAACGAAGTTTGGAAGCATTGAGCTGGGCGAGGCATTCGGCGGCTACGAGATTGTGAACATCCCGGCGAGCAAGCTGCCGCAGGATGTGGCATCGGCCATGGGTGCGGTGAATAGCAATCCGATGCTCGGGGCAACCTACTTGCCTATTTGGTACGTAGGCAAACAGTTGGTGAACGGCATCAACCATTTCTTCATCGCGGAGGACATCCGCACCACCAAGAACAAGGACAAGCTGATTGTGGGGCTTGTGGTCAACGTGCCCCCTGGGGAAGGCTCCATCAAGGGCGAGGGCGCGAAGGTCGTTCGCATCATCGAGGAAGCGGATCTTTCCCCGGAGGTGCAGGCGGCCTTTGAGACAGCAGAGAAGGGGCTTGTCGGCGTTTCCTACAAGCCCGTTGCCTATCTTGGTTCCCAGGTGGTGCGCGGCGTGAACCACTTCATCATCTGCCAGGCAAAGACGATTTACCCCGGGGCGGAGCCCTATGCCGTTGGCATGGTGCTGAACGTTTTCGAGGGGAATGTCTCCGTTGTGGGGATTGCCCCAATCCTCCCGGATGCAAAGGAGCCGCTTTGCGGGTATGCCTTTACCTGGTAACGGAGCAGGAAGCCGGAAGAGTGGCCGCCTTGCGCATGCAGGGCGGCTTTTCCATGGAGGTGATCTCTTGAAGGTAAAGGTATGGTCGGTGATGCCGGTCAGCGAGAAGGAGAGGGAGCTGGTCCGCTTCATCATGGGGAACGCCAGCAACCGGAACCGCGACCTGGCCACGCACCGAACGGCACCCCGGACTGACGGAGAAGAAGTCTGCATTTCTAAAAACAAAAACGCCCTCACTGCTTGGTTTCAGTGGGGCAAAAAGGTTGCGGCTTGTCTGCAATTTGTCTGCATTACGAGATGTTTTCAGTAAAAAACAGCAGTGACCGAAGATGAACAAAATAGCCCTTAACCCTTTATTTTCAAGGGGTGAAAGCACTTGGTCAAAAACGGGGAAACACGGAGTTTCTTAATTAGATTCTAATGTTTCAGCCCCCGCAAACGCCGACAGCAAAGCCCCCGTGCCCCAATTTGTCTGCAACTTGTCTGCATTAGGGGCTTGTCTGCATGATCCTGGCAAAGAGGTCGGCGGTGTCTTTTTGGAGGGCGCGGGTGTTGTGGGCATAGAGGTCCTGGGTAATGGACACGCTGGAATGGCCGAGCCTTCCCGCCACCCCCTTCGGGGTGGCCCCGGCCTCAATGAGGGCCGTGGCGTGGGTATGGCGGAAGGAATGGCAGTTCAGTCCCCCTTCCGCCCTCAGAATCACGCGAAGGCGGGCACGCCCTACGGACCGGCCGTTCTTCTGGGTGCAGAGAAGGAACATCCTCCTTGCGCCCTCCGGCGCAGGAATCCCCTTGGACTGCTGGACCTCGCGGCCGTCTTTCCCGCGGTAAATGTAGACATAGGAGCTGCCGGCCGCCAGCTCGTCGGCAGCCTGCCTTGCCCGCCACTGCCGGAGCTTTTCCACCAGGAGGTCGTCCATGATGACCGTGCGGTTGCTGGCAGGGGTTTTGGGATCGGAAAACACCAGGGACGCGAGAAGCTGGCGACGGACAGAGATGGTTTTCCCGTCGAGGTCCACATCCTCCCAGGCAAGGCCGAGAACCTCACCGATCCGCATTCCCGTATGGTAGAGAAGAACAAAGGGGATATGGGCAGGATGCCCGAACGGGCATGCCTTCAAAAGGGAGGAAAACATATCCTTGGTGATAATCGTGCGCTTCACCAAATTGGCAGGGGCGGCCTTCGGGACCTTGACGTAGAGGCAGGGGTTCCCCTGTATGAGCTGCGCCGGGTAGACAGCGTACTGGAGCGACTGGCGCAAGACAGAAAGGGCAAGGGAGAGCGTCTTTTTGGAGTATCCTTCCCTCAAAAGTTTCCGAATCCAGCAATCCGCCACGGGAGGGGTAATTTCCTGGACATATTTCCCGCCGAGGTGGGGGAGGATCCAGAGCTTCGCAACCTCCCGGTAATGGGCCAGGGAGGATGGGCGCACGTTGGTGGAGGCTACGTTGGTGAACCAGATCTCCAGGTAGTCCTTCAAAAGGATCTTTTCGCTGGTAATGCCGACATTCCCGTGCTTCCAGTCGGCATAGGCCGCCACTCCGGCCTCATAGGCGGCTTTCTGGGTAGGGAAGCCGCCTTTTTCAATGGTCTTTCTTTTCCCTCCTTCGTCACGTCCTGCCTCGAATATGTAGGACCAGGTTTTCCCGCGCGGGCGGGTTCGTACTTGGGAAACCGATTTGTTTGCCATATTATTTCCTCCTGTTCGTTGTTGCAGGCAAGCCGCAGGAATGGTACAATATGACATGGAAAAACCAAAACAGGGCACCGCCCAAGCCCTGCCTCTCTTGTTGGGCAACAAAACTGTTACAAAAAATCTGAACAAATCTGTATAAATATATACAGAAGTATAGATTTAATCGAACAGAATACCCTAAGGAGGAAAAATAAATCCTCAATACGGAGGTCGGCTCTTCAATAGCTCCTCATAAGACTGCGACGTTGCAGAAATGCTTCGAAAAGAGAGTAGGGAGGAACGGTCGGATTATAGCGAAAACCAAGCATTACGATTAGCTAATAGTCGAACAGTATAATCGTAGAAACTTAGGAAATCTCACTTTCAAGAGACCCTAAGCATGTACCTATCGCTACTAGGGAATTTAAGCCTGTGGAGCGTTACATCAAACGAAAGTAGCTTGTTGCTTCGGTAACGGCAAAATCGGACGCAATGAATCAGGAAGATGTTTTGCAAAGAACATCACAGTGTAAATATGTGTAATTCTGTATAGATTTGTACATATTTATCGTAGCGGCGGAGCGGCAACGGCTGATGTTGCGGGGAAAGGCTTGTAACGGTTGACAGCCCATGGCAAGCCTTTTTTGTTTGCATGAAAATGCAGAATGCTGTATAATGATGACAGGTTATTTTTTTGGGTGCTCTCCAGCAACCTCCGAATGGTTCATTTACATTCCAGTTCCATTCCTTTCCGTAGCCGCCTTCGGGCGGCTTTTTCATTTGCGTGGAAAACCTTGGAAATATATGCTAAAATAGGAGAGGGATGCTATTGGACTTTAGGAGGTGGCGCACCATGAGGAGTTTAGCCGTGCTTGGCAGGTATGCGGCCTTGCTGCTGTATGGCATATCAACGTTCACATTGCAGCCAAATTCTGACTACGCGAAGCATGTGTCGAGTGCAGAGGACATGGCCCGCAAAAGCTGGGAAAGGACAGGCCAGATGATTTTGAGTGCTATCGACAGGCATGAGGTGACTTATGGCAAGAAACAAGCTAAAACGGATGCCAAAGGATAAAGATCCCTCCCCTGTTGTATATCAGGGGGCGGCTGTCAAATATTCAGGACCATTGCCACCACCGGGGCTATTGCAGGGATACGGGGATATTGAGAAATCCTTTCCAGAAAGAATCATGGCCGACTTTGAAAAGAATTCGCAGCATTTCAGGGAACATTTCCCTCCACAAAATAAAGAGGCTCAGGGATTCCGCCGTTCCAATATCATAGGAAGGCGTACTACCAAGAGCCTGTTTAGCGTATTGATACCTACAAATGTAAGTACAAACATGATACACAACAAAAGGCTCTTTTGTCAATATATTTTAGACAATTTTTTATGCTCTTTCCATAACGATCATCCCTTCCGCCCCATTCACGGGCGGCTTTTTCATTTGCCTGTAACTTGCCTGGTTCCACCCTTATATGGCTGAACCCCTTGTCGCACGAGGATTCTTTCACTTGCCTGTAACTTGCCGCCCTACTACGGGCAGCGGAGTGATGCTCACTTCTTTGTCAGCTTTGTCGTAAGGCTTACATCTTCCCACAGTCTCTCGAAGTACTTTTCATAGAGCTCAAAACCAAGCCCGTTTTTTACGAGCTTGTATGTCACGGTCTGCTGGCTTGGCATCCCGTACCAGTATGGCCCGAAATATATCTCGTCATCCATGCGCCAGTAGAAATCAAGAGTCATGCAGCCGTAGCCCTTGACGGTGATCCTGCCTTTGCAACCGCGTTCGTTAAGACCGTCCGCCCAGTCGACAAGCTGCAGAATAGTGTTTCTGATCTGCCCCTTCTGCTTTCCTTCCTCCCGTTCCCTCTGTTCCACGAACAGGGAATCCGGGGCCATGGTCAACAATCGGACCTCAACGCCGCGCCGAAGGGCGTTTTCTATTTCCTCCCCATGCTTTGCACGGAAGGATTTCAGCCCGAAGGCAATGCCGTCCAGCCTGTAGCGCAGGTCATTCAGTTTGGGATCGGAATCCCTGTTCTTGTCGGCGCGGGATGTGTACGCTTTCGCAAGTCCCCACATGTCCACGGCCTTCTCCTCCCGCCGATCCACGACGAAGATGTTGAGCAGGCTGCCGATGGATGCAGCAAGGAGCGAGCATCCGACACCCATCCAAACGTGCGTGGCAGAATCCCACCATTGATAGGCGTCGCCTGTGACAAGGGCACTTCCCGCAATGCCGGTCACGAGGCTGGCTATGATTTTCTTGTCGATTTTCCTTGAAAGGCTCGTTTTCTCTCCCACGCCAACCACCTCCCATCTATGCTTTAGCGTTGCCGCCCATTCACGGGCGGCCTTTTTTTATGCGCTTTCGCCAATCGTCGAGCCGGACGACATTCCCCGCTCTTTTTCCTTCGCCGCCCGTACCTTCTCGTAGATGGCAAGCTCCTCCTCGGTGTACGGCTCCTCGGCGGGTGGGGCGGATTGGGCGGCAATGAACAGGGTGGATGCCCTTTGGGCGAACTTTATGATGGAATCCCTGTCCTCCTGGGGAAGTTCTGCGTATATATTTAGGATAGCAATCTCCGTGTCATTGAGGTGCAGTTCGTTCTTCAGGCGGTTGATGAGGGTTTCCTTGCTGGACAGGAACATTTCGCCCTTGCCTTCCCTGAGCCACTCTTCCCGGACATTGAAGGTAGTGCAGATAGCCTTTATGTTTTGTTCGGTGACGGTGTTACCAGTTCGTTCCATAATGCTGACATTACTCTGTGTCATTCCTAGCATGTCAGCAAATTCTTTTTGGTTCATCTTGTTGGCTTGTCGGATTGCTTTCACTCTATCGTTGGCGTTCATAACGTTCCCCTCCTTATATTCTATTTTATAAATAATTCATAAAAAGTCAAGAAATATTATTGACAAATATAAATAAATCATTTATTATAATAGAAAAAAATAAATTGTTTATTCATATCAAGGAGGTGAGACACCATGACGGAGCTGGAAGATGGCATGAGGAAGCTGATTGAAACCCTCCGGGAAGGAAAGCCGGAGGACATCTTCAAGCAGGAAACATTGACCATGATTTACGCTGACGGCTTCAAGGCCGGGACGATAGCGGAAGGAAGCCGCCAGAGATTGAGGGAGGTGACGGCGTGAAGCAGTGCGAGTTTTGCCCCATGAGCGGGGAGGATTTCCGCGAGGCACAGGCAGAACGTCTGCTCACCAACTACAAACAGCTGCCTCCCGACATGCAGGAGTCCTTTGCGGACGGCATCGAGGGGCTTGTGTTCATCCTGAAAATGGCAGGGCTGAAGCAGAAGGAGGCGACGGCATGAGGGGGAGGGGTACGTATATGGAAGCGAAAAAGGCCATCCTGCGGCAACAGGACAGCCTTCAAGGGAAAATGTTTCATGAGAATTTCGGGTTTGCGACAACTTACCATGTGAAGGTTCCCGAAGAAATGTCAGCCATCGGCAATGTTTCCTTTGAATCCGATGGGCTGACGGGACGCTCCACGAATGTTCTTGGCAGGGACGCTCTCGACCCATAGGGGGATCGGTGTTGGCGGCAAGAGCAATGTTCTGGCATCTTGCGGGCGGGGCGGATTACTTGTCGTGGTAATGGCTGCCGCATTGGATGATCTTAATGGTGTCATCCTCTACTTTGTAGACGATGCGGTTGGCTTCGTCTATGCGGCGGCTCCAATATCCTTCAAGATCTCCGGTCAATGGCTCTGGCTTTCCAATGCCTTGGTATCCGTTTCGTTTGATGTCATCAAGGAGCTTCAGGATGCGCTTCAAGGTTTTGCGGTCTTCATCCAGCCAATGGGAAAAATCATTCCAGCCTTGTTTGGAGAACTGCAAATCATCCATTGGCGAGCGCCTCCAGTTCCGAAAGATTTTTCGATACAACGTCGCCATTTTTCATCTGTTCCATGGAGTCTTTCAGTCGGCTCATGTTCTCCTCGCTGTAGAACGGGTCGGCAGGAGCAGAGACTTCAAATGGTATCCTGCGTTCGCGGGTGACTTTTTTGGCAAAGATCGTGAAGGCTGTGGTAAGGTTCATGCCCATTTCCTTGCAGATGGCCTCCAGATCGCGTTTCAGGTCAGCATCCATGCGAAGGTTGATTGTTGCTTGTGCCATATTGATGCACCTCCCTTTGTATGGATTATATCACAGTTGTATATACAGAGTAAAGAAGAATCATGAGGAGGGGAGAGGGGGAAGAAGAGGTATGGGAAATCATCAAGACGGGATTGCCGGTCATCTTCTATAATTGACGATTTATATCAGGCTTATTGCAGGCAAGCCGCAGGAGATGGTAAAGGAGGGAGGAAGCATGGGAATCGAACTGAAGGACATCGAAAAGCTGACAGAAAAAATCAGCGAGCTCCACAAAGCCCTTTCCGATTTCCCGCAAGTCCTGGAATACATGAGGCTGGCGGCAAACATGGAGCACATCGGGCCGGTGATTGTCCCGCAAGAAGAGCGCTGGATCCGGGCCGGGGACGCAGCGAGCATCCTTGGAATAGGAAAACCGGAGCTCTATCGATTGGTAAAAGAAAGAAAACTACAGCCCTACTACATCGACGAATCCAACAAATGCATGAGATTCAAATTGAGTGACATCTTGTCCATCCCGCAGCCGGTTGCGGAACTGGAAGCAGGCTAGGAGGAAAAACCACAAGAGACTGGCGGATCGCTGAAAGGAGAGCCATGGAGAAAAGGACTTGCGTTGTTTGCCAGGGGCTGTTTGCTCCGAAATCACGGAACCAGAAAACCTGCTGCAAGGAATGCGCTGAGATTGCCAAAAAGCAGTACCAGTATACATACAGGAAAGAGCATCGGGCGGAAGAGGACGGCGCAGCAGAACGCAAGACACCCCAGGAGAGAATGGAGCTTCTCAGCAAGCATGCGCGGGAAGCGCAAAAAATGAGGCTGTCCTACGGGCAGTACATGGCAAGGAAGCGGATGGAGGCAAAATGAATCGGTACTTGCTTCTTGACATGCCGTCCTTCCTGGCAGTCCTCGGGATTTCCTTTCTTGTGGGCGTGCTGATTGGTTGGGGGCTGGCGATATGGACGATGGGGCTTAGGGGGGTGTGGTGAGCAGGCATGAACCATGAAGCAATGCTTCTCCTACTGAACTTCCGGGCAGAGCACGGTGACGCGGGCGCGATGGAGGCGCTGGATTACACCGGGACCCCGGAAGGGGCCATCCAGTTCTGCTATGCAAGGACGGCGGAGGATTTCATCCGCCGGGCGAAGCTGGCAAGGAAGGCAAAAGAAAAGGCCGCCCCGGAGGAAAGCAGGGGCAGCCGAAAAAGTTTAGCACATCTATAGTTTAGCACGAAATGGAGGAACAAGGGAAATGAAGATTGTGAACCTGGCTTTGGAAAACTTCCGGGGAATCAAGAAGCTTTCAATCAGTTTCAATGGGAAGGACACGGACATCTATGGAGCCAATGGCACGGGGAAGACCACCGTTGCCAATGCAATATGCTGGCTGTTGATTGACCGCCCGGCCACGGAAGAGGCGAATTTCGACCCGAAAACAACGGGAGCGCACGGCGTCCACCATACCGCCTCCATCAAGGTGGAAACGAACGGAGGGCAGGAGATCACCTTCTCCAAGGACTTCTACGAGAAGTTCACCCGAAAGAAGGGCGCATCCACGGCAGAGCTCACGGGACACAACGTAGACTACTTTATCGATGGAGTGAAGTCCAAACAGAAAGAATACAACGCCGCCATTGAGCGCGCCTGCGGGGCTCCGTTGGACAAACTCAAAATGCTCCTCGTCCTCGGCTACTTTGCCGAGACCATGAAAACCGACGAAAAGCGGAAGATCCTCTTCGAGCTGGCCGGGGAGTTCACCGATGCGGATGTGTTCGCGGCCAATGAGGATCTGGCAGGGCTGATGCAGTACCTTGCCATGCCTGGGGATTCGGGTAAAAATTACACCATCGACCAATGGAAGCAGATCGCCGCAGAGGAACGGAAGAAGCTCAACAAGGATCTGGAGCTTTTGCCCGCCCGCATCGACGAGGTGCAGAAATCCATTCCCGAGAGCGTGGAGGATGAGGATGCCCTGAACGCAGAGTTCCGGCGGCTGGAACAGCGGAAGGAAGCCCTGGAGGAAGAGAAGCGTTCCCTCTCCACTCAGGACGGGCAAAGGGATGCCGTAAACGCATCCATCGCAAGGCTCCGCACAGAAATCGAGATGAAACGGGCGGCCTACATCAAGCAGGGTGCGGATGCCAACGCAGAAACCAACGCTGCCATCGACGGCGTGAGGAAGGAACTGCGGGGCATCGAGGAGCGCCGCGAGGAATTCCTGCGGAACAAGGAACGCCGCATCCTGAAGCGGGGCGACCTGATGGAGAAGCGGGAACACCTCGTAAAGGAATACACCGAAGCCGCGAAGGTCGAGTGGGACGCAGGTCAGGAAATCTGCCCCACCTGCGGGCAGGCACTCCCGCCGGAGCGCGTGCAGGAGCTTCGGGCAAGCTTCAACCAGAAGAAGTCCGAAAAGCTCGAAGATATCAACCGCCGGGGAAAAGAGACTTGCAGCCAAAGCTTAATCCAGCAGACAGAAAGCGAGATCGCAAAGCTCACGGAAAACATCAAGGCACTGGATGCAGAATGCGACGGCGCAAGGAAGCGGCTCCAGAACCTCCAGGACGTTCTCACGGAGCAGCCGCCCTTTGAGACCACGGAGGAATACACACTGCTCATGCAACGCATCGAGGAACTGGAGGAAAAGCGCAAGCAGGGCACAAGCATGGCAGGCGAGGTGGAAAGCGCCTATGCCGCCAAGGCAAAGGAAATCAAGGATGCCATGACGGATGTGACCATGCGGATCGCAAGGGTGCGGACGGCAAAGGAGAGCCAAAGCCGCATCGAAGAGCTGGAGCAGGAACTCAAGAAGACAGCCGAGCGGATGGAATACTTGGAGCACGGCATCCACCTCTGCGAGGAATTTACCCGCACCAAAGCACGGCTAGTGACGGAAAGCATTAACCAGCATTTCCGGCGGGTGCGGTTCATCCTTTTCAAGGATCAGATCAACGGCGGACTGAAAGAAGTCTGCGAACCCACAGGAGTGAACCGGGACGGCCAGTGGGTGGAATACAAGAGCCTGAACTTCGCGGAGCAAATCAACAGCCAGCTTGACATCGTGAACACGCTCAACAAGCACTACGGGACAAGCCTCCCGGTCATCATGGACAAAGCAGAGAGCGTCACGGATCCCATGCCGATTGACGAGCAGTTCATCCGGCTCATTGTTTCGGCTCCGGACACGGATGAATTCCGCATCAGGATGCGGGAGAAAGGAGCGGCATGAATTCTGACGTTATCGAAGCATTCCGCGCCACAAACGAAAAGAACGAGAAGCTTGCAGACTATCTTTTCCGCAAGGGTGTGGAGCCGGAAGATTTGACCATGGAGATGCTGAAAAATGCAGAGGAGGAACTGAAAATGGCACAGACAACCAATCAGACGGCAGAGACCGCCGCAATCCCCCAGGCGAACATGAGCGAGCGGTTCATGCAGAAGGTCATTCACGAATTCTCCGGCAGCGTCGGGGAATTCCAGATCACCGACTACCAGAAGCAGCTCATCCAGGGCTACTTCATCGGGGTGGACAGGGCGCTCAAGACGGCAGAGGCAGAGCGGCTTCGGAAGAATGCGAAAAACACCGACCATGAGAAGTTTGACAATCCAATCCCGGTCACTTGGGCGAACGTCAACATGGCAGACCTTTCCCTGGATGTCGTCCATTATGCGCGGCTCGGCCTTGATACGATGCAGGCGAACTTCATCACGCCAATCCCGTACCTCAACAACAAGACGAACCTCTACGATGTGAACCTGATGCTCGGTTACAACGGAATCAAGTACATTGCGGAAAAGTTCGCGCTTGAGCCACCGAGAGCCGTAACCATCGAGCTGGTCTACCAGAGCGATGTGTTCAAGCCATACAAGAAGGGGCGCGGCAATGATGTGGAAGGGTACGATTTCGAGATCACAAATCCCTTCGACCGGGGGAAGATCGTCGGCGGCTTCGGGTACATTGAGTACGGGGATGCCCGGAAGAACGAGCTGGTCATCATGAGCATGAAGGACATCGAGAAGAGAAAGCCTCAGTACGCAAGTCCCAATTTCTGGGGCGGCGGAACCCGGAAGGAATGGCAGACCGTCAACGGGAAGCGGCAACATGTCGAGGTGGAGGTAGAGGGATGGCTTGACGAGATGTGCCGCAAGACCCTCATCCGGGAAGTGTACAGCCCGAAGCACATCCTCCTCGACCCCCGTAAAGTGGACGAGAACTACCAGTATATGCGGCAGAGAGAGGCCCAGATCCAAGCGGCGCAGGACGATATGCAGACCATTATCAACGTGACGGCCAACACAACTCCCATCGAGGAAGCGGCGGCGGCCATCGCTCCGCCTGTTCCTCCGGCAAGGGCAATCCCGCCATCCCATGCGGAGCCGGCGGAGCCAATCCCGGCGGCCGTCCCATCCCGCTCCCAGACCAGGGCGCAGGCTCCCGTGAAGCAGACCCCGGTGGAGGAAGCTCCCGCCATGGAAGCCGCCAGCATGCCATCCCAGCCTCCGGCGGCAGCACACCAGTCCGCCGATTTGTACGCAGGGATGGATTTCTGAGTGGACATCAAGGTGATCGCATCGGGGAGCAGCGGGAACTGTTACCGCGTGAGCGACGGGGAGACAGTTCTCCTCCTCGATGCGGGGATCCCGTTCAAGCGGATCCAGGTGGGCTGCGGTTTCCAGACCAGCGGCATCAAGGGGTGCTTGGTGACGCATCGCCATGGGGACCATGCAAAGGCCATACCGAAGCTGCTGGAAAGGGGAATGCGGGTGTACGGTCCGATGGATCTGGCCGCGCTTTATCCGGGAGTGCAAAGCCTCCCCGCATTGAAAGAATACGCCCTCGGGACGCTCGGCATTCTGCCCTTTCCTGTGGAGCATGACGTGGAATGCTACGGATACCAGATAAGGTCGGAAGTTACAAGGGAAAAGCTCCTCTACGTCACCGACACGGCGTACATCCGCTATACGTTCCGGGGGCTTACCCATCTGATGGTGGAGGCGAACTACGGGCAGGAGATCATCATGGACAACGCGATGCGCGGGAAGGTTCCGCTCTTCCTGGCGGAGCGGGTGGTAAAGACCCACATGAGCATCGAGACCCTGCTGGGGCTGCTCAGGGCGAACGACATGCGGCAGGTGCGTCAGATCTACCTTCTGCATCTTTCCGACGGGAACAGCAATGCCGAGGATTTCAAACGGCAGGTGCAGAGGGAAACGGGAGCAGAGGTTTATGTGGTTTGATGGGCTGTGAATATCATGTGGATAAGATGAAAGACGATGATGCGCCAGCCGCTGTCGGCCGGCAAAAGGAGCGAAAAAGAACAATGCGAGGTAAATGAACATGGGAAGACCACTCAAGCAAGGGCTGGACTATTTCAGCGTTGATGTGGACTTCTTCCAGAGTGCAAAAGTAAGACGCATAATAAAGACATGCGGAGCTAAATCGGTGTCTGTTCTAATCTGCCTGCTCGCGAATGTATACCGTAAGGACGGGTATTTCATGAAGTGGGATGGAGATATGGGGTGTCTAATCGCGGAGGAAACGGGGTTGGATATAGGGACTAGCCGGACCGAACTCATGGTAACAGACGTGCTGTCAAAGGCGCTTTCAGTCGGTTTCTTCGATGCCGGAATATTTAACGAGTACGGAGTGCTGACCTCCGTAGGGATTCAGGAAAGATATTTTTCCGCCATCGAGCGGAGAAAAAAGATTGAGATCATCAAAGAATATTTTCTCCTGGATCCCTCGGAGGTTTCAAAAAATGCAGTCTGGAAGAGCGCTACCACTATGCCTAAAAATCGGTTTTTTGCTGAAAAAACAGTAAATGTTGACAAAAACCAAGTAAATGTTGACAAAAACTCAGTAAATGTTGACATAAATCCACAAAGTAAAGGAAAGGAAAGTAAAGGAAAGGAAAGGGAAAGGAAAGTAGAGGAAGTAAATGTCAGCAAAAACTCAGTAAATGTTGACATAAATCCACAAAGCAGAGAGATCCCTGCGACGACTCTTCCCACGCTTCCTGCTTCTGTCCTGATGTCTTACCAGGAAAACATCCGTCCGATTTGCAATAGCATCGAACAGGAGAAGCTGGCGGACGATGTAGCCAGATTCGGGGAGGAAACTGTCATCAAAGCCATTGAGCGTGCCGTCATCCGTGGGAAACGGAACATCGGATATGTGGAGGGCATTCTGAAGCGATGGGAAACCGACGGCTACGATGAAGAGGGGCAGTGCAAGCCCCCGGGAAAGGAAAATCCACAACTGGCGATGGCGCAGAGAGCTATCCAACTTTTGAGAGGTGAAGCGAATGGACAGGGAGCATGAGGCAGATATCATCCAGACACTTACGCCATATCTTCTGGCATTTCCACAGAGCAAGATGACTACCGAGGGACTGCTGGTCTACGCCAGAGCGCTCTCCGGCTTCAGCATGGCAGAGATCAACGCTGCCATGCTGAAGCTCATGCGGACATGCAAGTTTTTCCCCACGGTGGCGGAGATCTTCGAGCAGGCTGCCGTGATGAAGGAATTTGCCTGCGGCAGTGGGTTGCCTACGCCGGAGGAAGCCTGGGCAGAGACCCAGAGGAATGTGAAAACCAGGCACATTCACGGCGAGTGGGAGTACAGCTGCCCAGAAGTAAAAAAGGCTGTGGATTTCTTCGGCAAGGCGGAGCTTTGCAGCCTCAATGTGGATGAGGTAAACACCGCCCGGGCGCAGTTCATGCGTATCTACAAATCCATTGTGGAGCGGGCAAAGGAGCGAAAAACCAACAAGGAAGTGCTGGATTTGTTGCCCACCGATCAAGTGAAAGAACTGATCGGCAAGCTGGCAAATGCAAAGGCACTTCTTGCGGAAGGGAGCGTGCAGCATTGAGGCTGCTGAACGAGGTGGCGAAGGAGCTATGACGAACGGATATGTAATCAAACGCAAAAAAGGGAAATGGAAACGCGGAATGTATACGGGGTTCACAGATTACAATTCGTACCCTATTCGCGTTGGTGATATCGTGAAATTGAGATATGACCAACTGGTAGATTATGGAACGTGGAAAGAAGTGCATGTTGATTGTGTTGTTGAGGGGTGTCCGAAAGGAGAATTTCCGATACTATCGCTACTTGGTAGCGGCGAAATTATCAGAAGAGAATTTGACCCAGGAGTGGATTTGGAGGTCGTATCATTGACGCAAGAGCAGGAAGAGATCCTATACGCAGACATGGAAGCGGAAATGCAACGGCTGGAACCAGAACTATATGATGTGTAGGAGATGACGAACGACAAGAAATGCTTATAGGAGGACAGTCGAAAGGGGTGATTCGGATGAGTGTTGATGCATCTAGCAGTGTTGCAAGACTTCTAAAGATGTCGAAAATCTTAAACGAAAAATTTTTTGCAAATCCTCATGTTTTAGATGTTGGTATTACGTCAAGAGATGTTGGATTAGGAGCCCTTGCGTTTGGTTCTTGGTTGCGTGACGTGGCAAGACAGTTGATTGACCTGCAAGCAACAGTAGAAAAGATGAAGGAAAAGAACTGGATTTTGCAGATGGATTTGGAATCAAGACTGGACTTGGACGAATTGACAGATAAGCATCAAGAAGAGATTCGTGAACACTATAAAAGACTTTTGAAAGAGGATGAAGATGAAGCCGGAAAGATACCGCAAGCACAACCGAAAGAAGCACAGGTATAAGACACTGGGAAAGTTGTTTCGACTGTACACGGCGCACGATGATGATATGTACTGCCGCCAGATTGAAGTGTTGAAGCGGTGGTAATGGGAGGACAGGTATGGAGACAGTCACCTTTGAAGTCCCTGGCACCCCCGTCCCCCAGTCAAGGCCAAGGTTCACACGGCAGGGACACGCCTACGAGGACAAAAATGTGAAGGCATACAAGGAGTGCGTCAGGATGGTGGCCGCCTCCAAGATGCGTGGAAGGCCGCCAATGGAGGGGGCAGTCATCGCCTCCCTCAAATTCTTACTGCCGGTGCCGAAATCGTGGAGCAGGAAGAAAAGGACGGGGGCGCTGACGGGGGAGATCCTGCCAACCAGAAGGCCGGACACGGACAACCTGACAAAGACAGTGCTGGACGCATGCAACGGCGTTGTCTATGCGGATGATTCACAGATTATCCATATGACAGCGCAAAAGTGGTATGGGGAGGACCCGGGGGTTGTTGTGGAGTTTCGAGGATGAGCACAGGGAAAGAGGGGGAAGGCATGGGGATAAGAAAGCCAAAAGAGCCGAAAAAGATTTTGGAGGAGCTTGTTGCGGAACTTGCAAGGGATTATGCGAGGTGGAACGAGATCCTTGAGCACGGGGGCAGCGACCGGTTCTACCCGGACGGGACGGGGCTGGAGCTCAAGCGCAACCACGTCATTAATGACCGGCGGAAGATTGCGGAGCTGTGCTGGAAGCACGGCCTTGCCCTGCCGGAAGGGATGGGGAGGTTCCCTGTCCCGCCGGAAATGCCGCAGAACTACATGGCAAGGAACGGGGCGCATTTCTCCGAGCGCGTGCGGCGGATCAGAGAGCTTGACCCAGGCTTCGAGCCAGTGTTTGGCACGTGCGCTGAAACGGGGGACAAGCAAGGAGGAAGTGGAATGACAATCTGGGAGAAACTGCATATCAGGATTCTCTCTCGCTGGAGCCGCGGGGAGATTCCCAAAGAGCGCGGAAGGAAACTGCTGCGGTACGTGAAACGGAGGATGGGGAAATGAGTGAGTTTTATTCGCGGGTGTATACAGACCGCCCGGCATACGCTGATTTTGATTCTGCACAAAAATTCCTCGCGATACAAGGGATCATCGCAAGGCGGTTACGGGAGCATCCGAATGCGATATGCTCATATTCCGGTGGTAGCGATAGTGATATCATGATAGACATCATAGAACGCACTCGGGAAGCGTTCAAAATCCCACCGATAACATACTGCTTTTTCAATACTGGCCTGGAAATGATGGCTACGAAACGTCACGTAAAAGACGTGGAGTCTAAATACGGTGTAAAAATCACAGAGTACCGACCTAAAAAAAACATAGTGCTGGCTACGAGGGAGTACGGCATTCCGTTCGTTTCAAAAATCATGTCGAGCGCGATGGAGACGGTGCAGAAAAAGGGGTTGCCGTTTTCCATCAAAAAAGAGTATGACGACGCGACGGACAAGGCAGCGAAACGTCAGGATCTGCGGGAACGGTATCCGAAAACGGAGCAGGGAATCAATTTTCTCTGTTGTTGCAACTCGGCCGGGGAGCCGAGGCCGAACATACAACTTGTCATAAACTCGTCAAAATACATGTATGATTTCATGGTTGAAAATCCGCCAGCGTTCAAAATCTCTGCGAAATGCTGTGACTACTGCAAAAAGCAAGTCGCGCACAAAGCACAGAAGCCGTTTGGTATGGTGATCACGGGCGAGCGCAGGGATGAGGGTGGTATGCGTTCCGTTCCACGCGCGGCGGATGCAAACGGGACAATGTGCTTCCATCAAGAAGCGGATGGGAAGTTCCGGCTGAAACCGCTATACTACGTGTCAGACAAGGATAAGGCATGGTACAAGGATTTCTACGGCATCCGATATTCAGACGCGTATGAAGTGTACGGGCTGACTCGTACAGGGTGCTGCGGGTGCAGTATTTCACACAAAGCGATTGAGGATTTGAAGAAAATCGAGCCGTATGAGCCTAACGTGGTAAAAGCCGCATGGGCGATATTTGGCGACAGCTACAGATACAGACAAGCGTATAATGAGTACAAGGCCAGGCGGAACGGTAAGGTTGCGGCAAAAGGGTACGAGCAACAACTACTTTTCTAGTAGTTTGATTGGTTGTGAGGGGCGATGCAAAAAATGAAGTTGAAAGCAGTGATGGATGCGGTCTCTGGTATAGTTTACGAAGACGACAAGCAGATTGTTTCAGTTCGCGGAGAAAAACGATACGGATACCCAGCAAGAGTAGAGGTGGAGATTTGTAAGGAAGAAGCCTGAGGAGCCGGGGGTTGTTGTGGAGTTTCGAGGATGAGCACAGGGAAAGAGGGGGAAGGCATGGGGATAAGAAAGCCAAAAGAGCCGAAAAAGATTTTGGAGGAGCTTGTTGCGGACCTTGCAAGGGATTATGCGAGGTGGAACGAGATCCTTGAGCACGGGGGCAGCGACCGGTTCTACCCGGACGGGACGGGGCTGGAGCTCAAGCGCAACCACGTCATTAATGACCGGCTGCAGATTGCGAAATTGTGCGAGGAGCACGGTCTTGCCCTGCCGGAAGGGATGAGGAGGTTCCCTGTCCCGCCGGAAATGCCGCAGAACTACATGGCAAGGAACGGGGCACATTTTTCCGAGCGCGTACGGCGGATCAGGGAGCTTGACCCAGGCTTCGAGCCAGTGTTTGGCACGTGCGCTGAAACGGGGGACATGGAAATGAACGGGATTTCCGAAAACAGGGGCGAAAAAGGCGAGGGGCATACCGATGTACCTAAAACGGAAAATCGCCCTGCTATCGAAGCGCAAGGGACTCACAGGGGTATTCTTCCGATACCTTGTACCGTTGGTTTTGATGATCGGACGGTCAAGGATTGGTTCCAGAAGGTCAACGAGGAATTGGACGAGCTGAAAGAGGCGGTTCTTGTCGGTTTTGCTGGGCTAGGTTCATCGGCAAGCGATTCGTATTGCTCTGACGGTTCAAAGGAATTTGTTGCCGAAGAAGCCGCCGACACCATCACGGCAATAACCTCCATGCTGGAGGCCATGGGGATTGGCGAGGGCACGAGGCAGGAGGCACAGCGGAGAGTGAATAAGAGGAACAGGGAACGGGGGAGGATTCAGGATGAATGAGGATAGATTCATAAATGCTCGGACGCTGAAGCAGGACTTAGTGCCTGCGCTTAGTTGGCAGGAACGGGAACGGGTGATGATGATCATTGACGCACAGAAAGGAGTCAATATACTTGATCGGGACATCGGGGCAGAACCTCTGTTGGAAGGTCATACCTCGGCATGGCATGAACATCATGCAGACGGCCACGGTGAGTTTCACACGAGAACCAATCTGGACTGGACTTGCCCGAAGTGTGGCTGGTTTGTCGGCGAACTCTACTGCGGCCATGGGAGATGGCATATCCAGCAAGAAAGTTCCTATTGCGCCCGTTGCGGGCAGAAAATCGACTGGACGAAGCCCAGTGACGAAGAAAAACGCCGCTATGAGGTGCGGAAAGCCAGGGAACGCGAGGAATGGGAACGTAAAAACGGAGTCAAACTCGATAATATGTATGAACATTTGAGGGATAAATACCTGTGAGAGTGAAGTGACGACCATGAGCTTGATTCAGGATTTGCGTAAGGCAAAAGGGCTGTCAAGGAAAGAACTGGCAGAGGGGGAGGATTCAGTGAGAGTTAGCGATGATGGAATGCTTATCATGGCAAATATGATGTACGAGGAATGCCAGAAAAGAAGCTGCCCGGACTGCAGCTTCTTCATCAAGGACAGGAAGGACAAATGCCTGTTTAGCGGAAAGCCAGTTGTATGGGATGATTTGCCGGAGTCTCCGCGCCGATGGCAGCTTATCCTAAAGGAGGTAAAAATTTATGATGAAGATTGAAGAAAAAATATGCGCTGAATGTGGGATCGTGTTTACACCAACAAGCAGGGCGCAAAAGTATTGCTCTACTGTGTGCAGCGACGCAGCGCGAAAGCTCAATGAGAGGGAGTACAAGGCAAGACGCCGGGTGTTAATCCGTGCCAAAAAATCATACTCGAAAAAAAGCTGGATGCCGCTTGCTGAAAAGGCTGCCCGTGCAAGGGATGCTGGGATGTCATACGGGCAGTATGTAGGGATGATGAGGTGCAAGGAGGAAAAGTTTGAAACAAAATTCCTAACGAGCAACTGCTTTTTAGGCATAGCAAACAAGCCACCGGATAAGCATAATCAAGATTTATAATGCAGCCGGTTAGCTATTATTATTGCTTATGATATAGCCTCGCATCCGCAACAAGCTGAGAGCCTGCGCTGTGGTTAGCACCTTGTCCTTCTTGATGTTTGGGCAAGAAGTGAAGTATCCTTCACTTGTATAGGGCACATGTTTGCTTAAAATGTTCCAGATAGCGGTCAGGAGCATCTTGCAGATGGCGATAATGGCTTTCTTGTGGCCTCGCCGTGCTTTTAGTCGGCGATACCGCTCAACAAATTCTGTATGGGACTTGGATTTGATCAACGCATTGGCAATCTGTACAAGGAGTGGCTTCAAATAAGTCCCGGCCTGTGAAATTCTGCGACATTTCACCTTTTGGTTGCTTTGGTCGTTTCTTGGACAGCATCCGCCCCAAGAGCAAAGGTGTTTGGCTGTGGGAAAGGCAGTCATATCGCTGCCAATTTCCGACAGAACTGTGATGGCAGTCATGGGATTCTTGTCAAAACCTGGGATGGTGCGAAGAAGTTCCAAAGCGTCCGAATAGGATTCTGCTATCGTAAGGATTTCATCCTTGATGGATTGCTTATGCTCCTCAATTTGCTTAATGTGTTCAAGACAGCGTCGCAACTTGATGGCCTGCTCCTTGGATATTGCCCCGTCAACGGCGGCCTGTATTTCTTCTATAGGAGTTTTGCAACGCTTATGCACAAACGGAGTGACATCAAATTTCTCGCCTGGATGGTCAAGCATATAATTGGTGATGGACAGAGCGGATTTGCCGAACACATCGCTGAAGACATCGTCCAATTTAAGGTTGGAGACCGTCAGGCAGTTCTGGGCGCGGTTCTTCTCACCCGTTTCCATATTGGTCAGCTTGCGGTGGTATCTGAGCAGGTCACGCAGTTGACGTATCTCCGGTGGAGGTATGAAGCTGGGCTTAATCATGTCGCACATGAAGAGGTCACAAATCCATTTTGCATCTTTGCGGTCAGTCTTGTTCCCTTTTTGGGGCTTGGTATATTTGGGGTGGGCCAATGTGACTTTGTGGTTCTTTTCCAGAATGTTGAACACGGGAATCCAGTATTTGCCTGATGATTCCATACAGACTTCATCGCATGAGTACAAAGTGAGCCATTCATCCAATTCACGCAGTCCTTTTGAGAAGGACGAGAATCGCTTTTCTTTGTACTCGGTGCGGCCATTGGAATCTGTAATGCCGATACAGGCATAAATCCAAGTCTTGTGTACATCTAGACCACAACAGTTAAAACGGAAGATTTTAAACATGGCGTCCCTCCTAAATGATATTTATAGGGCTGGCAGGGACTGGTCATCCGGCGAAATCGAGTCAACTTCGGAAGAGATAAGTTTACGGGCTACGGTTTTGCGCCATTCATTGATGCCTTTACGGATGACCGACACCATATAGATATACGGGGTTGCCGCTATACAGCCCCGCCACTCATCTCCACGGGTTCTGTAGTGTGCCAGCCCTACAGCATAAGTATAACAATTCTGAAACATCAGTGGAAGGGCCGTTTCATAACCTAATCGGTGCCTTTCGCAGAAAGGCGGTCTATAGATATGACAGAAAGCAAAGAAGCTTCATCACATTGTAAAACTGCTACTCAATGGCATAAACAGGAGGACGAAGGATGAATGAGAACTTGAAGCCTTGCCCGTTTTGCGGAAGCAAAACACTTTTCCCGCGCGAAGTGTATCTTGGCAAAATCACTGGCAAAAGATGGTATGTCTGGTGTAAAAATTGCGGAGCATTTGGCGGTAGCAGGAACACTAAGCAGGAATCTATTGATGCGTGGAACAGGAGGACGAAGGATGAGCCAGAGAATTAATCGTTGTTCTCACTGTGGATGCGATGAGCCGATCCACAATGATATTGACGGCAAACTCTATTGCAATAACTGCGGAATGAGTCTCGAAAATTCGAGTGTTACGAACCGAAATAGAGTGAGCAAATGTCGAGTTGATACGGAGAGTGACGTGAAGCCCTGCCCATTTTGCGGAGGAACATCATTGACTATAGATTATGACATTGACGAAGGAGGATGGTATGTTTCATGTGATAACATTCGCTGTAACTGCTCAATTCTTCAAGATACCGAAGAAGAAGTAAAAAGGGCGTGGAACAGGAGGATGAATGAAGTAAGGAAAGGAGGCGTATAAATTTGAGCTATAACAATTATCGTGCTGTCCATATGTACGGCATCGAGATTGGAGAATTTAATTTCAGGGATGAATTCGATGAGGTAGACACGAACTACGGGATAGGTGACCAGTTCGGGATTCTGATTAAGATTCTTTACGAAGACAAAGTAGGGCTTCCAGAAAATATTCCGTACACTAAGGGAATGAATTTGGCGGCAGTTCCGGGTTTTCTTGATTATGTCGGCTATGAAGCACTTCTGCCTTATGAGCAATGTGTTATGACGAAGGAATATATGGACAAGAATCTCCACGACCTCGCCGTATACCTGTATGGGGAAGAAATAGCTAAGAAAATCCAACCGAAAGAAATCTTCAAAATCTGGTCGGAATAACAGGAGAGCGGAGGAGGTGACAAACAACGATAAAAGAGGTTAAAATTGTTCAATGTGATATATGCGGAAAAACAGAAGAAGTGAAAGAATATGATAGTAAAGGCAAGATAGTGTTGCCTAAAAGATGGGAGAAAAGTAACTGTAGCGAAAATGTCCATATTTGTCCCAAGTGTTCCGCACGCTTAGGGGATAGATTATGGCCCGGTGGCCCTGTAGACGATTAGGAGGGCGAAGGATGAGAGCAAAGGATTTGATTAGGAGTATAGGTGAACTACCACAAGACGCTGAAATATTATCAGTGGAGTTGGAAGGGGAAAATAAACTTGAAATTGTATTCACCGTTATACAGAAGAAGAAATATACGGAAATAAATAATAGTTGTAATGTGAAGGATATATAGCTAAAGTTATATTTTGATAGAGATATTGCAGAAGTTTTAAGGAGGGCGAAGAATGGAGAATCTTAAACCCTGCCCGTTTTGCGGGGGGACAGTGACAATAACATTGGACGGGATTACCGATTCGTCTAAAGACTGGTGGGAAATTACTGGAAATGCAAGCCTTTGTACATGCAAATGCAGGGTATCCATGAGAAGCAAGATTTTTACCTTTGGACAGAATTACAAAGGAAATCGAGAAAAAAAGGAACTTATCGAGACATGGAACAGGAGGTTTGCAGATGGATGAGTTAAAACCCTGCCCGTTTTGCGGGGCTAAATACAGCAGTGAGAAATTTGAAAAGAATACTGTACAGATCATGTTAGGAGAAAGGTACTACTGGGTGGTTTGTCTGAAATGTGAAGTCAGGACAGGCGAGTACAGTAAAAAGGAAAAAGCGGTAAAAGCGTGGAACAGGAGGGTGAAGGATGATAAAACAAATCTGGATTGCCCAATGTGATATATGCGGGAAAATGGAAAAAGCAAGAATAACGTTGGGGCAATACAATGAAGAAGGACACACGTTGCCGATAGGATGGGGCTACGGACATACCGAAGACATTCACTTATGCCCTGAGTGTTCCAAGCGTATGGTGAAGAATGCGGGAGAACCATGAAATACATTCTTGAAATGGACGAAGAACAGGCGATCCTCACCAAAAGCGCTCTGGAATTCTATGCCCGTATCATCATAGGCCAGTGGAACATGATTGGCGAATTGTGCCTGGATCTTCATGACGAGGGCTACGCCAAAAAGAAGGATGCGCTGGATGAGGGCATGTATGACTTGCGGAAGATTGTCTATCCAGACCTTCCCAAAGGCGCAAGCTACGGAGTGACGAGCAAGGAGAAATCCTGCCTTGTTTGGGAGATCTACCAAGTATTGCGCCATTGCATGGCCTGGACAAGAAGCCCCAAGGGAGGCTGGAAGGTGGAATTCGACAAGCCCATTTCATTCAGCGGCCATGAGCTGCCGAAATGCTGGGCAAAGGAGATATAAGAGGTAAGCGAGGGATGGAACATGGAAAGCGCTCTTGAAATTATCCACGGCGTCAACCACGGCGCTCTTTTGATTGCAATCCTGTACCCGTGCTTCATCACGCCGGAACAGGCGTTTAACTTGTGGGAGAGCGGCACCGTTCTGTCCCGCAAAACATGGGGATGCTCAAAGGAGAGGGTGCTTATGATGCATGAAATGCGTGGCCACGGGACCAAGTGGAAGGACATTGCAACAGCCATGGGGATGAGCAGCGAAGGCAGCGCACACAGCTACTACATCCACAACAAGCACTTGCTTCCGGTTCCGGGACAGGGCGCGATGCAATGACAGGGAAAGAGACAGACGAGATGATGCACGGGCTTGCGCTGGCGAAAGCGATGTGCATGGAGAACCGGGACGGGTGCAGGAGCTGCATCTTCAACGGGACATACACCGGCTGCATGTTCCGGTCGAAGCAGTATCCCGCAAGGTGGAACTTGGAGGGAACAGCCAATGGGCGTATCAAGAAAGCAGCGGAGGGCAATGCAGAGAAAGCTTGCCGGGATCAGCAACGAGCAAGCGGAAAGAATGGTGCACGCGATCCGCGAGAACAGCACGGCAAAAAGGCAGGAGGCAAAGGAACATGTTTCCAGGATAGCAGACGAGGTTTACGAAAAGATTAAGACCGTTGTCGAGCCGGATGCGTACAGCAGGGGAATGGCCGATGCTGTTGTCCTGGTGCTGGCCTTTGAGCATATAGACCGGCATCACACAGGCCCCTACCTCAGGAAATGGCTGCATGAGTTTGACGAGTTCGGGGAAGCGGTAGACGACAGCAAAGAGGGAACCGGGGCCCTGCTGAAAATCCTTCAGGACGAGTGCGGCCTGGACGTTGCGCACGAGTTTGCGCTGTGCGAGCAGGAATCTGCCAGAAGGAAAGAAGAGAAAGGGAAGGTGCCATGAGCAACATTGATTTCTGGATCGTGAAGGTGAAGAAAAAAATGAGGCAGAGACGGGAACGCCGGATCCGTGCATGGATGAAAAAAATATTTTCCGCAATTGCAGTCGGGGCAGTTGCGCTGGTATCCATGGGGGCTGTGGACGGGAAGGACTACCGATTGGTTGAGGAAATTTATGTTGTGCAGAGCGGGGACACGTTGCAAACCATCGGAGAGACATACATGGCAAAGAACACCTATGGCCGGCGGTACTTGCCAGAGTTCATTGAAGGAATCAAGGAGGAGAACAATCTGACCGGCGAAGTGGAGCCGGGGCAGAAAATCAGGATTACATGGTGGGAGAAACGGGGCTAGGGACAGGCAAATAATTTTGTTTCCAATATTGATTTTTATTCCGTGTGCATGATATAATATACACAACTGAATAAGCTCTTTCTCGCGAGGGGAGCATGGCAGTGTTTTTTCTGCCATGCTCCTTTGCGTTTCAGGAGGTTTTTATGCTGGCAAGGATATGCAGCGCATGTGGCAAGCTTGTTCCGCAAGGGGGAAAGTGCCCTTGCAGGGCAAACCGGCACGCAGAGTATGACCATGCATGCAGGAACAAAGAAAAAGCTGCATTTTATGGCAGTGCATCGTGGAAAAGAATTTCAGATGCTGCACGAAAAAGAGCCGGGTTTACTGACGAGTATGTGCGATGGAAGACCGGAATGCTCATGCCCGGAAGCGTTGTGCATCATATCCGCACAATTGACGAGCGCCCGGACCTGGCACTCGACCTGGACAATCTTGTTTGCGTATCGTCCAGGACTCACAGCATGATCCATGATGCATACAAGAGCGACAAGAAAAAAGAAATGCAGGGGGAGCTTCTCGCGCTCAGGGGATGCTTTGTTCCTGGTATTTGAAAAAGGGGAGTGGCCTCGGTTTTTGAAATGCTGCCCGGGAAATGGCAGGGAATTTCGAACGGAAAGCACGGGGGGAAGCCGAAAAAGTTTTGAATGTTTCGGATTCCACCGCGCCCGGTGG
>Ga0310697_10000700_pt1 | contig 43347 bp, 30 predicted proteins | sample 172DNAGHGlowgp2_FD_203883 | JGI IMG/M metagenome (GOLD analysis project Ga0310697, IMG submission 203883) | Sheep rumen microbial communities from Palmerston North, Manawatu-Wanganui, New Zealand - 1728 DNA GHGlow gp2 (v2) (version 2) | ecosystem: Host-associated > Mammals > Digestive system >...
TTCATATTATTGACGAAAGATGACAATCGCTTAAAGATCTGTGACGGCCCCTAAATCCAGTACAATGGGAACCAAAATTCAAACATCAAGCGACCCCAAATAATCGTATCTTCGCCACGTCAAAAAACCACCGATGGCCCGCCGCCGAACATATCGCCCGCAGATACCGCAGAATACCGCAGATATTACACGTGCAGATACGTGTGATACGCGGAGATCCATGAATCCCCTCACGGGGATTTGGCCTGCGTGCGCAACCGTCCCGGGCTACAGATATGCATCCCCTAACGGGGAAGGGTGTCCCGCCGCCATTGTACATTGTTCATTGGACATTGGACATTGGACTTACACCTTCTCCGCCAAAGAACGCGACGCTGAAACGGGTTACTCCTACTTTGGTTCACGCTACTACAATTCAGACTTGAGCATTTGGTTGAGTGTGGACCCGATGGCGGACAAGTATCCATCGCTGTCGTCTTATACGTATTGTGCGAATAATCCGGTGAAGTTGGTGGATCCGAATGGGGAGGCGTGGGATATCGATGGTTATACCTATACTCCTGGCGATGCTTGTCCTAAAGGAGTTCCTCAAAGCACAATGAATAAGTGGAACACTATGAATGAGATATACAAAACCGAAATTGGAAAAGCTGTTATCAACGCCTTGAATGGTGACGATTGCCTGTATCACGTAAGTTCCGACATTAGATCTGATGGCATGGGGGGCTTTTCTTCTAAGGATAAAACAATATATCTTAATGGGAATGACAGGGAAGTTGGGACACTCGCTCATGAAATGTTTCATGCATATCAAGACTACAATAACAGGTCTGAAGCTTCAATTTTTAATGAGGTGGAAGCCAATCTATTCTCCTTTTCGGTTCTTTTTCAGCAATATGAAGCTGCTATTAATTGTATATTTACTCCAAAGCATTCACCTCTTGTAAATGGCCAACCTTCTGAAAACTCTTCAAAAGAATATGAGCGGTATTATGGAGATGCAAGCTATCTATTGCTGGGTAATTTCAATCGTGAAAAATTCAACAATGTTGTCTCTGGTTTTTTAGAATATTCCAAACAAAATGCAAATGGAAAATACAATAATGGTTACAAACAAGGAGGGGATATTTATGAAAATACTCTAATAGAAAAATTTTTCAAATGAAATCTATTGTAAAGCTTATTATTATAATAGCAGGTGTCTTGAGTTATACTGTGGTGTCCGCCCAAGAAACATTTGTTAATACTGTAGAAATAAACGACAGTCTGTCTCTTTATATCTCCAACTGTAACAAATATGAAGTTCCACGCGAATTCTTAAAATATAGGAATTCTTATTCTAACGTAGCATTTATTGCGGGGCTGGTCTTTAATGACTCTGTCTATCACGACAGTACAGAACTACAATTAAAAAGTGTAGTAATTTACTCCGTTGGATTTCGCAATCCAAAAGAGACTGAAACAATTGGTAATTTGATTATTCAACGTGAAAATCTAGATGAACCACCCTGTGGATGGACCAGCGGTAAAAGGAATCGATTTTTGAGGAAATCATCAAAAGAATTTTATCACATACTTCAAAAAAGTACTTTCACCCTGATATTTGAGAAGCAACAGCCAACACCTTTTTTTGTTGATACCATTATGGTAACAGTTATTAAACGCCTATGACCAAGTGCAATATGAAACACTTATTATGTGAAGATTCATCAATATCGTGCCATTTCACCTTCTCCGCCAAAGAACGCGACCCCGAAACCGGCCTAAGTTACTTTGGTTCAAGATATTACTCTTCAGATTTGAGTGTATGGTTGAGCGTGGACCCGATGGCGGCGAAATATCCGTCGCTGTCGCCGTACACGTATTGCGCGGATAACCCGGTGAAGTTGGTGGATCCGGATGGGGAGTATCTTGAAGTTGCTGACAATGATGACACGCACAACGACTTATTATCCATTGTTGGCAAAACGCATAGAGATCGAGTTATATTCAACAAGGATGGATCTGTTTCTGTAAACATGGAGGGGTTGTCTCAAGAAGCCATAAACAAAGATATTGGCTTGTCTTTGATAAACGATATGGTTACTTCTGTTTACAAATACTATTTTGAAACATCTGATGATGCTTTTTTATGTAATCAATCAGGAACACGCACCTGTGAAAGTATTGCAACTGAGAAATTCCGAGGTGTTGTCAATGCTTCGGTATATGGACTTGACTATTTTGGAGAACATAGATATCTTCCTATGGAAGGTTTTGAAGGACAGGTGGTAATCGCCAAATCAGGGCAATTTACATTGTATGGGGAAAATGTTCGTAAAAACGTTGTTTTCCATGAGCTGGAAGAGAATTTTTTGAGGACAGACAAGCGGATGGACTATCAAGGTGGATACGGCGTTGGAGCGCACAGAACGGCCGCTCGAATAGAAAACAATGCATGGGGGAATTTTGCAGGCCAAGGTGACTATACACCTCCCAAAACACCTCAGAGTAAGTCAAATGATAGTATTATGAACTATATAAATTATGGAATCTATAAATAAAACCGTTATCGTTTATCTTGTTTTTGTTCTTCCCATTCTATTTTGGATATATCCTTCGTTTGGTCAAAATGAAATGAGAAACGCTAATCTTCCCCTGCAAAAATACAGGTTAAATGTGTCCGCAGTCTGCCCAAACGACACAAACAGATTTCGGAGAGTGACCGACGATTTATACTGTCAGATCGAAATAGCAAAAAAAAGGCGCCATAGAATCCTTCCAATTGTGGGTTATGAAAATGCCAGTCATGCGCATTTTTCCTCTTTTACTATTTCCGTAACGGATTTATGCCCTTTGGAGGGCCTCTTTCAGTATGTTTATCTAAACGATTCCGATGATTCTTGTTTGGAAGTAGGAGTACGATGTTATAAAGATTGTACGACACAAATTGTTAATGCAGAAAAAGAAACATCTATCCCAGGGCATTGTTTGTCAATATGTGAAGGGTACCGCATCGGGAATGATTCTGTTTTGACAACCGTATATGTGATCCCCCAAGATGTAAATGTCGCAAAGTTAAGAAAATCAGGTTGCGGGTATTTCATGTTGCCATTAACATCAGAGATGGACGAGTGCGGGGCTTTCATCTTAAGTGTACCCAGAAATAAAGAAAGTTTGTATGCTTTTTACAACACTCCAGATTATGTCTGTCTGATACGTTTTTTCCCCATTAAACCGTAGCTGACCCTTACCCATCACCCCAACCACCACCAGCCAACGCCCCGTCATTTCGTTCGGCCACTTGCACAACCGAAAGGGACAAGTTCTGCCAAAGCGCAAACATCAACGAAAAGGCGAACCTTGCCGGTCAAGCAGGACCTCCATCTCGCTCCGGATTGCTACGAAAATAAATACTACTTTTGCACCGTCGAACAATCGCGTATGAACCACGACCGAACATATTGCCCCGTCCCCTGCGCCCCCGCATCCCGTCTGCAGGACGCGGACGGCTCCATGCGCCCGCTGCTCCCCTGTTCACTGCTAACTGCCAACTACTAACTACTAACTGTAATCGCCCTCTTTTCCATCAAATTGTCAGAATCTCCTCCGCCGCCACCTCCATCCGATTGAACGCAAACATTTTCTTGCCCAAGTCCTTGAGGGATGCGCCGAGATGATAGACAGTGTCGTCGATGATGAGAAAGCGGTCGTGGTAGCGCTCGCACTCCCGGATTGCGACGGGCGTGTATTGCCGATTGTGGCGTTCGAGGTCGAGTTTTAGCGTTTCCGCGACGTGCCTTGTGACAATCTCCGCCGATACACCTTCCTCGCGTTTCGCCAATGTCAGCAGCACAGAATCGTCCACGTAGTTGTCGATGAGAATGTCTCGTTTCCGCGCCGTCCTTGCCGTCGGCAGCAGTTGTCAAGAAATCCTTGACAACTGAGGTCTTGTTTAATTCGCCCTCTTTGAAGATGTTCCCGATATGCAAACTGATGTTTTGTTTTGTGGTCTGAAAGAGTTGGGTCATCTGCGCTTGCGTCAGCCAAACCGTTTCTTCTTGCATCCAAACTTCCAGACGTATGCTGCTGTCGGGTTGTCAATCAAAAGGATGTGTGTTTCGATTTTACAATTGTTTTTGTGAATTGTTAATATTTGACGTCGTGTTTCGCAGAAAAGCGCGAATCTCGCCCGCACACTTACGGCGTGTTCCACCTGCCGCACGGCTTCGCCGCCGCCAATGTACATTGTTCATTGTACATTGTACTTAAACGACAGTTGCTGTATGACTTCCGGCCACGGCACTGCCGTGCCGGCGCGGCTAATTCCCCTTCTACGTATAGAAGGGGTGCCCGAAGGGCGGGGTAGTAATATAGGCATCAGCTTATGCGTATATAGGCATTGGCACTTGCGTATATAGGCATTGGCACTTGCGTATATAGGCATTGGCACTTGCGTATATACGCATCGGCACTTGCGTATATACGCATCGGCACTTGCGTATATACGCATCGGCACTTGCGTATATACGCATCGGCCGATGCCTATATACGCTTTTTTTGGACAGAGGGTCAAAGGCCAAGGGTCTCCAAGTACTCATCAATTTCGGCGCATACTCGCTCGGAAGGATACTTGCCCAACTCACCTCTGACGGACATTTCGTAATCCCCTTCGAGCGCCAAGGCCAGGTCGCTGGCCTTATAGGGGTCTTTGTAGAGATGGCGCGTATCGAGATGGTGGAGTATATTGGCGCTTCCGACCCCCGGACAACTGCTAACTGGAATCGCGCACTATAGTGGCGTGTCTTTGGCACGGGAATCAGGCAGGCAATGCCGCTTGTACAGAAACAGATACTCCTTGGTGTAACCAAAAAGTGTATCTTTGCCGCTCAAATTAAAACCTTCATAATATGGCTATTTTCGTAAAAAACATAAAGCAATTGGTCCAGGCGGAGACCAAATCCGTGAAGTACCGCGCCGGCAAGGAGATGCAAGATCTTCCAGTGATTGAAAACGCCTATTTGCTCACCGAAGGCGACAGAATCAAGGATTTCGGCCGGATGGAGGACTTCAACCCCGATATTTTGAAGAAAATCAAGGAGCCGATTGAAGAAATCGACGCTACGGGCAAGTTCGTGTTCCCCTCCTTCTGCGATTCGCACACGCATATCGTCTATGCGGGCAGCCGCGAGGTGGAATACATCGACAAAATCAAAGGCTTGAGCTACGAGCAAATCTTCAAACGCGGCGGCGGCATCCTCAATTCCGCAAAACGGCTGCACGAGACCTCCGAGGAGGAACTTTACGACCAAGCATGGGCGCGGTTGGAGGAGATGGCCTCCTTCGGCACAGGCGCATGCGAAATCAAGAGCGGCTACGGCCTCACCACCGAAGACGAGCTTAAAATGCTGCGTGTCATCCGCAAGCTGAAAAAGAACTCCCCAATGACCATCAAGGCCAACTTCCTCGGGGCACATGCGGTACCGCTTCTTTATAAGGACAACCCAGACGGCTATGTGGACCTTATCGTCAACGAGATGATTCCGAAGGTGGCTGCCGAGGAACTTGCTGATTTTGTGGACGTTTTCTGCGACAAGGGCTTCTTCACCCCCGAGCAGACCGAGCGTATCCTGATACAGGGCATCAAGTACGGTTTGCGCCCGAAAATCCACGCCAACGAGATGGCTTGTTCAGGCGGCATCCAAGTCGGTGTGAAGTACAATGCCCTGTCTGTTGATCATCTGGAATACACTGGCGATGAAGAGATTAAAGTCCTTTACAAGAGTGATACGATGCCCACGGTGCTGCCCGGTGCGGCTTTCTTCCTCGGGATGGTTTGCGCCCCTGTCCGCAAGATGATCCAAGGCGGCCTGCCCGTCGCTTTGGCCTCCGACTTCAACCCCGGTTCCTGTCCCTCCGGCAACATGCAGTTGGTCTTCGCGATGGGTTCCATCATGTACAAGATGCTGCCCGAGGAGACCGTCAATGCCACAACGATCAACACGGCCTACGCCATGGATGTATGGCGCGAGTTAGGCACCATCACGAAGGGCAAAATTGCCAACTTCTTCATCACCAAGCCGATGGACACGTTATATTATATGAACTACGCGTTCGGGAGCAACAAGGTGGAGCAGGCGTTTTTGAACGGAAAAAGAAGGTAGAAGAAATAATTAATAATTTATTTCGTTGTTAAAAGCTCAAAGATTTTCAATTAATATAGTCTCTCCTCTTATAGCAAAATATTATTTTTATGAACTCGGACATACGCAAACTTGTGGAACGATATGAAGCCAATAGGAGTTACTATCTTACAGATCGCTACAATGAATCGCAGGTGAGAAGCGACTTCCTTGACCCGCTGTTTGAGCTGTTGGGGTGGGACATCAAGAACCGTGCAGGCAAGCCAACGAATGAACGCGAGGTGATACTGGAGGAACCACTGAAAGCTGGTGCCGACGAAAACACCAAGAAACCAGACTATACGTTTCGTTTGTTTGCCGAACGCAAGTTCTTCCTTGAAGCAAAGAAACCTCATGTGAACATCCACGAGGTGGATGCACCTGCACGTCAGGCACGTCGCTATGGTTATACAGCAAACCTGAAAATATCTGTTCTTTCCAACTTCGAGTACCTGATAATATATGATACATCGGTGAAAGTTGAAGAAAACGACAATAATCAGAAGGCTCTTATTAAGAAGTACCACTATACTGAATATGAGGAGAATTTTGAAGAGATCAAACGTCTCCTTGGCAAAAAATCCGTATATTCAGGTCAGTTCGATGAAGAATGGAAGGATATTGAAGTACGCTTGAAACAGTGGTCTGTTGATAAGCAGTTCTTAAAGCAAATCAATGAATGGCGTCTGCTACTTGGTAAAGAGATTGTTGCCGCAGAGCCATCCATTGATATGAACCTTTTGGGTGATGAAGTGCAGAGCTACATCAACAAGATTTTCTTCCTTCGAGTTTGCGAGGACAGGAATATTGAGACTTACAAGGAATTGTTGACGATTGCTGATGCCGGCCAGTTCAATGCACTTTTGGAGAAATTTCGCAAAGCAGATTGTAAATACAACTCTGGATTGTTTGACCAAGCACTTTCTGAGCACGTGGTATGCAATGCCAGTTCAGCATTCTGGACTATCATTCGTCAGTTGTACTTCCCTGAAAGCCCATACTCATTCAGTGTATTCTCATCAGACATATTGGGTCACATTTACGAGATTTTCATTGCCGAAAAATTGGCAATGGTTGGTGGAGAATTGCAAATAGTGAAGAAACCAGAGAATGAGGATCGTGATGTGGTAACAACACCCACATACATTATTCGTGAGATTCTCCGTCAAACCATCTCACCGCTTTGCAAGGATAAGTCTGCTAAAGAAATCTTGGGAATGAAGATTGCAGATATTGCTTGCGGTTCTGGTGCTTTCCTGTTGGAGACATACCAGTTGCTTAATGACATTCTGATAGACTACTATATCCAGCACGACACCACTAAACTTGTTCAAGTTGGCGAAAACTCATATAGACTGAAATATGCAGAAAAGAAGCAACTATTGACAAATTGCATTTATGGGATCGACAAGGATTTCAATGCCGCCGAGGCATGTAAATTTGGCTTGTTGTTAAAATTACTGGAAGATGAAGATTCTACAAGTCTGATGAATGAACATCCCATCTTGCCTGACTTGGCAAAGAACGTCTTCTTTGGAAATAGCCTTCTGTCAAGCTGTGACATCAAAGCAGAAGATGCCAATGATATCAATCCTTATGACTTCGGCACCTTGCGTTTCGATGCCATTATAGGCAATCCTCCTTATCTGACAACGGAGGGCATGAAGAATGTTACTCCCAAAGAATTACCATTGTACAAAAAGAAGTATGCCAGTGCATATAAGCAGTTTGATAAATACATCATCTTCATTGAACGTGCTACATCCTTGCTGAAAGAGAACGGTTTGTTGGGATATATTGTGCCACTAAAGTTTATGAAGGTTGAAGCTGGGCAGGAATTGCGCCGCCTTATTTCTACGGATAAAACGCTCGAAGCCATCACTTCTTTTGGCGCTTGCATGGTATTCCCAGGAAAGTCCAACTATACATGTCTACTCATTTTAAAGAAGACAATACATGATACCTTTAGGTACAATGAGGTTAGCAATTTGGAGAAATGGAGGTTGGCAGACAAAAATACACTACCAACTGACACCAAGAACTATAGCGAGTTATCAGAAGGTACATGGCCTTTATTCCCTGAATATCTGAGGGATGCTTATAACACCATCGTATCGAACAGCACAACCCTTTTGGAAATAACAGGCGAGGATAATATCTTCAACGGCATCCAAACCAGTGCAAATAAGGTGTATATCTTCCAACCGAAATCAGAGAGGAATGGAGTATATACTTTTGTGAAAGACAGAAAGGAATGGAAAGTTGAGAAGGAGGTAACAAGACCTTACTTCCAAACATCGAGTGGTGACGACAACCTGAACACCTACCGTACATTCAAACCAAATGCTTACGTAATTTTCCCCTATAGAAAAAATGCTGCTGGCAAATTGGAAATGATTCCTCTTAGCGATATCAAGAAAGATTATCCCAAACTCTATAAGTATCTTATTGCACATAAGAATATACTGAATGCGACGTCTCGCGACATTAAGCCAGAACCCACCACTCCCAACGAGTGGCACAGATTTGGCAGACATCAAAGCCTCGATGCATGCAATTTACCCGAAAAGATTATAGTAGGCGTACTCTCTACTGGTGACAAATATGCCGTTGACAGTTGTAGTACCTTTGTGTCGTCAGGAGGAACAGCTGGTTATTGTATGATAGCCCTGCCAGAAGACTCACAATATTCCATTTATTATATACAGGCAATTCTTAATAGCAAGTATGTACAATGGATTACTTCTCTTATAGGCGAAATCTTTAGAGGTGGCTTTATTGCAAGAGGCACAAAAGTCTTGAAACAACTGCCAGTTCGCAAGATTGACTTTGAGAATGCCGAAGAGAAACTGGTCCACGATAACATAGCAGAAAAGCAGAAGCAACTTATCGAATTAGGTGATAAGATAGATGCAATGCATGGCAATAAACGCCAGCTCACCATCTTGCAGCGCCAGTTTGATATTGCCAAACAGGAATTAACCGATATGATTATGAATCTATACGGCATGCAACAATACAATAGTATCATCCCAATAATCAAGGAACAATATGCAGCTGATTGAGGACGCATCAGAACAGAAATTGCGAGGGGCTTATTACACTCCACCAGCAATTGCTTCGTTTATACTCCACTGGGGTATAAACGGCAGCATTGATGCTGACATATTGGAACCAAGTTGTGGTGATGGTGTATTCTTGGAGCAGATGGCGAGAGAGCAGATGGCTTTCCATCATGTTACTGCAGTGGAGTATGAAGCTGTAGAAGCTGAAAAGGCTCGTGCTATAGGCTTACGTGATTCTGAGATTATCAATTCAGACTTCCATCGTTTCTGTTTAGATACAGAGCAGAGGTTTAGTCTTGTTGTTGGCAATCCGCCGTTTATCCGCTATCAGTATTACGATGAAGGTCAACAGGAATTAGCTGGAGAGATATTCAAGAAAGCAGGGTTGAAACGTTCTAAACTAACAAATGCCTGGGTGACGTTTGTCGTGGGATGCAGTCTTTTGCTGAAAGAGTACGGCAAGATGGGTTTTGTTATCCCATCAGAATTGCTACAGGTGACGTATGCCAAGCAACTACGTAAATACCTTGCTCATTTTTTCAACAAGATAAACATCATCTCTTTCGAGAATCTTGTGTTTGAGGAAATTCAGCAAGAAGTCGTGCTCTTGCTTTGCGAGAAAAATGGTACAGACGAACACCTTATTGAACATATCGAGGTAAAAGATACAGAAGGGTTACAGACCCTTGATCCTCATCGCCTGAATCTGCCTACTAAGCAGATAGATTTCCACGCAGACAAATGGACTTACTATTTCTTGGACAAAGAAGAACTTGATTTCTTAAGTAAAGTACGAAACGCAAGTATGCCAAATATTGGGAAATATGCTGACGTAGAAGTGGGTATTACAACTGGTTCTAATGGTTATTTTACAGTTCCTCAGAGCATTGTGGATTTATATCAATTACACGAATACGCACGTCCAATGGTAGGCCGCAGCGTGCAAGTGAATAGTCTTTGCTTTTCGAAAAAAGATTGGCAGCTTAATCTTGCCAATGGTGCAAAAGCAAATCTGCTCGTTTTTACTCCGGGATCCAAAGAGAATGGAAACGAGGGAACAAAAATATATATCGAAAATGGAGAACAACAAGGCATTAATAAGGGTTATAAGACCAGCATACGAGACGACTGGTATGTGATACCCTCTATCAAACTTTCTGATGCACTCTTTCTTCGACGCAACAATTTCTATCCAAAATTTGTATTAAATGAGGCTAAAGCATACACTACAGATACAATGCACAGAGTGTTTATTAAAGAAGGCATAAACCACAAAGCTTTTGTGGTCAGTTATTACAACTCGCTGTCTTTTGCCTTTGCGGAAATACTTGGTCGTAACTTTGGCGGCGGCGTATTGGAATTGATGCCCAGCGAAGTAGAAGGAATCTATCTTCCCTATCGTGAGGAAAATGCTAAACTGTTTGAGAAGGTGGATCAGATGATACGCATGAAGAAAACAGCAGATGAAATTCTCGATTTTACGGATAAAGAGCTTTTACAAAATGGCATGGGATTCTCTGATTATGAAATAAAGGTGGCTCGTGCAATTTGGCAAAAACTGATGAATCGCAGATTAAATAGAGATTGTTTTGAAAAAAAGGTTTCTGAAAAACTAGTTAAAAGCAAATCAACAAAAGCTTCCGTCAAACAACTCGATTTGTTCTATGTATTACAACAATATCCAACCCATATTGTTGAAAACAATTATGTTCATGAAGATCCTTTAAAATACCTCACTCCAAAACGAAACTATCATTCACGAAATGTACTTATTTGTAACGTAAAACCCGATAATGCCAATCATTTTCTTAATCATACTGCCAAAATCTACTATACAGGAAAGAGATTTCCAGCAACGGTTGATCCGAGCAAACTATACTACTTCATGCCCTACATTAAAGAGAAGGGCATTCGCGACCTTTATCTAATAAAAAAAGCTCGTGTTGGAACACGTAAAGAAGGCCAGCCTGATAACGACCCTAAAGATTTGCGTCTTGTTTTTGAAATAGTATTTGTCAAACAGCTCTTTGATGACTACAAACCTATCAAACTGAACATCTGGCGGACATTCACCGACACAAATTTGAGGGCAATATTGGCAATGTAATAACCATGGAGACGCACGGCCGTGCGTCTCTACATTAACGACTCTTTTACGTATTCTATGAATTTTTTGATGTTGGTTCTCCCATAGAGCCAAATCACCCGTTCTTTTTCGCCTAACCGAGTGACCACCACGAAGTTGGAACAGCCTTTTTCGTCTTTCTCCGAAGCGCAAATCTTCAACAGGTAGTCCGATTCGTTGAGTTCGAACACGACGTTGAAGTTCTCCATCGACTTGTGGATGTCCTTGTTGAATTTTTTGTATTTACAGGATTTTGGCTTGGCATCGCAGGAGAGGATTTTCACGAAGGAGGCATTGTGCGCGATAAGATTCAACCACACAGGTTTCTGTTCGCCATATTCGAACTTCTCAAAATGGCGTTTCTTTTCATATTTTCTGAAAAGCTTGTCCATGTCGGCGGACTGGGCGAAAACCCCAAAGGAAAGGCCTATGCAGAGCATCACCAATCCGATCTTGTGCAATACATTTTTCATTTTTTGATGGTTTAAGGGTTATATCGGTCGTTAAACTACCATTTCAGCCAAAAGTTTAATCTAAGACAGTAAACAATCAACAGTAAACAGTAAACAGTAAACAGTAAACAGTAAACAGTAAACAGTAAACAGTAAACAGTAAACAGTAAACAGTCAGTATTCCCGTATTCTATTCTCAATCGCCGCAATCGCGTCGCGGTATTCGGCAGCCTTATCAAAATCCAGCTCTTTCACAGCCTTCTCCATCTCTTTACGGTATGCCTTCTTCTTCTTCTCCAACTGCTCCACGTTGTACATCGCCAAATCCTCCGCCGCAACCGACTGTTTTTTCTCTTTCTGAACGTATTGCACCCCTTTTTTATTTTGTTTGCTGTCGCCGGACATGCCCGTGAGCAGCATTTCTTCCGATTTCACCACGCCTTTCGGTACAATGTGGTGTAATTCATTGTAAGCTATTTGTTTGGAACGGCGACGGTTGGTTTCGTCAATGGTGGCCTGCATAGATTTGGTAATCTTGTTGGCGTAGAAAATCACCCGCCCGTTCACGTGGCGCGCGGCACGGCCGGCCGTCTGCGTGAGCGAGCGCACATTGCGCAAAAAACCCTCCTTGTCGGCATCCATGATGGCCACCAAGGAGACCTCTGGCAAGTCCAAACCTTCACGCAACAGGTTTACGCCCACCAACACATCGATGGCACCCGCCCGCAAGTTTTGCAAGATTTCCACCCTATCGAGCGTTTCCACGTCGGAATGAATGTAACAAGCTCTTACTCCGATGTTTATAAGGTAAGTATTCAGTTCTTCGGCCATGCGCTTGGTCAGGGTTGTCACCAAAACCCGCTCGCCTTTATCCACCGTATCCTCAATCTCGTTCAGCAAATCATCGACTTGATTGGTGGCGGGACGCACCTCGATGGGAGGATCCAAAAGTCCCGTGGGTCTTACCACCTGTTCGACCACTACCCCACCCGACTGCTCCAGCTCATAGTCCGCAGGGGTCGCGCTCATGTAGATGGTTTGGCCGACCAAGGCTTCAAACTCATCGAACTTGAGCGGACGGTTGTCCAAAGCTGCGGGCAAGCGGAAACCGTATTCCACGAGGTTGATTTTGCGGGAACGGTCACCGCCGTACATGGCCCCGATTTGCGGCACAGTGACGTGACTTTCATCAATTACCAGCACGAAATCGTCGGGGAAAAAGTCGAGAATGCAGAAGGGCCGCATTCCCGGCGCGCGCTTGTCGAAATAGCGGGAATAGTTCTCAATGCCGGAACAATAGCCCAACTCTTTCATCATCTCCACATCATACGTCACTCTATCTTCCAACCGTTTGGCTTCCAAATGCTTGCCTATGGATTTCAAGTAATCGCGCTGCTCACCCAAGTCCAACACTATCTGATTGATGGCATCGTTCATGCTCTGCTGGGAGGTAACGAAAAGACTCGCAGGATAAATCACAATCTTCTCCTCCTTGGAGATAACTCCACCCGTCGCAGCCTCTATAATCGACAGTGATTCAATTTCATCGTCCCAAAAGATAATGCGGAAGGCGTGTTCGTTGTAGGGCGGGAAAATATCGACCGTGTCGCCCTTCACGCGAAACTGTCCGGGTTGCAAATCGAGCTCGGTACGCGAGTAAAGACTGGAAACGAACTTCAGTAGCAGCGAGTTTCGGTCAATGAGCATTCCCGTGTGCAGATGGATGACATTCTTGGCGAAATCATCCGGATTGCCGATACCGTAAATACAAGATACAGAGGCCACTACAATCACATCCCGCCTACCCGACATCAAAGCGGCGGTAGTATGTAAACGCAATTTTTCAATCTCATCGTTAATGGAAAGATCCTTCTCAATGTAGGTGTTCGTCGTCGGAATATAGGCTTCGGGTTGGTAGTAATCGTAATAGGAAACGTAGTATTCGACCGCATTTTCGGGAAAAAACTGCTTGAACTCGCTGTAAAGTTGTGCCGCAAGAGTCTTGTTATGGCTTAAAACCAACGCCGGACGGTTCACCTGATTCAGCACATTGGCGATGGTGAACGTCTTGCCAGAACCCGTCACACCGAGCAGCGTTTGCGCCTTTTCCCCACGGTTCAGACCCGCCACCAGCTGCTTGATGGCCTCGGGCTGGTCCCCGGAAGGTTCATACGAAGATGTGAGGTTGAAGTTCATATTATTAATGGTTATAGGTTATAGGTTAATGGTTATTGAAGTTCGAATAACGTTATGCAAAGACTTAATATTGTACGTCCCGAATAATCACAAATCACTAATCACTAATCACTAATCACAAATCACTAATAACAATAAACAACAAAACGCCGATTGCGAGAACCGGCGTTTGTTGAAATTTGCAAAATGTAACTATTAGTGGAATCTGTAACGGAGGCCGACACCAATGTTGGCTAATCCATACCAAGGACCATAATAGGTATTTTTAAATCCCATAACATTAATCATAGGACGCCAATCCACGGTGAGATTCAACGGGATACCGAATTGCCATTCGAAACCAATCTGACCACCGATATTCACACGCATGGGCATGTAATCGTAATCCTTGTAGGCAACGCCATAACCGAAACCAATACCAGCTGCGGGACCCACAAACCAATTCCAAATACCTTTGATGTTAAAGACCCAGTCGAAAGAAGCCGTAACATCTGCGTATGCCCAACGAGACCAAGCATTTCCGAGACCAGCCGTCAAATCAACATACATACCATCCGTAATGGAATGTTGATAAGAAAATTCAGTGTTGTAACCCACACGGCCGCCGATGGCACGAGGTTGTGCAAAAGCTACGCATGCAAAGGCAAGCATAATAACCAATGTTGTAAAAATCTTCTTCATAATGTTTGAAATTTTGAATTTTGAGGGTGCAAAATTAGCATTTATTAACAGTGTTTCCTGATTTTTCATATATAAGTTATGAACACGAAGAAGTAAATAAAACGGCTCTATGAGGCCTTTAAATTTTGCGTCTTTGCCATGAATAAATCATATCTCCATGCGTATCCGTATTTTGTGTACCTTTGCCATTTCGCTATTAGTAACAAATAACTAATATAAAACATTGATAATATGAAAGATATAAAACGCTACACCATCACCTCTGCCCTACCCTACGCCAACGGCCCGGTGCATATCGGCCACCTCGCCGGCGTGTATGTGCCCGCAGATATTTATGTGCGCTACCTTCGCAACAACGGAAAAGAAGTGCTTTTCATCGGCGGCTCCGACGAACATGGCGTGCCCATCACGATCAAAGCCCGCAAGGAGGGCGTGACTCCGCAGGACATTGTCGATCGCTACCATGCCATCATCAAGAAATCCTTCGAGGATCTCGGCATCTCGTTCGACATCTATTCCCGCACGTCGAATCCCACCCACCATGAAACAGCGGCAGCGTTTTTCAAAGATCTGTACGATGATGGCAAGTTAATTGAGAAAACCTCCCAACAATATTATGATGAGGAGGCACACGAATTTCTCGCCGACCGTTACATAACCGGTACATGTCCGCATTGCAACAACGAACATGCCTACGGGGACCAGTGCGAGGCATGTGGCACTTCCCTCAGCGCCACTGACCTCATTAACCCGAAATCAGCCCTCAGCGGAAATGTTCCTGTACTGAAAGAAACCAAACACTGGTATCTTCCTTTGAATGAATATGATGGATGGCTTCGCGAATGGATTTTGCAAGGTCACAAGGCCGATTGGCGACCGACGGTTTACGGTCAGTGCAAGTCGTGGATTGAGCAAGGACTGCAGCCTCGTGCCGTCACCCGCGACCTATCCTGGGGTGTGAAAGTTCCGTTGAAAGAGGCTGAAGGCAAAGTGCTGTATGTCTGGTTCGACGCCCCTATCGGCTATATATCCGCCACGAAGGAATGGGCTAAAGCGCATAATACTGATTGGAAACCTTGGTGGCAAGATGAAAGTTCCAAACTCGTGCATTTCATCGGCAAGGATAACATTGTTTTCCACTGCATCATTTTCCCGTGCATGCTGAAAGCGCACGGTGGATACATTATACCCGATCAAGTGCCCGCCAATGAGTTCCTCAACCTCGAAGGCGACAAAATTTCAACTTCCCGCAATTGGGCGGTTTGGGCGCACGAATATGTGGAGGATTTTCCTGGCAGACAGGACGTTCTGCGCTATACGCTGACTTCCATCGCGCCGGAAACAAAAGACGCCGACTTCACTTGGGCCGACTTCCAAGCCAAGAACAACAACGAGTTGCTGGCCATTTTCGGCAACTTTGTGAACAGAACCGTCGTCCTTTCCCACAAATACTACGGCGGTGTCATTCCCGAATGCGGCGAACTGACTGACTACGAAAAGGAAATCATAGAAAAGATGAAGGAATTTCCGGGTAGGATAGGGGAGTGCATCGAACATTACAAGTTCCGTGAAGCGCAGGCCGAGCTGATGAACCTGGCCCGCCTCGGCAACAAATACCTCACCGACACCGAGCCTTGGAAAAAACAGAAGGAAAATCCCGAATATGTAAAGACTATTCTGCATGTTTCCTTGCAAATTTGTGCTTCTTTGTCCATTTTATGCGAACCTTTCTTGCCTTTTACGTCCAAAAAGTTGCAGAAAATGCTCAATATAGACAATAAGAACTGGTCTGATGGCGGTCGCTGCGACTTGTTGAAAGCCAACGATCCTCTCAATCCGGCGGAATATCTGTTCGAGAAAATCGATGACGAAACCATTGCCAAGCAGGTGCAGAAGTTGGAAGACACCAAAAAGCGGAATGAGGTGGCCAATGCGTCCGCCGTCCCTGAGAAGGAGCAGATCACATTCGACGATTTCCAGAAGATGGATATCCGTGTGGTGACTATTCTTGCGGCCGAAAAGGTGGCCAAGACCAAGAAGTTGCTGAAGCTGAAAGTGAACACCGGCATCGACACCCGCGAAATCATTTCAGGCATCGCGGAATATTACCAGCCTGAAGAATTGATTGGCAAACAAGTGCTTATGTTGGTTAATCTGGCACCCAAGAACATCAAAGGCGTGGAATCCCACGGCATGATTCTCATGGCCGAAAACGCCGACGGTTCCCTCTCCATCATGCAGCCGCAGAAACCCGTCAAAGAAGGCAGTACGGTGAAATAACCAGATGCCATCGAAATACCCATGATGTAGAGACGCAAAATTTTGCGTCTCTACGTTTTTTAGATAACCTATTAAAACGTAAAAATTTGCATCTCTACGTGTTTTTATACAACCCATTCAAACGAACATCTTGATATTTCTATGTGTTTATAATATAACCCTTTTATAGGCAATGTATTACCTCGAAAATGCCCTAAAATAGGGAGTTTTCAAACATATCAACAAAAAAATGAGACACAGAAAATTACGAAGAAATCAACATAGAATAGTTGATAAAATGGCTTTTTATCCCAATAACGCAAGTTACGGTTTGAAATCTTGGTGGATAAAAAATGGAAAAGTTTTCATTCCACATTTTCGACGATTTTTGAACACCTTTTGTCAACTTTTCGGAACGGTTGAAAAGACACTTTTTATCCACTAAAAAAAATTTGAAGAAAGTTGTCGGGGATGTTTCCCTCCTCAAAATCCGTCACTTAGAATTAACAATATTCACATTCAGCTGTTCATTAAATTTGATAACTCACTTTTCCAAATTTTTTGGTGAAATAATATCCACATATCAACAGCCTTAATATCCATAGACATTATAATTTCATCTCTTTTATGATAAAAGGTCCGTGTGTAAGTGGTTTTGAATTGGTAGCCACAGGCATTCATCTTTTTTGTATTTTTGCGGCCATTAAAAGGAATATAGAATATATGAGGATTTACATTGGATCAGACCATGCTGGAGTTGACCTTAAAGCGTTGATAAAAGAGCGTTTCGAAGGTCGTTTTGAGTTTGAGGACATGGGTACGTTCACGGCGGACAGTGTGGACTATCCCGATTTTGCGCACAAGGTTGCGGAAAATGTCCTGGCTGATAGCGCGTCGCAGGGCATCCTGATTTGCGGCACCGGCAACGGAATGGCTATCACTGCGAACAAGCATGCCGGCATTCGCGCCGCCCTCTGCTGGTCACCCGACATCGCGGCGCTGGCCAAACAGCACAATAATGCCAACATTATAGTGCTGCCCGCCCGCTTCATATCCCCCGAAACCGCTTTCGAGACACTTGAGGCGTTCTTCAGCGCCCAGTTCGAGGGCGGGCGACATAAGCGAAGAATTGATAAAATCAACATCTGACTATGAAAGCTCCATTCGAAGATCAGGATTTTGAGGCAGTAAGGAAGAAAGCCTACGCCCTTCGTCATAACTATTTTGACGATATGGAGAAGCATTTGCTCAATTTGGAGGCTTCTCTGCAAAACAACGGGCTGAATGTACTCTGGATTAAGGACAAGAGCTCCTTGACTGAGTCCATTAACACTATCATACAAAGTCACAATGTGCGCAGAGTCTCGTTTGATACCAAGATTCCGTTTGAACCTGTGTTCCAAAACAGGATGGAGGTTGTTCCTTTGGAAACGGAGGAAAATTCGTCCGACGATCTTGACCTTCTCGTGGTTGATGCCGATATGGCCGTATGTGATACAGGCTCGCTCGTTTTTTTGGACAGAAAGTCGCAATGTTGCTTCAACAAGGTCAAAAACATGGCGGTTATTGTCAATATTGACCAGTGTGTTACTTCTCAACAGGATTTGTCCTTCTTTTTGGCGTTGAAATATGCTTCAAAGGATCATAAAATGCCGACTGATGTCAAAATTTTGCTACAACAGCCGAACTATGTGCTCCCTTCCGATTTGTCCTACCTTTCTGACCAGATGTTCACCCAGGAACCGATGAACGTTCACGTCATTCTCTATATGAATGATATTGAGGATATTATGTCGTCGGAAATTTTGAAGGAATCCTTGTACTGCATCCAATGTGGTCGCTGCCTGGAGGTTTGCCCTGTGGCTTCTTCGCATGACAAACTTTCCCCGATAGAGTTGGTGAAAATCAACAGTTTGGATAAATACAACAAAGCGCAGCACCTTTTTTCCCATACGACCTTGTGCGGCGCGTGCGATGATGCCTGTCCGGTCAAAATCCCGTTGATTCGTCTGATGCTTTCCGAAATGCAGGTTTCCAACATGGTGGTTAAACCATCGCGCACGAAGATGCTCTATTCTCTGTTCTCAAAGCGAAGCAAGCTGAACAAAGTGAACAATTCATTCCTCAAATTCTTCTTTATAAAACGATTCTTTGGCAGAAACAAGAACTTAAGCCGTTATTTTTCAAGTCAGAACAGTGATTTTTTCAATATAACCTACGAACCTCCGTACGAAAATAATCCGAATGAGCTCATCAAAGATTGAACTTTTGAATAGCAAGATCAGGCAGTTTCTCAAGAAATACTACCTGGACAAAATGTACAAAGGGATTATTCTCTTTGTAATTGTGCTTTTGGCCACATTTATCGCCTTCTCGCTGTTTGAGTATTTTTCATATTCAAACACAGTGGTGCGATCCATCCTTTTCTATTCATTCATTGCCCTTGCCGTTGGTATCGGTATCGCCTACATCCTCATTCCGGCGTTGAAAATCAGCGGTCTTGGCAAGCAACTTACAAACGAGGAAGTTGCCGATATTATAGGCAAGCATTTCGATCAGATTGATGACAAGTTGTTGAATTTGTTTGAGTTGCAGAAACAGATGGAGCGTGGTGACTATCAGAGCTACGATCTGCTTTCCGCTGCTATAGACACTAAAATAGACTCATTCAAGGCTTATTCGTTCGTACAGGCGATACCCGTGGAGAAGACCAAGCGTTTCGCCTTGTGGATGCTGCTCCCAATAGCCATCTTCCTGCTGCTTTTTTCGATTAAGAAAGAGTTATTTACCGAGCCTGCCAAGCGCATCGTTCACCATACTGAGGTTTACGAGAAACCAGCTCCTTACGCTTTTGTTATTACGAACGATTCGTTGAAAGCCTTCCAGTATGAGGATTTTACGGTCAATGTAAAGGTTGAAGGAAGTGAAGTTCCGGACGAGGTTTACATAAAGTACAAAAACCGTAACTACAAGTGCCAGAAAAATGCAAATTCGGAGTTCTCCTATACCTTTACGAATTTGCAGCAAAATGTTGATTTCCAAATAAACACCGATGAGGTCATGTCCACTGTTTATGCCATTGACGTGCTTCCGAAACCGGTTATGTTAGGATTTAATATGTCGTTGCATTATCCGTCGTATCTCAACAAACCTGATGAGGTGCTTGAGAATGTCAGCAATGTGACCGTGCCTGAAGGCACGCGGATTACATGGAATTTTATCACGCGCAATTCCGAAAATCTGATCCTTATTGTTGATGATAACCAGAAAGTTATTTCTTCCGACAAAGATAATTATCTTGTAAATGTAACCGCGCGCAACTCCTTTACGTATTCTATCCTGAATAAAAATAAATTTATGACAGGTAAAGATACGCTTACGGATGAGGTGACGGTTATCAAGGACATGTATCCCGAGATATTCGTTCAGTCGCAGCAGGATTCTGCGTATCATGACCGCGTCTATTTCAAGGGAAATATCAAGGATGACTATGGCTTTACGAAGCTGCAGTTTGTCTATAATAAACTTGACAAGGATGGTAAGTTGTTGTCTTCCAATACGGTGGTTCCTATTAAAATCCAACCTGGCGTGACTATTCAGGATTTCTATTACTATTTCGATCAAAGCATGCTGAATCTTAATCCGGGCGAACAGATTGAATATTATTTCCAAATTTTTGATAATGACGGTGTTAACGGTTCAAAATCAACCAAATCGTCTGTTCAGAACTACCGTGTTCGCACGATGGATGAGATAGAGGATGATTTGCATGAGGCAGAGGAACAAACTAAATCCGATTATTCGGACTTGCTGAAGGAATCCAAGGATTTGGCGAGAGAGATTGAGAAAATGCAACAGAAAATGCAACAGGAAAAAGAGCTCTCATGGCAGGATAAGAAGAACTTGGAGAAGCTGATGAAGGAATATCAGCAATTGCAAAAACAGATTAGCGAGTTGAAAGAAAAACAGGAAAACCATCAGCAAGTCGAAAACCAATATAAGCAGATTGATGAGGATATATTGCGCAAGCAGGAAGAGCTTCAAAAACGCATGGATGAGATTTTGTCTGATGAGATGAAGCAGATGATGCAAGAGCTCCAAAAGATGATGCAGAATATGGACAAAGACCAGATTCAGCGGCAAATGGAGAAAATGAAGCTTTCTTCTGAAGATATAAACAAGTCTCTTGACCAGCAATTGCAGCTTTATAAGCAGTTGGAAATGGAGAAAAAGCTCAACGAGACCGTCAATCAGATGCATGATTTAGCGGATGAGTTGCGTAAGAATGCCGAAAAGACTGAAAACAAGCAAAATTCAAAAGAATCCCTTCAGAAAAACCAGCAAGAACTTCAAAAGAAGTATGAGGAGATGAAGAAGGATCTTCAGGATTTGAAGAAAATGAACAATGAGCTTGAGGATCCTACGCAATTCAAAGATAATCATGAGTTGCAAAAAGATGCTGATCAGAATATGCAGCAGAGTCAGCAGAATCTGGAGAAGAACAATCGTTCGAAATCTGCAGACAACCAAAAGAAAGCTGCCGATGATATTGACAAGATGGCGGAGCAGATGGAGCAGGACTTCAATGAGAGTCAGTTGGAGAATATCACCGAAGATATTGCCACCATACGCCAAATATTGGATAATTTGGTGAAGATTTCCTTCGATCAGGAAGAAGTGATGAAACGTGCTCAGAAAATGTCTTCCTATTCCGCTTCCGTTTCCGATGTCATGCGCAAGCAGTTTGAGATTAAACAGTCGATGAAGCATATTGAAGATTCCTTGAGTTCATTGGCCCGTCGTCAGGCAGCTGTGAAACCGTTCATTCAAAAGGAAGTTACAAAAATACAATCGAATATTGAGACTACCCAGAGTGAGTTGCAAAACCGCAGAATGTCGAATGCTGCGAAAAACCAGCAGTTTGCACTGACATCGATGAATAATCTGGCGCTTATGTTGATGGAATCGATGAGTGATATGCAAGAGCAACAGCAGCAGAGTCAGTCAAAGTGTAACAAGGCAGGTAATAAGAGTTCCTGCAACAAGCCTGGAGGAAAGGGAAAACCGAAGAAGGCTTCCGCGCGTGAACTGCAGCAACAGCTTAACCGTCAGATGGAGGCTATGAAAAAATCGATGGAGCAGCAGGCCAAGCAGGGTCAAACGGGTAAGCCTCAACAAAACATGAGCGAGCAGTTTGCCAAGATGGCTGCCCAGCAAGAGGCTATCCGTAAAATGCTGCAGGATTATCAGTCAGAACAGAAACAGTTGAATGGGGTAGGGGACAAGAACCTGGATAAGATCATAGAGGATATGCAGAAGACGGAAAAGGATCTTGTGAACCGTCAGATTACCCAGCAGACCATTAACCGTCAGAAAGACATTACGACTCGCTTGTTGCAAAGTGAGCGTGCCGATATGGAACGAGAAAAAGACAAGGAACGTAAATCGAACGAAGCTCGTCAAGTGCCGAACATCAATCCGCCGAAGGATTGGAATTTCGATCGTCAGCAGATTCAACAGAACGAGATGTTGCGCTCTGTTCCGCCAAGCTTGAACTACTATTACAAGTCCAAAGCAAACAACTATTTTTATAACATTGATTAAAATTACCGCTTATGATAGAGATTTTACTTACTGACTTAAACAAGGAAAACTTTTACGAGGAGACGTTGAAGAAAATCGAAAGCATCTGTGATGATTATGCCATGGATGACCAGTTTGGTACGTTGTCTATGGCCAATCAGATGGTGTGTGACTATTTGGAGTCTCAATCATCGGTCTTGGCAGATGTATCGTTTCGGTTGGACGGCGACGAGGTGTTGTTTGAATACACGCTCCAAAATGGCGATTTCCGTGCCTTTTCAAATGCTCAAAACGATGAGAATACAGGAATGTTTGTCTTAAGTCGTTTGGCAGATGAAATAACCTTTTCCACTGATTATGACACCCTTACAACCACTTTCCACGTGAAAACAAGAATAGCGGTTCACCGGAATTTACATAGAGTGGAAGTTAAGAACAAAATTTTCAGCTGATTGATGAAAAGAGGAATAGCGTTACTTTTTTTCCTGATTTCCATTGTTTTGGGTCATGCCCAAACCACTCGTGTTTTGTTCATCGGCAATAGTTATACTTCCGTCAACGACCTTCCTAATTTGGTGTCTCAAATCTATTCGGCTGCTGGTGAGACCTTGGATTATTCGATGAGTGCTCCTGGCGGCTGTACCTTTCAACAGCATTGCAATGTTTCCTTGCCTTACATTCAACAAGGAGGATGGGATTATGTGGTATTGCAGGAGCAAAGTCAGTTGCCTTCCTTTCCAATCAATCAGTTTATGCAGGAGTCGTACCCGTATGCACAGGAACTTTGCTCACTTATACGCCAATACAACCCTGATGTCAAAATTGTTTTCTATATGACTTGGGGACGAAAGAATGGCGATCCGCAGAATGGCCAATATTACCCGCCGTTGAATACATACGAAGGTATGGACAGTCTGTTGTATGCGCGGTACGTGATGATGGCGGAAGACAATGATGCTTGCGTGTCACCAGTTGGTGCTGTTTGGCATCAGATTCGTAACCAACATCCGGAAGTAGAATTGTATCAATCTGACGGCAGTCACCCTTCCTATTTGGGTTCCTACGTTGCTGCATGTTCCTTCTATACATTCTTTACTGGTCACAATCCGATAGATATTACATGGAATGGTACCTTGGACGGTGACATGGCCGATATTGCCAAAAACGCGGTAAAGAGAGTGGTTTATGACTCAATGTCGAAATGGTGCTTTGAGGTGGATACTCTTTCGCCTGATACCACTGGAATTGATATTTGGAACAATCAGCTCTTGTCTGTTTATCCGAATCCCGCTAATAACGCGCTAAACATTCGAACGTCTGAATTTATGGAATCTGCATTCCTTCAAATTATGGATATGAAAGGTGCTGTCGTTTATGAGCAGTCAGGAATTTCGTCTGAAGAAAGATTAGATGTTTCTGCCATTCCTAATGGAAACTATTTGTTGTCCCTAAGGGTTGGCACACGTCGTTACACGAAAGTTATCACTATTTCCCATTCGCTATGATTACGTTTGAATATATTAAGGCAAGTCCTTTCAAACCTTCCGTGGAACACAAGATTTGGTTACAACGGGTAATTCGCAATGAAGGGAAGGTGCCGGGCGATATTTCCTATATTTTCTGTGATGATGAATACATGCTTGAACGCAATATCAGCTTTCTGAAGCACGATACCTACACCGACATCATCACCTTTGACGAGTGCGTTGGCAATATGGTTGCCGGCAGCATTCTGATAAGTCTGGACAGGGTGGGGGAGAATGCAGAAAAGTTCGGGAAGACTTTCGATAATGAGTTCCTGAGAGTACTGGTCCACGGTACGCTTCACCTTTGTGGGTACAAGGACAAGACCGACGAGGAGGCCAAAGTGATGCGGCAAAAAGAGGATGAATCATTGGACTTGTTGGTTTGTTAAAATCTGTAACTTATTTACATTCAAGAAATTTCGGACATTTTTCACGTGAAAAGATGGCAGATAGTTACGATATTATAGTGGTAGGAGCTGGACATGCCGGATGCGAAGCAGCCGTTGCCTCGGCTCGGCTCGGACACCAAGTGCTGCTCATTACGATGAACCTTGCACTCGTGGCGCAGATGTCTTGCAACCCCGCCATCGGCGGTATTGCCAAGGGACAAATCGTGCGCGAGATTGATGCACTTGGCGGCATGACAGGTATCGTGACAGACCATACCATGATTCAGTATCGTATGCTCAACCGTTCCAAAGGACCCGCTATGTGGAGTCCGAGAGCCCAATGCGACAAGACGAATTTTTCCCTCTATTGGAAACATATTCTTGAGAATACTCCGAACCTGCATCTTCGTCAGGATACGGTTACGGAACTTTTGTTGGAGAACGACAGGGTAGCCGGGGTGAAAACCCAATTGGGAAAACAGATATTGTCCCGTAAAGTCATCCTAACGAACGGTACTTTTCTGAATGGACGAATCCACGTCGGGGAAGTGAACTTCTCCGGCGGTCGGATAGGGGAGAGTGCCTCATTTACCCTTTCCGACCAGTTGAAGGAACAGGGTATTGTCACGAAAAAGCTCAAGACGGGAACCCCGGTGCGCATTGACGGGCGGACGGTGGATTTTTCCAAAATGGAAAAGCAACCTGGGGAAGAGAACCCCGGACGTTTCTCGTTCACCAACACGCCACCTCTGTATCGGCAGTTGAGTTGTTGGATTACCTATACCAACGAGCAGGTACATCAGGTTCTTCACAAAGGGTTTGAGAAATCTCCCATGTTCCAAGGACGCATACAAGGGGTGGGTCCTCGTTACTGTCCCTCCATTGAGGACAAGATTGTCCGTTTCGCTGACCGCACCCGTCACCAGCTCTTTTTGGAACCGGAAGGCCGTCATACGAACGAATACTATCTGAACGGATTTTCTTCGTCGTTGCCGGAGGAAATCCAAGTGGAAGCCCTTCATCTGATTCCTGGATTGGAAAAAGCGGAAATTTATCGTCCGGGCTATGCCATCGAATACGATTACTTTGATCCTACCCAGCTGCACTTTTCGTTGGAGTCGAAGGTGGTGGAAAACCTCTACTTGGCCGGCCAGGTGAACGGCACGACTGGTTATGAAGAGGCCGCTTGTCAGGGATTGATGGCCGGTATCAACGCGCACCTTTCTTTGGTCGGTCAGGAACCTTTGGTGCTTACCCGCTCGCAAGCATATATCGGAGTGCTGATTGATGATTTGGTGACGAAGGGTGTGCAGGATCCCTACCGCATGTTCACGTCGAGAGCTGAATACCGTATCCTGCTTCGTCAAGACAATGCAGACTTCCGACTTACCCCAATCGGGAAACAGTTGGGATTGGTTGACGCAGAACGGTATGAGGAATTCCTTCACAAATACGACATCCAACATCAAATTTCCGATTACCTTAAACACCACACCACACACTTTCAACAACTCAACGAGTTGTTGGAAAAACGCGAAACTTCTCCGCTGACCCAGAACGTCAAGTTGGAAAGTGTTCTGCTTAGACCGCAGATTTCCATTCAGGATATTATCGAATATGATGCCGACTTTGCGGACTTCCTTCGTCAGATTGGTGCCGAACCCGAACAAATCACAAATGCCGAAACGTACATCAAATACAGTAGCTATATCGAAAAAGAGGAGGAATTAGTACGGCACCTCTCCAATTTAGACAGCATCAGATTGTCCCCGGATTTGGATTATGCAAACATCAATTCGCTTTCGAAAGAAGCTCGTGAGAAACTTGCGAAACTCCAGCCCACCAACCTCGGTCAAGCCTCGCGCATAAGTGGTGTCAGTCCCGCCGACATTACCGCGCTGATGATTTATCTTAGGACTTGTGACTTGTGATCGTGGTTTGCTATTCTAATGAAAGAAAATCCTCTCTAAGTTAGTTGTAATATATTGATAATCAGTAATATATTCTAAATACTCGATTTAATTTGAGATAATAGAAAAAAGGTAATCTGTCTTGAAAAATTGTAAAAAAGCTCGAATTCAGCCTTATTTTGAAAACTATATTGATTATCAGTATTTTATATTTTACACTCATAGGAAAAACTCTTCGAGAAAAATATTTTGAGCGTTTCGGTCTTGTGAATTAAAAAATGCGTAATTTTGCAATCCGTTTCTTGAATGGATTTTATTTACCCAAACAATCAAAAGAATATATTATGGAATTAAAAGGATCCCAAACCGAAAAGAATCTGCAGACCGCTTTCGCCGGCGAGTCGCAAGCTAGAAACAAATACTCCTATTACGCCTCCAAGGCGAAGAAAGATGGTTACAACCAAATTGCCGCCATTTTCGAGGAGACGGCAGCCAATGAGAAGGAGCACGCCAAAATCTGGTTCAAGCTCTTGCATGACGGCAAAGTGCCCGACACGGTAACCAATCTGAAAGACGCTGCGGCGGGTGAAAACTACGAGTGGACGGATATGTACGCCGGTTTCGCCAAAACTGCCAAGGAAGAGGGTTTCGACCATATTGCCGAGCTGTTCGCCATGGTTGGTGAGATCGAGAGACATCACGAGGAGCGTTACAAAAAACTGCTCGCCAACATTGAGGGCGACCTTGTTTTCTCCCGCGACAACGACATGGTATGGCAATGTTCCAACTGTGGTCACATCGTCATCGGCAAAAAAGCCCCTGATGTCTGCCCGGTTTGCGACCATCCGCAATCCTATTTCCAAATCAAAGCCGAAAATTTCTAACCCATTTTTTAATCAACAACAAATCAAACCATTATGAAGAAAAAATTCGTATGTACCGTGTGCGGTTATGTACACGAAGGTGATACCCCTCCGGAGAGATGTCCGCAGTGCAAGCAACCCGCTTCTAAGTTCAAAGAACTGGTTGAGGATGGTGCTCTGTCATTTGTCACCGAGCACGTTTTGGGCGTGGCCAAGGACAGCGACGAGGAGATGATCAAAGACCTCAACGCGCATTTCATGGGCGAAGCCACGGAAGTGGGCATGTATTTGGCCATGAGCCGTCAGGCCGACCGCGAGGGTTATCCCGAAGTGGCTGAGGCGTTCAAACGCTATGCCTTCGAGGAAGCCGAGCATTGCGCCAAATTCGCCGAGTTATTGGGCGAGGTGGTCTGGGATACCAAGACCAACCTTGAAAAGCGTATGATGGCCGAAAGCGGCGCTTGTGCGGACAAAATGCGCATCGCCAAACGAGCCAAGGAGATGAACTGGGATGCCATCCACGACACGGTTCACGAGATGGCCAAAGACGAGGCCCGTCACGGACAGGGTTTCGAGGGTCTTTTCAACCGCTATTTCAAGAAATAAGCGCGTTATTTCCGAAAAAAGAAACGGAGTCATCGTCTGGTGACTCCGTTTTTTGTATCCTTTGACAAGGCGGGAAACAGCATTCTACTGTCTGTCTGTACCCGTTTCTGTCTCGGTGTTCGCTGCGGATGGGGGTGTCGCTCGGTAACCGCCACTGCGCTTGTTGCCGACGTGTTGGATGAGCTGCTGTTTGCGAAGCTCGGCGATGCAGCGTTCGACAGTGCTCAATGAAAAGGCTGTTTTGGTAGTGATGTCCGTTGCGTTGCAGTCGGGATTCGCCTGGATGCAGGAAAGGACAGCGTCGATTTTCTCCTGCGGGGGGACGGCGGGTTTGCGCTTCGGTTTGGACCTTTTATGCGATTTCGGGTTGTTCTTGACCTGTCTTTCGGCGTTGCTTTCACGAAGGTATCCTATAATCCATTCTGCGACTGGCTCGTCTTTTATGGGATCCAGAATGAAAGAAATCGGTTCCTTCGTCCATGGCATCTTTTTAAGGAACACCTCGCTGCCGTTGCACGACCAGATGTACTGATACGGAATCAAAACGCTGGGCGAAATGCGGACAAAATCTTCTTTCCCAAACAGTTGCACAAGATGTTTCATGGAGCCGAGCCGCGTAAACCAACGGTCATCCACCGTATAGATGCGGGTGAAGTTCCCCTCCTGAACACAATAGTAGATGTCGTCTTTGGGAATCATAAGCAGGTTGCTCTCGTGGTCAACGACATCCAACATCTGAGTGTCACGATAGACCACCTGCACCTCCGCATCCAAGGCCTTTTGCAGTTCCTGACGTTCCCGGAACATAAACGGGAAGAAGTTGAAGGCCAAGGTACGGGCAGCTACAACTCTCCCATGATGGGTAAACATTCTGAAGGCGCCCCATTGCTCTATAACCTCCGCATTACAATATTTCATAAATGGCCAGGCGATAGCCATCTCAATCAATCCAGCCACAAGAGAGATGAGAATCGTCACCACCCAATAGACAACCGGATGCTTTTTATGAAGTAGCGGGTAAACCAGGTAGTAGTTGGCATATAGGGTAGCCAGTAGCAATAGTCCCACAAGCACCTCATTGGTGACACTGCCCGCCCATGGACGAAGATAGGAGTTGTTGACAAAGAAGTAGAGCAGCGCGGCGCAGAACAAGACGTTCAGCAAAACGGCGAGAAAGATGTTCAGATGTTTCATATATGTTTCGATATTTTGGTTCGGCAAAGATAATGAAATAATTCACAAGGGTCTTGAAAATCGTCCAATTCCCTCACATATAATCCGTCTAATTCCCTCACAAAGGATTCAAAACAATCCATATTTTCAATATATTGATAATCAATATCTTATTATATGGTTATAATCCTTTTGGAGCGCAGGATTTGTCAAATTTCAGTCGTGAATGAAAATATTTCAGCTGTGAGGGATATAAAAGTGTTGCGAAAGATAGTATCTTTGCCGCCAGAAACTGGTATAATTGAATGATTCCGTTATGAAAAAGTTGTTTATTATCCAATGGTTGATGTTGATTTCAATTCTAACTGTTGTGGCACAGGAGCCTGCTCTTCCCTACACGGCCACTTTTTCCACGTCGGAAGGGTGGGTGCTTAACAATGGTGATGCCCAGAATTACTGGATATTAGGTACCTCTGGCAGTAACAATGCACTCCTTGTGACCGACAACGGTGCCACCCCCACCTATTCCTACACCCGGAGTAATGTTGCTGCCGAAAAGACATTTGTGGTCGGGGATGCGGACAAGATTATTGTCTCCTTCGATCTGAAATGCGGCGGCAAGTACAACAAAGACTTTCTGAAGATGTTTTTGGTGCCTCCTTCCCAGATCTACGAGGGTGGAATCGCCTACTCGTGGGGTGTCAGCACGGATTCCGTCTATGCGGCCAACTTCAGCGACCACTTCGATATGACCAACACGCCAAACTATCCTTACATTATCAATTTGACAGATGGCAAAACTATCCATTTGGATGTTCGGATGAACAATCCGATTGCCAATCCCGATACCAACTCAATTGCAAAACTGGTTTTTGGATGGGTTAATGACTACGGCAGCACTTACGATCACGGAATCCAGCCCGCACCAACAATCACCAATTTGCGTTTGAAAAGAGAGACCTGTACCCCTCTTACCGGATTGTCCGTCTCCAACATCCAGAGCCATTCAGTAGAGTTGTCGTGGAATATGCCTGAGGGTGGCGCCTCTAATTATATTGTCCAATATGCTAAAGATGGCCAGAATTGGAACGATGCCTATATCACCACAGTGAACGTGCAGGACACGTCTGTGACGTTGACTGGATTGCAATCTATAACAAAATATTGGGTAAGGGTGGCACGCAATTGCGGTAGCGATACCAGTGTCTGGATCAAACAATCGTTCTCCACGCTCTGCGAATATATTGACACCCTTCCGTACATCTGCGACTTATCTCTTGTCTCAAGCACTATGCATCCGATTCCTATTTGTTGGGAAAGAGGCCCAGGAAACTGCTGCGACCCTGCTATTCACTATGGTGCTATCAATCTTTGGATTCCCAACACCATCTCGATGCCGCATTTGAACAGACAGCTCATTGATATAAATACCGTGGAGCTCTCCTTTTCCGCCAGAAGTGAAACGAACAATGGCACTTTGATCATTGGTGTGATGACCGATGCCAGTGCAGACTCCACGTTTGTGGCTGTTGACACGCTAAGCCTGACTACATCATACGAGACTTATTTGGTTCCGATAAACGGTTACACTGGAGTTGGTGACAGAGTCTCTTTCAAATGTATCGACCACAGCGACATATACGTGAAAGATGTGATCCTTGACTATACGCTTTCATGTCCAAGGCCATACGATTTGGAATCGGCCAACCCTACGCATAACAGTATTGATTTGAGTTGGACGGGAACGAGTTCTTCCTGCAATGTTTACTATAAAGCGGATGGTGATGAATCCTATTCGGTGGCATCCAATATTACGGCGGGTGTCGGTCAGCCCTTCACCTTGTCGGGATTGGCTTCCAGTACAATTTATCAGTGGTATGTGGCGGCTCAGTGCTATGACAGCACCGAAGCAGCAAGCCACGAGCTCAGCTTTTTCGAGACCTTTTGCGACCCTATCAACCAACTGCCTGTGACCTGGGACTTTGAATACTATAATAATGAAACAAAGATGCCTTTGTGTTGGAAAAACATAGGTGATGCAGATATTAGAGAGGGAAATGCCCATAGCGGGACGCATTCAATGCGTTTATACAGCAATAATTCTCCGTGTTATGTCGTATTGCCAAAAGTGGAAAACAATCTATATCCTATTGATAATATGCAAATTAGATTCTTTGCAATGAATACGGGCACGGTTAGCGATTTTCATGTTCGGGTCATTGGTGGGGTGATTACGAATCCGGAAAACAGTGCTACCTTTATTCCTAACGATACAATAGATGTGATTGGTGCGGCAGGTGGAAGTTTCCAGGAATATACGTTACGATTATCTGACTATTACTATTACCCCAATGATGCCTATCCTGCGATAAAGTTTGTGGGAATTAACGGTACATGGCTTTTGATAGATGACCTTACTTTGGAAGTCGTTGATTCGACCCTTCTTCCAGACTGTCCTTCGTTGACAACTCTGGAGACAACCAATATTAGTCAGACGACCGCCACGCTGAATGCTGCCTTTGAAAATCCTGACAACATGTCTGTCTCTGCCGTGGGATTCAAATGGAAGGATATTTCGAGCAGTGCCTATACGCAGGTTGATTGTCCCGTCTCGAATAACGTTTTTGTGACCGAACTGGACGGTTTGACTGCAAATACAACTTACGCATACAAAGCATTTGTCACTTACTACGGAATAACAGTTCTTAGTGAAGAAACAATCTTCACCACCCTGCCCGAAAATGACACCATCGAAGACCATGTTGAAGAGTATTTGCTAAGCAGCATCAAGCTATATCCGAATCCGGCAAATGAGTATATCGATGTACAATGTACAATGAACGATGTACAATTGGAGAGTGTTGAGGTGATAGATGTTTACGGCAAGGTAGTCCATGCCATTGTAGGAGCGAATAATCATTCGCTCCTACAGACCCGCATCAACATTTCAGGATTGGCCGGAGGCATCTATTTTGTGCGCGTGACCACCGACAAAGGCATGGTGATAAAGAAATTTGTGAAGAAATAACGCTGTTTATAAGTAAATAAAAATTCGCTATGAAAAAGTCTTGTATAATAGGATGTTTGGTTTTAATGGCCGCACTGTCTATGCAGACAGGAAAGTTGGAGGCGCAATCCCCTTGTCCTCTGGTAAGTGGTATCACATTGTCGTCAGTGACGGAGCACACGGCCGAAATCACCTGGACAGCCAGTGGAAGTGAAACACAGTGGCTCTATCTGGTTGTGGAAGGAGATTCCACCAGTCCGTCGGTTTCGGATGACGCGTGGGAGCTAACCTCATCCAACACGCTATATCTTGACTCGCTTTCCGAAGGTCGCTTCTACAGGATTTGGATCAAAGCGGATTGTGGAAACGGTCTTATGAGCAATGCCAATCATGTTGATTTATGGACAAACTGTCAGGACCTATCTTCTTTTCCATACGTGGAAAATTTCAACAATCCAGAGCCAGGGTATTATCATGTCATGCCGAGTGTAGGACCGCTTCCGCACTGTTGGGTTGAACGAGATCATGCGGTACACCTCGGCAGTAACGGGATACTGAGGTTTCACACTTTCCAAAATCAATTGGAGATTTCCATTCTTCCACGGTTAGCGGACAATGTACCAATCTCACACCTCAAAATGACATTTTCCTACCGCAATCCATATAATGACGCGCCTTCTACCCTATTTATTGGTGTTATGGATGATCCTTTCGACATCTCCACGTTTGTGCCCTTGGACTCGGCTACCACTCCATACGGCAACTGGGGATGGCATCAAAAAGAGGTGTTGTTCGAGAATTATTCGGGAAGCGGACGGTTTATTGCCATGAAATACATTCCCTCTTCTGTCAATTATTTTGATGTGGACAATCTTGTCTTGGACATGGTTTACAATTGCCACGATCCTTATAACGTGATGACCACCAGTATTTCACCGGGCACTGCTTACATCACATGGGACGATGAAGACGGCGAAAACGAATGGGAGGTGGCCATTATTCCGGACTATCAGCAAGAGCCGGACAGCAGCCAGATCGTCACCGTACATCAAAGTGAATACCACGCCACAAACATCAATGACACCAACCTTGTCTTTTTCGTGCGCACCCACTGTTCCAACGGCTGGGGTTACAGCGATTGGGTCTCCATACCCGTGACCTCTTTTGCTTATCCGCCCGCCACGGTCCCTTACTCCCATAATTTCGAAGCCGGGAACGAGAATGCTGCGTGGCGAATGGAGACTGGAAATCCCGTGAGTCGGTGGCAAATCGGCATTCCTAACGGTTACAGCGACTCATTGCTCTTTATTACCAACAACGGCGCGGATGCCACCTACGGCAGCACGATGGCCGAGGCTTGGGCGTACCGGGACTTCCAGCTAAGCGGTGCCACCGAGTACGAGGTCAGGTTCAGATGGCTGTGTAACGGGCATCCCTCCTACGCTTATATGCAGGCAATGGTCGGGAAGCCCGCTCCGATATTGGTTTCCACAAACTATTTCGATGATGTTTATCCCGAGGGTTCTGTTCTGATAGGTAAATATGCACGACAGAATGATTGGAAGACAACCCGTTACGTGTTAGGAAGCGAGAATGACAATACGGTGCAACGTCTTTACTTCCGATGGCGTAATGTGTATAATTCCGTGTATCCGCCGGGAGCGGTTATCGATAATGTTCAGATTGTCCCGTATCACTGCTCGCGCCCCGTGGATGTCACGTTTGAGGGCGCAACGGCTCATGAGGCTTTCATATCCTTCTCTTCGGCGGGACCAGAGCAAGATTCCTGGCAGTATGTACTTTGCCTTGGCGATTATGACCCTGATACGGTTACGAATGTAGTCACGACACAAGCTACTTCTATTCAAGTTACTGGTTTGCAGGCGAATACGTTCTATACCCTGTATGTGCGGTCGGTTTGCAGCAATGGTTACCACTCCGCTTGGTCGGAGGCAGTGACCTTCCGGACAATGTGTGATCCGATGACCATTCCATACTACGAGGATTTTACCCCCGGAGACAATCAGTCGGGAAATTTTCCCGACTGCTGGTCTGCCCTTGCCCCTGAAACGGGTATTCATAGTCCGTCTATATATGTGCCTCATGCTTCTTGGGAAATAGACAGCAATGCCGTTCTCCGTTTTGCGGGTATCTACTCCACAGAAGCCTTGGCCATACTTCCCGAAGTGCCTTCCGATTATTCGCTCAACAGCCTGCGACTATCATTTTTAATGCGCTCGAATACTGACAGCATCCACTTGATTGTGGGAGTGATGTCTGACCCAGATGATTTCTCGACTTTTATCCCAGTGGACACTGTTCAAATAGTCGAGCCATTTTATATTGACCGTAAGGAGATTTTCTTTGACCATTACCAGGGCTCGGGAACGTACATTGCCATTCTCTCCGATTATGTAGGAGACAACACTTGCCACCTCGATGTTGACGATCTGGTATTGGAAATCGCGCCCTCATGTCTTGCTCCGTCTGGATTAAAGGCAATCAACATGGGCCAAAACTCGGTAACGCTGTCGTGGACACCTGCCAATGGCGAGCAAGCTTGGGAAATCGCGTATGGCACGGACGATTTCGATCCAGATTCAACGGAGAACATCTTTGTGGCCAACACGAACCCATTCACGCTGACGGGGCTTTCTGACGGGACTTTCTACGGCTTCTACGTGCGTGCCGTGTGCTCGCCAGGGGAATACAGCGAATGGAGTCCGCTCGGTTACGCTTTCACCCGTTGCGCCCCGATGTCCGTTGCCAGTCAGCCCTACCAGGAATCTTTCGACAGCTATACAACCGGGATTTCTACATCCTTATACACGCCTATAGAATACCCCTATATCTCGTACCCTGACTGCTGGTCTTTCCTTAATCTCCATGCCCTTGTCGGATACCCTGACTGGACTCTTCCCGCTGCGTTTTTGTCCAACAGAAGCACTTTAATTGTTTGGGGCAACAGTCTGCACCTCGTAAACAGCAAGGTGATGCCTATGTATGCGGTTCTTCCGGAATTTGTGGAGCATCTCCGCTTCCTAAAGCTGACCTTCTCTTACAAATATGCGACCCTTCGTCCAATTCTTTCGGTGGGTTATATGACCGACCTCTCTGACGGGAACACCTATCATGAGGTGCAATTCTGTCAGACCTCGAACACAAACAATTTTACGACCCTGACCATCGATTACAGTACGCTCGGCCTTGATCCTGACAGCAACTACTATATAGCGTTCCGGTCGTATGAGCCCGGTTTCGGGTGGGCGAATGTTGCCCTTGAGAATGTGAAGGTAGAGCTTATCCCGAATGCTTTTCCGGCACCTACCCAGCTGAATGTCAGTGATATTACCACGAATTCGGCTGTGCTGGATTGGACCAACGGAAATGACGAGAGCCACTGGATGGTGCAGTATGGAGTTGCCTCCAGGTTTGAATGGACCGACAGTATGGAGGTTTTCTCGCATCCCGTTTTGCTTGACAGTCTGGCAGCCAACACGGAATACAATGTCCGGGTGAAAGCCGTTTATGGGAATGACCGTACGATGTGCAGTGATTATACCGCCACGGCGTTCACCACGCTCGATGACACTTCGGTGCCCGATTACGATGGCTTCGGCCAGCGCGTTGCCATCCGGCCCAATCCTGCCAAACAATATATTGACGTGGTTTTAGACGAGGTTACAGGGCCTTGCCAGATCGAGTTATACGACAGCCAAAGCCGGAAGGTCGGAGAGATGCCTATGGTCGGAGAGAGTGTGAGAATCCCTCTTGAGCATCTTGCCTCAGGCGTTTATTTCATCCAAATCAAGGGCGATGATCTAAAGGTCTCCAAGAAATTCATCAAAGAATAGCCCTCAGGCCGTCTTCATTTGACATTTTGATTCGTCATACAACACATAAAAAAGGAGCCACTGCAAAGTGACTCCTTTTTTCGTGTTCCAGCTGGGGCTCGAACCCAGGACCCCATCCTTAAAAGGGATGTGCTCTACCTGCTGAGCTACTGAAACTCCTTCAGGGCTTTCTGCGGCAGGAATACCGCATCTCCTTTTTGAGGCTGCAAAAATACACTTTTTTTAATTACGAAACCTATATTTAGACTAAAAAAAATTAGGTATATCAACCTATTGATTATCATCATCTTACAATATTTTCAAGAAAAAAGAGCAAATAGTTTTTTTGAATCTTATTTTATCTATATTTGCCATGTATCTTATTGATTATAAATATGTTAAAAAACGAAACTGTCAAAATCAAAAAGATAGCCGATTTCGCAGAAAAGGTGGCGAAAGTTACCATTTTGTGATGAAATCGGGGACGCGAGCGGATTTTAACCAAATTCACGATAGGATGAAAAAATTGATCATTACCCCCCAAAAAGACACCGTCACCCTCTGTTTGCCACAGGAATGGGTGGGGAAGCCGCTGCTCTGCATTTTGGAGCATCCCGACGAAAAAGACACGTTCCCAAACGATTCGGAATATGTATCGGAAATGCGTGAGGACAGACTTCTCTACAATGCCGAACTTTTCAGGAGGAGGCGCCGACGCCCGCGCAAGAAACGGTTACGTCGCATACGTGGTGGTAAAAACCAGTATTTGTAGTCAATGCAGATCTGCGCCGATAAGGTGCATGAATTCCTGCCGCGTGTTCTCGTTCTTGAGGAAGGCGCCGGTGAATTCCGACGTGGTGGTCACGGAGTTCTGCTTCTGGATGCCGCGCATGGACATGCAAAGGTGCTGAGCCTCAATGACAACGGCTACACCGATAGGGTTCAGAACTTCCTGCAGGCAGTCTTTGATTTGCGAGGTTAGCCGTTCCTGCAGTTGGAGTCGGCGTGCGAAGCATTCCACCACCCTCGGGATTTTGCTCAACCCCACAATCGTGCCGTTGGGGATGTAACCGACATGTGCCTTACCGAAGAACGGCAGCAAATGGTGCTCGCACATCGAATAGATTTCGATGTCCTTCACCACTACAATCTGTTTGTAATCCTCATGGAACAAGGCACTTTCGAGGATTGCCTTGGGATCTTGGCGGTAACCGTGCGTCAGGAAATCCATCGCCTTGGCTACGCGCATCGGGGTTTTCAACAGCCCTTCCCGCTCCGGATCCTCGCCCAGATTGCCCAAAATGGCCTTGTAATGGATGGCTAACTGCTCTAAATTTTCCTCTTTAATTGTCGGAATTTGATTCATATTACGAATGTTAATTTTTCCAAATTATACCCATTGACCGTTAATAAAGGGATTCCCTTTCCGTTCGCGACCCACGGTGGTTGGGTCGCCATGGCCGGAGAGGATGGTTACCTCGTCGGGCAAGGTCAGGATTTTCTCGCGGATGCTCTGTATCAGCTGTCCTCCGTTGCCAGTGGGCAGGTCACTACGGCCCACACTCATCTCGAAAATCAGGTCGCCGGTAAAAATCACTTGGTTGTCAGCATTGTACAGACAAACACTGCCTTCGCAATGACCGGGCGTGTACCGCACTTCCAGCCGCTGGTTGCCGAACGTCAAGGTCTCGCCCTCCTGGATGTAGCGGTCGGGGGCGGGCATCTCCTCTAACTCGAAGCCGAAAACCGTCGCGTAGGCGTAGGCGCGGTTGTACTCCTTCATCCCGGCTTCGTGTATCAGGATGTCAACGCCGTACTCTTTCTTGCACCACGGGTTTCCCGCAATGTGGTCGAGATGCGGATGCGTGTTGACGATGTACTTGATTTTCAGCTTATTGTTGGCGACATATTCGCGAATTTGTCCGTCTTCATAAAACCGGCAGTTACCCGGATCGATAATTACCGCCTCTTTCGTCTCGTCCGACAAAATGTAAGTGTTCACTGCCAACGGGTTGAAGTGAAACGTCTTGATATCCATATTCACAATTTTTAACTTGGATTCCGCCACCCTTTCCTGTAGCGTTTTATGTTTTTTTAACGTATCAGAAGGCTGGCTTTTTCGGGTCTGCGGCATACACTTCTTTTACTTTATGGCCATTCTCGAAGATGGCGACGTATTGTAATGAACCTTGCGGGCTCCAACTCGACCATTTGCCGTGCTTCACACGGTTCTTGAAGGCTCCCTGGGTGTGTTTCACACCGTTGTCGTAATATTCGGTGAAGGGGCCTTCCTGCACGTTGTGTACGAAATTCTGCTCCCGAATCACTTTCTCGTGCATGTTGTAGAACACCCATTTCCCCTCTTTCATGTCGTTGGCATATTTGCCTTTGGAGAGGATATGGCCGTTTTGCGCGTATTCGTTCCAAACGCCGCTTTTCACATTGCCGGAATATTTGCCCTGGCGGTGCATCTTGCCGGTTTCCTCCCAATAAATGGTGGAAAGACCGTTCAGTTCGCCGTTCTTGAAGTTGTTTTCGTACTTTTTGTAACCGTTTTCGAACCAACCTTCCCAATAGCCGTCCATCACGGCATCTTTGAATGTGCCGCGGTCCTTGACTTTGCCGTTCGGGAAGTAGGCGGTCCACAGGCCGTTCTCCTTGTCGTTTTTGAACGTGCCCTCACGCTGCAGCTTGCCGTCCTCGTACCACGCTTTCCACAAGCCTTCGCGCTTTCCGTTCACGTATTCACCTTTGCGCCAAACACTTCCGTCTTCGTAGTAGTAGGTCCAGACACCGTTTTGCAGACCTTTGTCGAAGTTGCCCTCGCTGCCAAGACGGCCTTCCTCGTCGTAGAATTTCCAGAGACCCTGTTGCAGTCCGTGTTCCAGTTTGCCCTCCATATCCTTTTTGCCGCCGTGGTTCCACCAGCAGGCTTCGCCCTCCAAGAGCCCCATGTCGTAGGTGCCTTCGAAGTATTTTTCCCCGTTATCGTAGTATTCGATAACGTGGCCGTGTACACTGTCCGCCACGTAAGTTACTTTCTTATATAGCTGACCGTTAGGATGATAGAAAGTCCATTCGCCATCGCGTTGGCCGTCCCTGAACTGTCCTTCCGACTCAGTCTGGCCCGTCTGGTACCAGCTTTTGAACGGTCCGTTGTCGGCGTGGTACTCCTGTCCGAGTTTGCCGTTGTCGTACCAAACTTTCCACACGCCCACCTTGAGACCGTCTTGGTAGTCGCCCTCGGTCCACTTCGTGCCATTGTTGTGGTAATAGATCCAATGTCCTTGCTCGACGCCCTTCTTCTGCACGCCGATGGACATCAGTTTGCCGTTTTTCCAGTAGGTTTTGGCTGTGTCCTGCGCCATCAGGCTGCCTGCCAGCGCGACACAAAGGCACAATGCAAGTATCTTTCTCATTTTGCAAAAATTAGGCCGCAAAGATACAATTTTTATGGTTTAAGGGTCAAGTCAAGAGTCAAGGGTCAAAGTCAACAAAAAAAGGAATGTCATCACAACATTCCTTTTTTAACTTTGTAGAAAAACAGGTTATTTGACAACAACCTGTTTGGTAATCGTTCCGTCGGTTGTGGTCACTTTCACGGCGTAGGTGCCGGGGGCAAAACCGTTGGTGGGAATGACCAGATGGCTGTCGCCGCAGAGCTGGTCAAAGACAAGCTGCCCCATCATGTTATAGATTTCCACACGCTCGATTCGGTCGGAGGTGACTTGCACGTAGTTCGTGGCGGGGTTCGGATAGACGGAAACCTCGATCATGTTGTGCTCGTTCACGCCGACTTCGGTGATATCCAGCGTGATGGGTACGACCACTTCGCTGTTCTCAATGTCGCTGGAGAAGCAGTGCAGTGTGGCGGTGTGGTGCTCATTGGCGTCCATACCAGCCGAATTGGCGGTGACGTTCACGTTCAAAGTCGCGCCCGCGTTCAGACTGCCGTCCGAGGGAGTCGCGCTCAGCCATGGGGTGATGGGCGTGCCGCCGATTTTGCCGCCGAGACAAAGGTTGAAGTCGAAGTCGGTGTTAACGAACCGGTTGTGCCAGGTCGAACCGTTCTTGTACCAGCAGCTGTAGCCGTTGGCAAAGGCGCCGTCGAGATGGATCTCGTAGGCACCATCGGGCTGGGTGAACCAGACTCCGAACCAGAGGTCGCTGCCGTCGATGACGTAAGGCGTGGTGAGCTGCACGTTGTTCCAGCCGCTGTCCACGGAGAAGGTCTGCTCGTACACCACTTCGCCGGGACCGGGGTGCAGTAGCTGGTTGCCCATGGCATACACGCGCAGCTTGGCAGTGGAAATGGCACTGCCGAAGAACACATAGACCTCGTTGAGGGTCTTGCCGATATACTGCTGCAGGGCCGACGCGGGGTACTCGATGGCGATATCCACATCGGTGGCGCCGCTCGTGAAGCCCACAGCCGTGTAGGGTTCAGCCTGGTAGTAGTGGAGGTCAGTCACCGTGGTGGGTGTCGGATCCGGATTCGGGATGTCGTAGGTGACCAAGGTGTAGAAATCGGTGCCGCCGGTGCCGGGGTTGCTCAACGTGACAGGTTGCGAGGAGGTGCTGTTCGGATCTAAGACGAAGTTGAGGTTTTCGGGGGTCACGGCGAACTGGCCTACCAGGGCTGCGGATACCTCTGTCACCACAAAGTCGTCCACATAGTAAGTGCCCGAAACGCCGCTGGTGGGTGATCCTGCATAGAAGTTGATGCCCGCCAACTGGTTGACACCGTTGGTGTTGCCCTCCTGATAGCTGAACGGCCATGAGTGGACAAGCACATTGTTGACCGTGAGCGAAGCCTGGTCGTTGTCCATATCCACGTCAAATTCTATGGGGAACCAAGCGTTTGAGGGGTAGTTGAAGTTGATCTGCAAGCCGCCGACAGAAAGATAGCCGGTGCCGTTGTTGTTGAAATAGCATTCCAACGCCCATTGTTGCAGCAGGATATGCTGGATGTTGAAGTAGGCGCCGTTGCCGGAGGAGGGCACGTAATAGTTGAAGGTAAGGGTGTAGTGTCCTGTCGTGTAATTCCCGAAAGGATAAACTTGGTCGTTGGATCCGGAAATGTACAGCGAATTGGGGGCGGAGGCGGCCTGCGCGGTGGAAATCACACCGTCCTCACTACCGCCGGGGGCGTTGCTCCAGGTGGTCCAGGCAGAACTGGACTGTGCCAGGTGGCTGCCGGCTGTGTAGGAGTCGAAATTGTCACTGAAGACAACCGTCTGCGCGAACATCCACGATGTCGCGGCAAACAATAACAACAAAGAAAGTAAACTTTTTTTCATAAGCATTTGATTTTAGATTCGACCGCAAAAGTAGAAAAAATATTATTGCGGTCGAACGAAAAATCGCCTGCTATTTTTTCACAATCTTATGGTGATAAATATTCCCGTCGGTATCAGTCACGCGCAACAGGTAGATGCCTGAGGGAAGCGATTTAACGTTCAAGGTGGCGGTACCGCTCTGTAGAGACGCGCCATGGCACGTCTCTACAACCCGTCCCTGCAGGTCGTATAGCACCATATTCGCGATTTCCGTCTCTCCGTCCAATGCGACGTACACCGTCTCGGTGGCGGGGTTCGGATAGATGCGCATTTGCTTAGTCTCCCGCTCGGTCACGCCCACTTCGCCGGAGATGGTGAAGAGGTGCGGGTCGGCGGCCCCGATGTACGGATGTTTCTCCACACGGCCCGACTCGTCCTTGGCATAGAGGTAATATTCCACCGTGTCGCCTGCTTGCCAGGCGTAGTTGACAGCGGTGAACGTGAAGGTGTAGTGATTGTCGGAAATAGGTTGCAGGTGCCCGTTGTGCCAGTCGCCATGGTTGACACGGAACCGGACTAACAGCGAGTCGGCCACCAAGTTGGCGCCGCTCAACGCCTTGATGGTCACGTTGAGGTTAAGCGGGTCGTCAAGGGGAACCTCTCCCAAAAGCGGGTTATGTTTCAGATATAGCATGCCCAGGTCGGCAAGTTCGTGTGTGCGGCAATGCAGCGCGTCAGTGCTTAGCCACGGCGTATAATCACTTTGCATGACGGGCACGATGGTATAGCCGGGCATCGCCTGCTGATAAACTTCAACAGCCTCATTGTCGTGCGCGTTGCCTGTGACGGGCACAAACACGTGGTCGTTCAGAATCAGCGAGTTGGTGTATGGCGTGGCGTTGTTGGCGTTAGGGTCGGCATAGACGCGGTACACCTGATAGTGGTTGCCCCACGGGGTGACGGCGTCGGCGAAAGTCTGGGCCACCGCCTCATAGTTGTTGTAGCGCGGGTCATTGGCCGGCACCTTCCCGATGAGTACCTTGTCCACATCGAGGAACTTGCCCCAGCAGTCGATGTGCGCGATGTACTCGCCGAGCGGGTCGGGGAGAATCATGTAGTTGTCGATGCCGAGGTAGTTCTGGGTCATGGAGAGGATGGAGGATTCCGTTTCGGCGGGGTTCTCCTGGAGCACCAGCATGGTGGAGGCGGCAGTACCGTAGCCATCCACCATATAGTTGCCGCCGGTGTGCACCAGGGGCATCTCGTAGCGGTTGACCCCCAGGAGCTCGGTCACCGTCCCCAACGTCGCGTCGTCGAGGGGGCGTTGCGGACGGTTATAGACGAAATCGACCACTCCCACCGAGTCGTGGCCGTCGATGACGAACCAGGGGCCGTAGTCGCGAGTCCAGTAGGAGTCGTGCTCGATGAGCCAAAACTGCACGTTGGCCATGTTCACTTGTTGGTTGCTGAAGTAGTCCTCGGCCTCGGCGCTGTCGGCAGCGGAGTTCACGAGCACTTTCACTTGGGTGATCAGCGACAGTTCGCGCACGAGGGCTGCGGGGATGCCGAGCGGGTAGCCGATCATCACGCCGCCCATGGGCTGGAACTCGGCCACGGCGGTGACGGGAGCGGCGGGATAGACGGCGTCGCGGAGATGCGCCTGCTGCGACAGATACGGGATCATCAGGCGTTCCTCGGCAGTGGCGTGATGCGGGAACTTCGGATGGATGTCATAATGGATCTGCTCGTTTTGGGCAAACACTGCACCTAAGAGCAACAAGGTCAGACCAGTAAGGATGGTTTTTTTCATGCTATTTCTCGGTATTAAAATCGGCCGCAAAAGTACAATTTTTGGGTTAATGTTTAGTGGTTAATGTTTAATGGTTAAGGTTTAGAGGTTATGGTTTAGGGGTTATGGTTTAGGGGTTATGGTTTAGGGGTTATGGTAAGAGGGAGATGGCGAGGGGATGGCAAGGATATGGCAAGGATATGGCAAGGGGTTGCGTCGTATATGAGAGCGAGCAGGCAAGTTAGTTCTTCGATAGTTGTTCGATACTTCTTCGATATTTGTTCGATAGTTCTTCGAAATTTTACGGAGAACTATCGAACAAATGTGATTCGCTGATTCAGGTTGTCACTTTTTTGTGTTACGACTGATCCGAGTTGACGGGTTAATAATCTGCGACTGTTTTAGGTTGTCGCTTGTCCTTTTTTTGACTGTTTTTCGTTGTCAGTCGCA
>Ga0310697_10000701_pt1 | contig 43322 bp, 71 predicted proteins | sample 172DNAGHGlowgp2_FD_203883 | JGI IMG/M metagenome (GOLD analysis project Ga0310697, IMG submission 203883) | Sheep rumen microbial communities from Palmerston North, Manawatu-Wanganui, New Zealand - 1728 DNA GHGlow gp2 (v2) (version 2) | ecosystem: Host-associated > Mammals > Digestive system >...
AGGCGCGACATTTCGTCGCGCCTATAAGCAAGGAGTGGTCGCAATGCCAACAGAACAAGGAACCCCAGCAGAAACATGCCCACGTTTAGATTATATCACTTTTGACTATATCCGTCAAGTGCACAGACGGGTAGAAATAAGAAGAAAGGAAGATTTAACATTATGGCTTTGACCGATGAGAACAACGGCGGCATTCCTGCTACTATGCTGGTAGGTCCGACCTCAGTGCCTTATGGCGGCGGCAACAATGGCGGCGGTATGTGGGGCAATGACGGCTCTTGGATTATCCTGCTTATAATCGTACTGCTTGCGGCTGGCGGCGGCTGGGGCAATTGGAGCGGCAACAATGGCGGTAACAACGGCTTTGGCGGTGCTCCGATAGTCATCAACGATGGCAATGGCGGCGGCGTACAGCGCGGCTTTGACCAAGCGGCTATTATGAGCGGCGTTGGTGCTATACAGAGCGGCATTTCAGCGTTGTCTACACAGCTGTGCGGTTGCTGCTGCGATATGCAGAATACAGTCAACCAGGGCTTTGCGGGCGTACAGCAGTCGCTTTGCAATGGTTTTGCAGGCGTAAATATGACCGTTAACGGAGCCCAGAATGCTATAGCCCAGCAGCTGTATACTAACCAGATATCTGACTTGGAGCGTAGCTATGCGGCACAGACTGCGAATACTCAGGGTATGACTGCGCTGCAGGCACAGCTGGCACAGTGCTGCTGCGATAACCGAGCGGCTACTAATGATTTGAAGTATACCATAGCGACAGAGAATTGCGCTGATAGAGCAGCTATTTCCGACGGTATTCGCGACGTTATTACTAATCAAACCGCTGGCATACAGCGCATACTTGACCAGCTTTGCTCTGATAAGATTGATGCCAAGAATGAACGCATCGCAGATTTGGAGCGTCAGCTGACTATGGCCAATTTGGCGGCGTCTCAGACTGCGCAGACCGCTCAGATACGCGCGGGTCAGGTAGCTGAGATTGACGCCATGTATAACCGCCTGCGTGATTGCCCGGTTCCCACTATGCCTGTTTATGGTATGCAGCCCATTTTTACCTGCAACAATAATAACAACGGTTGCGGTTGTGGCGGCAGTTTCTAAGAGGTGACAGCTATGGCAGAATATACGTATAATCCTATTCAGTTGGTGGAGCCGAACGGTAATGTTGTCTTGAACACTAACATCCGTTGCCCGAAGGGCTATGTGCTTCATCGTGAAGAAAGTGGGCTTGTTATCCTGCGTGGCATTGTGAACGGTAGTGGCTGTTTCGCGCGGTATCAGGTGACTTTTAACGGCAATATCGCGGTGCCTGAAGACGGCACTGTGGGCGCGATTGCAGTTGCGCTTGCTATAGACGGAGAGCCAATTCTCACGTCAAGAGCGATAGTTACGCCGGCGGCTGTAGACGAGTACTTTAATGTAACGTCTACTGCAATTATAACCGTACCTCGTGGTTGCTGCTTTAATATAGCGGTAGAAAATGCGAGCTATGGCGCGACAGCGGCTGACCCCGCAACAGCCATAAATGTTCAGAATGCGAATTTGACTGTGACCAGAATTGCTTAAGAGGGGAGGGCTAAAGGTGCACGAACTTTACAAACTTAAGGAAATGCTCTGTAAAGAGCTGGAAGAATACGGCGCTAAGGGTGAAATGTCCGGTGGCACGCTTGAAGTAGTGGACAAGCTTGCGCACGCACTGAAAAATCTTGACAGGATTATAGAGAAAAAAGAAATGGACGACGGCGAAAGTGAAGCGGCGTATCGTGGCGGATATTCGCGCGGTATGAATGGCGGCAGCTATCGCTATTTACGCGATAGTGGCTCATATGCGCGCGGGCGCGGCAGGAATGCAAGGCGTGACAGCATGGGGCGTTATTCTAATATGGGCTATTCCCGCGAGGGCGATACTGAACAGTATGTCCAGCAGCTTGAAGATTTGATGCAGGATATGCCACAGGAAGCTCAGCAGCATATACAGAAAGCCATACAGGCGATGCAGTGAGGTGAAGCGCCTTGATAACCGAGCAGGATTTAGAGCAAGCAATAGCAGAGTGTCAAGGCGAACGTAACCCGAACGCACATACCTGCATAAAGCTTGCGGCGTATTTGACAATCAAGCAGGCACTTTTTGCCGAGGACATAAATGTCCCCACCACATCATCTTCGCAGTATTCGTTTGCGGATGCAGCTATAGGGCATATAAGCGACAGCGATTTCGCAAAAGCGATTGAGGGCAGACCGCCCGAAGAAATTTTGCCAATAATCGACGAGCTTATGTCCACATTGCAGGTGGTAAATCGTAGGCTTTATGATGCAGTAATGCTGCGGCTTTAGAAAAACTGTATAATTATGCAAGCGCATGCGTATTTATGATACGTATGCGCTTGTTTTATGCACGATTGATGAACGAAAAACGTGCATTTCTAAAACTTTCCCTATAGAATTTTTCTTCTATAGGGACTTTTATATAAACCCTATTTTATGTTCATTATTCATTCATTTATTATAAAAAGAATAGAAAATAATAGATACTTAATAAATGAAGTTGCAAAAAGGTATTGACAAGCGCATGTTTGTATGGTATAATATAGGCGTAAGGACAAGAGAGTTCGAGTGACCGAATAAAATTGCAGGAGGGCATGAATATGACAACGAAAGAACAGGAACGCAAGGCATTAGAACAGATACGTAGCATAATAGAGAGTCTTGGTGAGGGCAGTTACATAGGCGCAGCGTTTGAGGGATGCCTTGACATAGCCGAAGAAAACATTGCAGATGATATGGCGTGCTCGATGAAGCAACGCTGGGAAAGCGCGCAAGCTGATTTGGCCAAGAGTGTGGAAGAAAATCGCAGCTTGCGCAAAAAGATTGACGAGCAGGAAGCAAGCATATGCACCCTTAATTGCCGCTTAGATGAAGCCGGCAAAACCGAAGCACAATTGCGTACGACGCTTGCAGATACGGCGGAGGAGTTGTATCAAACAAATGTTAAGTGCGTCGGATTACAGGCTGATTTGGAAGCGGAAACCGCAAAGGTTGCAGCGCTTGAGCAGCAAATCATAATGCTTAAAGCGAAATTGTACGACTACGTGGTGGCGCAATAAGCGCCACCAATGGCTAAAAATCTCAAAAACCTATTGACAAATACAAAGCCGTATGGTATAATGTACTCGCAAGGTTGAAAGGATTTAGGAGGACAAGACAATGACAGAGACCATGATTAACGAGCTGATTGCGATGGGCGGCAACCGCTGGACCAAGGGCAATTATGACCGCATTTACTTTAACGCTGATGTACTGGGCGTTGAGTGTGATTTTTACAAGAGTGGCAACATAAGCTCCGCGTGGTTTAAGGGCGAAAAGATAAGCAACGCTCAGGCGCGCCGCTACTATGGCGCTAAGACTTTTGTGGACGTAAAGACCGGCGAAGTACACAGCGATAACGCTACGCTGGCGGATGCAGCACGTGAGCTGATACAGGCTAAGGCGGCGCGTTAAGCGCCGCCTTGATGTTAAAAGTAACGATTACCTATTGACATATGGGCTAATATGTGGTACAATAGGCGCACAGGGAATTTTAAGGAGGGTTACGACAATGAAGGTAAGTTTTGAAGCTGGTACGGGACGCTACTTTGATGGCGGTGTGAATTACATACAGACCGAAGACGGTAAGCTGTATGCTGAGTGCCAAGTACCGGAGGGCGCAAGCGAGGATTACGGCTACAAGAAGCTGGCGTTTGTAATGATGCTTGAAGGCAAGTTGAAGGGCATTGAGCCCGAGTATATGACGTTCTGGTATGCCGGGCAAGAAGACAACCTCAGCAAGGATGCCGACGTTAACTGCGCGGTGTATGTTGAATATGATGGAGAGGAGGTGTGAGCCGAGATGCAAATGAGCTTTGTTATGACCGGAGTGGACGCCGCTGAATTGGAGCACGTAATCAATTCCAGTTTTGATGGCGTGATGGGCGAGAGCGCGAGCGCGGCTAAAGCGCGTGGAATATGCAACAGGGCAATCAAGAACCATTTGGAGCATGTAATGCACTTCGATTATAACGCATTCTGCCTGACTAAGGCGACAATCATTGATTTGCCTAAGCATCCGTATGCGGTCAGAATTGACTACAAGTTTGAACCGATTGAAGAATAAAAAATGGAGGCGACTAAGCAATGACACTGAAGGAAAAGCTGGCAATCATAGCGGCTATGGAGCGCCGCAACGAGGAGCGCATGAAGGGAGGTGATAAAAAGTGACGTTAGCTGAAAGGATGCTCGACTACAGGGCGAAAGAGAATATCAGCCAGAAAGAGCTGGCAAGGCGAGTAGGCGTTACGCTGCAGACCGTGAACTCAATTGAGACGAGACAGCAGACGCCGAGCAGGCTGACAGTGGCTAAGATTGAGCTGATAATCGGAAAGGACGAGAAGAACGATGTTGAAGATTGAAGTTAACGAAGGTAACGTTGCGATTGCTGTTGCGGCGGGCAATCTGCCTCTGCTGTGCGCCGATACTATGACGGTAATTCATGTGATTTATGAAGAGCTGAAAAAGCTTAGCGCAGAACATGCGGAAGCGTACAAAAAGATGATAGTCAAGAACATTTCAATTGCGTTTGCGAGCGATGCCGAAGTAAAAAAGGCGGCTGAAAAGGCTGCAAAGATGGACGAGAATGCGGACAAAGCCGAGAAACTGGACGAAGCTGCAGCGATAAACGCCGAGTTTGACAGGTTGATTGAGCGCCTTGAAGGGTTGATGGATTGCCATGCAGATTAGTATAACCGAGGTTAAGCTTTTTAAGGCTTGTAGGCGTGCGTGGTGGCTGAGGTATCGCGAAGGGTTAGTGCCTAAAGCTACCGCAGAATCGCTTGTAATCGGGCGCACGTACCATGAAAAGCTGGAAAGCCTTTATAAGACGGGAGCCTTTGATGCAGACGATTTGAGCCGTGAGTCAGCGATGGCTACTGCGTACATGAAGTACATATATCCAAGCTTTGATGTGATAGAAACAGAAAAGTGGTTCGAGTATGTGCTAAACTCATTGCCAGGGCATGTTTCACTAATAGGGCGCGTAGACGGAGAAAGCGCCGAAGCGCTGGTAGAGCACAAGACCACAAGCGCGGAGATAACCGAAGAATATGAGTATAGCTTGCAATGGGATGAGCAGTTATTAGCGTATATGATGGCTACAGGCTATCGCAAAGCGTGGTATACCATCTGCAGAAAGCCGACAATCCGCCAGCGCAAGGATGAAAGCGATGAACAGTATTTCGAGCGCATGGTTACATGGTATGATGAAGATACAGATCGCAAAATCCGTCTTTTGCAGATAGAACGTACAGACCAAGAGATTTGTGAGTTTGAGCGTGAGCTATGTAACATTGCTGACGAAATGCGAGTAGCGTATATATACCGCAATCCCGGCAATTGCATGAGCTATGGCAAACGTTGCGAGTATGCGCCAGTATGTTTGAATTATGACCCCGATAGAGATTATATTGAGTTTGACAGGAGACCAAAACATGAAGATTGACTATGGGCTTTTTAAGCTCAAGCAAGGTCCGCGCCAGCATGACGAAGATAAGTGGGCTAAGGTCTTGCAGGATTTTTTAGACCAGCCTGAGCCTATGGCGCGTATTACCTTTGAAGCTGCGGACGGTATAGCAGCTATGGCTGGAATACGTTCAGCGTATTCAGCGCTGGTACAGCTGCTTAAGCGCCGCGGTTTGAGCCAGCGCATTTACTGCAAGATACGTGATAATCAGATTTTTCTGATACGCGAATAAACGAAAAGGAGTGGTCACATGAAGACTTATTACATTGATGCGGATGCGCTGCGCAAAGCTTTTAAGGCGTCGGCGCGTTGGCAGCATTTTTCAACCGCTGCGTTAGGACGCATGTTAGGATATGCGGATGGCACTTTAGGGAATGCAATCGACCGCGGGCAAATGACCGAACAGATGATTGAAAAGGTATCTAAGCGTTTTAATATCGAATGTTCGGTGTTTGTGCGCGATGAAGTGAGGCCTGAATATCATCCCAAAAAAGATGCTAAGACGTTAGTGCTTGATGTGGGTGTACTTAATAGGCTTTTGCCTGAAACCGAAACACGCAATGCGATAGCGCAGAAATGCGGCTTTGATAGCACGACGCTTAATAAGGCGCTGCGCACGGGTTTTGCGTCAAGTGCTTTTATAGCTAAGCTGTGCGAGGTATACAGACTGAACGCTGATGATTTCGTAATCAAAGAAGATGCAGGCGGAAAGGTGCCGACCGCAATGCCCGCGGTGCTTGATTTGGATGCGCTGTATGATGTGATACATAGCGCCATGTTGGCAGCTTTAAAGGAGGTTTTCACAGATGGAGCTAATGAAGATTGATGACTTGCCGCAACAGCAACCGTATACTGCGCTGCTGTATTGCCCGCCGGGCGTGGGTAAGAGTACTGCAATCGGCTTAATAGCCGAGGCCAGTGAGGGCTTAACGCTTGTACTGGATGTTGACCGTACTATAGTACGCACTCTGAAAAAGCATGAAGTAGTGCATGATACGAGCAAGATTGCTATAGTGCAAGTAGATAACATTTCGACGTTTAGCAGCTGGTCGGATATACTGGTTAAGCTGAAAGAGATGAAAGAAACAGGAAAACTTGCAGGTATTTCAACTATAGCCGTAGACAATGTGTCTGAACTGGAACGCTGCATTCTGAGCGATTTAGGCGCTCAGGGTAAAAACAAGGGCGTACCCGCACAGAGTGACTATCAGTATATGCAGTTCAAGCTTGTAAACTCGCTGCGCTTCATGAAGACGCTTGGCGTTAATTTAATCTGGACTGCGTGGGAAACTATGGAGCAATACACCGCGCCGGACGGTACTGGTTATAATCGCTTTATACCGAAGATAAGCGCTAAGATTGTAGATAATATCTGCGGTTTGTGCGACGTCGTTGGCAAGATAGGCGTCAATAAAGACGGCGAACATCGCATACTGTTGCAGGCCACTCAGAATATCTATGCTAAAAATCAAATCGACAGTCGCAAGGTGTGCGACGTCGCTGATTTCGTGAAATTTGACTTTGTAGGAGGACAAAGCAATGAGGATTAAAATCAAGGTAACGCAGACCACTACCCGTGAGTATACTGACCCGGAAAAGGGCAGGGTCATCTATGATGCGCATGACGTCATGGAAGGTGAGATTTCGGGCGCTAATGCGTGGGAAAACGCCGAGATGCTTTGCAGCGTTTTGCAGGATTATTTCCCGAACGTCAGCATCGAGATGAACATTTATAAAACCATCGATTTGGAGGATAAAGATTATGTGGCAGTACAAGCGTGAAGAAAGACGTGTTGACCAGGTGCCTGTGGGTAAGCATAGAATCCGCATTAAAGCGGCTGACAAGGCGATGTCCAAGAACGGCAATGATATGCTGGCGTTGCAGTTTGATGTTTCCGGTTCTCCGCTTACATTGTATCACTACATCGTTTTCTTGAATGATAGGCCGGAAATTACCAACCGCAATCTGACTAACTTTTTTGATGCATTTCCCGGAATAGCTGAGGGCGATTTCGATATGCGTCATTGGATAGGACAGGTAGGCGCTTGTGAGGTCAAGCAGGACAAAAACGACCCAGAGCGTACTCGTATCAGCTATTTTATAAAGGCTGATAAACAGGGCGATTTGCCACCATGGCGCGATGCCAACGGCAATGCTACTCCAAGCGGATTTACGCAAGTAGCAACACCTGCGGATTTTCCGTTCTAATGAATGAGCTGCGCGCGGGGCTAAATGCCCCGCGCATGGGGTTGAAATATGAATAATAAGACATTGGGAACGACGTTTGAAAAGCGCGTCTGTGATTTGCTGAAAGTCTACGGATGGTGGGTGCATTTTCTGGAGCCAAACCACAGCGGCGCCCAGCCTTTTGATATAATCGCAGTAAAGCGTGGGAAAGCTATAGCTATAGACTGTAAAACATGTATTGACAGCGTTTTCCGTATTTCACGATTAGAAGATAATCAGGTAAATGCTTTTGAGCTATGGCTTGCGCGCGGGAATAATACGCCTTATATAATCATTGAGCATGATAGCGCGATTTATAGCATACCGTATTTAACGCTAAAGCGAATGGGCGCGGTGAAGCTTGATGATGCTTTTTTGTGGAGGCTACATAAATGACAGTGGATGTGGGAGAGCGCGTTTATATAAAGGATGCCCCGAGAGAGGTGCGCCAGTGGTGCCACGATAATTTAAGGCTGAGCAATCCGGAGTATTACAAGCTTGCGCGTCTGGGTAAGTGGACGGGACGCACGCCTGAGTATTTCGATTTATATGAGACCATAGGCGACAAGCTTGTAGTACCGTTTGGCTGCATTAAAGAGCTTCACAGGCTATTCGGCTCAGACATGCGTTTAAACGTACTGTGGCGCGATTTAAGGCGGGTGGAGTATGGCAGTCATATAAGTCTGTACCCATACCAAGAAAAGGCCGTAGAGAGCCTTTTAAAGGCTAAAAACGGCGTGCTCGTTATGCCTTGCGGCGCGGGCAAAACGCAGACCGCTTTAGAGCTGATTTCGCGTATAGGTGGGCGCTGCTTATGGCTGACACATACACAGGATTTGCTTAATCAATCTATGGCCCGCGCTAAAGCTGTTTTAGATATAAGTGATGCGACTTATGGCACAATCACAGGCGGCAAAGTGAATATCGGCACAGGCATTACATTCGCCACTGTACAGACTATAGCTAAACTGGATTTGAGCGCATACACAGATGCGTGGGACATTGTGGTAGTTGATGAATGCCATCGGGCTGTAGGGTCGCCAACTAAAGTCATGCAATTTTACAAGGTGCTATCGCACGTTTGCTGTAGATATAAATTCGGGCTAACCGCTACGCCTAAACGCGCCGATGGTCTTGAACGCTCGATGTACGCGCTGCTTGGAGATATAGTTTATACTGTGACGCGTGAAGATGTGGCCGCTACCACTTGCCCCGTAGAGGTACATCAGATTGAAACGGGCTGGATGCCGGATATGGATGCAGTTCTTGCAGGTGACGGAACACTGAATTATTCGGCGCTGATTGAAGATATGATTAAAGACGAAAGGCGATTTAACGTAGTTGAAGGCATTATTTTTAGGTATGCGACTACAAGAGGCCATGTGTTGGTGCTTGCGAATCGTGTAGAATATCTCGCACGACTTGAAATTGCGCTGACTATGGGCGGCGTACGTGCGCTGTGTTTGTCTAATATGGGCTCGTCTAAAGCGGCGAAAACTGCGCGGAAAGAAGCGTTACGCGCGCTGGATGCCGGAGAGCTGGATTGCGTGCTTGCGACGTATCAGCTTGCTAAAGAGGGCTTAGATGTGCCACAACTTAGGTATGTGATTTTTGCGACGCCTGAAAAGGACGAAAGCACTGTGACCCAAGCGGCTGGGCGCGTAGGCAGACGCGCGGAGGGCAAGACGGGCGGCTGCGTGATTGATTTTGTGGACGCATTCGGGATGCTGCGCGGGTGGGCGAAGAAACGCGCGGGATATTACAAAAAACTTAATTACGAAATGTATTGACATATAGCGGAGGAGCGGTTATAATGGATAAGGATAAGGAACTTGACACAATCGGATTAGGCGTTGTTCGCGGTGAGCTGATTGAAGACGGTATCGGTTTTTCGGTAGAGGATTGGAGCACGCTAACGCGGCTTGCGCTTGAAGAAATGTGGCGTCATGGACAGGGTTATAAAAAAAGTGGTTATGGTGGATATTTGACGGACGTTTTATATCCGAAGTGCAAAAATCATTATCTCAAGTTGCTTGCAAGACAAAAAAGAGAGCTGGGGGCGGTTAAGAATGACAATTAAGGGCGCTACAAATGCGCCGCAATTCGCTGAGCCTATAGGGCTACTGAACGAAGTTGAACGCTTGCGCGGAGAGCTTGAAAAGGTTACCGAGCAGCTAAGGCTTGAACGTGAAGCGCGTGAGAAAGCCGAAGCGTTATGTGCGATATATGAAGACATGTGGATACAACACGTGTGCTATGGAGGTATAAAAAATGACGGATGCAGATATTAAAGTATTGATTACAGGGCTTGTGGCAGTGCTTGCGCTTATAGCTTTTGCCGTATTTATATTGCTTTGCTGCGGTATAACGCCATGGCCGCTAATAGCCTTTTACTGGGTGGTACTTTTTGCTAAGAACGCGCTGGATTGGGCTATCATTACAAAAGGGGAGGGGCGTAAATAATGGCCGATGTAAGCTTGAAGCCGTGCCCGTTCTGCGGGGGAGAAGCTGTGCTGCATGATGAGTGCTACCCTGATTATGTGCAATGTACGCAGTGCGGCGCTGAGGTACGTGGTGTTTGTTTCGGGTTGGATGCTGCCGACGTTAAGTGGAACAGGCGAACAGAGTCAATTAAGATTGTCAACAATGGCACGCTTGTATTGACAAGGGGGCGCATAATATGACGAAGCCATTATTCTGTCGTGGATGCGGCAAACCGATTATTTTTATAAAAAGCATCAACGGAAAGCATATACCTTGCGATCCGGAACAGATAACATACTGGCAGAGTAAAAATGGTAAGGCAAAGATTGTTACGCCGAACGGTGAAGTTGTATCTGCTGAATTGACTGGCGAACTGAATAAAGCGACGGGTATAGGCTATGTATCGCATTTTGCGACTTGCCCATATGCGAACAGCTTCAGGAGGGAACATGATGAAATGGGTTAGAGGCAAAACCAAGCGGCTGGCAAAGGGCTATTCCGTGACGGTGTACACGGCTGAGGGCACGTCGGCGATTATCGTGATGCGCACATATGCATTTTTGGGAACCAGGAGCATGGTGCTATTCTCGACGATATATAACGGGCAGACGTGTGTTGGTTTTATGACGTTTAGGGGTGCTAAGAAGTACATCGAGCAGAAACTTAAGCTGAACGGGGAGCCGGTAAAGGAGGCTAATGTGAATGGTTGAATTAAAGCCTTGCCCGTTTTGCGGTGAAAGCGTATTGTTGGCTGTTCGTCCAATACACAACTACGCGAATGAAGAAGTTGGTGCGGATATCACATGCGAACGTTGCCTTGCGACGTTCCGATCTGAAGAAGCTACGAACGTCGACGAGGTGGTGGAGCATTGGAACAGGCGCGTGGAAGTTAAAGCAGAAGTGTTGACAATAGACCAAGCGAAAGCGCTTGGCAATAGCGATTATAACAACTCTTATTTAGATGATGCAAAAAGAAGCTTTGTTTGGTGGGAAAGCAGTCCGAGTGCCCGGTTCCCTATTCGTAATCAGTTATGGTTAGTAAGGCTGTCATATAGTTTTCATCCTGAGTGGGATAACGATGAAAGTCTTTATGAAATCGAAGGATATGTTACAGGCTCTGAAATCCCTCTAAGCGGCAGCGCCAGCGAATACAATAAAACGTGGCGTTGTTGGAATCGTAAACCGACCAATGAGCAAAGGCAGGAGGTAAAATGGGATGGAGAAGTATGAACTAAAACCATGTCCATTCTGTGGCGGAGAAGCTCGTATACTGAATATGGGCTGGCCGCATTGGGTATTCTGCACAGAGTGTAACGCAAAAATGCAAAGCTTGAAATATGGCTATGAAGGCGAAGCAGAGGCTGCTGAGAAGTGGAATCGCCGCGTCAACGAGGCAAAGGAGGAACAACAATGAATAAGGCAGAACTCAAACCCTGCCCGTTTTGCGGAGGGAAAGCTATAGCACAGCAAGAGTTTGCTGGTGGCCTTATTATGTGCACGAAATGCGGGGTTTTCATGCGTAACATAACAGGGTTTAATGTTGATGATATTATACCTAAATGGAACAAGCGGTACATTAAACGAGAAAGCACAGCACTGTTGCCTTGCAGGTTTTGCGGTTCAAAGCGCCACTCTTATTGGGCGCTTTCAAACGGGTATACATGTATAGGGTGCAGCAAATGTGGAACACAGGCTGAAGGGGCTAAAACTGAGATACAGGCAAGGCGTAACTGGAACGCTTTGATGAAAGAAGGCGTAGAAAACAATGACAGAAAAGTTTCAAATGCGGCTACGCAAGAGGTGTAAAGATGACTGATTTTATTACTTTGAGGGAAGCGAGTAAGCAGCTCAATCACCCAGTGCGCACGATACGTCACTGGGTGATTACCGGCAAGCTGAAAGCGATAAAAAACGGAACGAATTACAGGTGGATGCTTCCGAGTTCGGAGATTAAGCGTTTTATGGAGGACAACGCAAATGTTTACGAACGTAGACAATATCCCGATTGAGCTGCGCGGTTTAAAACAATGGGTGTGCTGGGTTGGCGCGGATAAAGTGCCGAAAAATCCGTATACTGGTAGCAATGCGAAAAGTAATGACCCTGGCACATGGGGGACTTTGCAAGATGCAGTTGCAGCGTGTGAAAAGTACCATTTTGATGGTGTGGGCTTTGAGTTCGCGCATGGCTATTTCGGCGTTGATTTGGACCATTGTCTCGACAATGTGGATTTTTGCGACGAGTTTGTGGAGACGCTCGGCAGTTATGCAGAAATTTCAAAAAGTGGCTCAGGCTTGCACATAATCTGCAAAGGCAAGTTGCCGCCGGGCGCAAGGCGCAAAAATGGCGTTGAAATGTACTCAGAGGGGCGTTATTTCATCTTTACTGGCAATGTATACCGCCAGCAATATACTGCTATAGCGGACTGTACAGAGACAATTAAAATTCTGCATAGTAAGTATTTGCCATCTGAAACGCCTCGAACCGATGTACAAACTGTAAGTAGTGGAGCGACATTAGATGATACGCAAGTTATAGACAAGGCACGCAATTGCAAGACAGGTGGCTTGTTCCAACTGCTTTATTCGGGTGCATGGCAAGGCGCTTACAGCTCGCAATCTGAGGCAGATTTAGCGTTGTGTAATCAACTTGCATTTTGGACAGGCAAGGACGAAATGCAAATGGACAGACTGTTTAGGCAGTCTGGACTAATGCGCCCGAAATGGGATGAACGGCGCGGCGGTAGCACGTATGGCGCGATTACTATAGCCAAGGCATGTATTAACTGCTTGAATGTGTATACACCCAAACAAGGCGGCACAGATGATACGGAGCTGGCGCTTGCACTTTTCGGGAACGGCAAGGTGGGGGCAGAGCAGCCGCGTGTATGGTACGACATGACCGACACAGGCAATGCACACAGAATGCTTGACAAATTCGGCGGTGTAGTGCGGTATTCGTATACGCGTAAAAAGTGGCTTTACTGGGACGGCAAGGTGTGGCGGCTTGATGAGAGCGGGCAAATAAAAAAGCTTGCAGATATTATTTGTGAAGATATAAAACGTGAAGCGGTTATGGAGCAAGGCGAAAAAACACAGGCAGAAATGCTAAAATGGGCGACACGCACAGCGTCAAGCAAGGGCAAAGAAGCAATGGTTCATGAATGCCAGCACTTAGATGAGATACCTGTATCACAAGACGCGCTGGATTCGTTTAGCGACTATTTGAATTGCCAAAACGGCATTATAAATTTAAGAAATAGCGAGCTGTTGCCGCATGACTCAAATTTCCTGATGTCTAAAATCTGTGTGTGTGAATGCGCTGAGCCGGGCGCGGTGCCCGAGCTATGGCTGAAATTTCTGGATGATGTGACAGCGGGCAACAAGGCGTTGCAAGAGTATATCCAGAAATGTGTGGGCTATAGTTTGAGCGGCAGCAATCGAGAACAATGCGCGTATTTCCTTTATGGCATGGGTAATAATGGCAAAAGCACGTTTTTGGACACTATATCCGATATGTTGGGTGGTTATGCGGCGAATGTTCAACCGGAAACAATCATGCTGCAAAAAGCTTTTACTGGAAATGGCGCAAATTCCGATATTGCGCGATTAAAAAGTGTGCGCTTTGTGACGTCAGAAGAACCGACCGAGGGCGTGCGCTTGAATGAGGGGCTACTAAAGCAGCTTACGGGTGGCTCAAAAGTGACATGCCGCTTTCTGTATGGAGACGAATTTGAGTACACGCCGGAATTTAAGATTTGGATTGCGACGAATCATAAGCCTGTTATCCGTGGCACTGATTTAGGCATCTGGCGCAGAATAAAGCTCATACCGTTTGAAGTGAATATCAAAAATGTTGACAAAAATCTGAGATATAAACTCAGGCGTGAATTACCCGCAATTTTGCGGTGGGCTGTAGACGGCTGTATAAAATGGCAGCGTGAAGGGCTTGCTGAGCCAACGGCAGTTGTGGAAGCAGTTCAGGATTACAAGCACGAAATGGATTTGCTTGCAGGTTTTGTGGAACAATGCATCGTAATCGATTACACGTGCGAAGGACGCATTATGGCCAGCGAGCTTTTTAAGATGTATATCAGATGGGCGAAAGAAAATAATGAGTATGAAATGACGTCCAAAAAATTCTTTAAAGAGCTGTCAAAAAAGTTGCCGACAAAAGGACGTGTTGGAGCAGGGATTTACTTCTCAAATATCCGCATAACTGAGTACGGGTTGGGACTGATAAAACAGCAGTTTCGTTTTAGCGATTTTACGGGAGCTTGAAAAGGCTCCCGTTTTTTCTGCAAAAAAAAATTATTGACAAACAAACCTGTTTATGGTATAATACAGATGCAAGGAGATAAGGAGGACAAAGGTATGACACAGAAACAGGTTGTTGCGAACATGGCTGAGGCGGCAACGATGCTGAAACGCGGTATGCTTTCGATATATGAATGCGAACAGGCAATGACAAATGCCATATTGGACGGCGTGCTGGCGATTGATTCTTTGGACGTAGATAAAAAGATAGCGCTGACGCGCAAGCTCAAGCGCAGGATGTGGAAGATGCTTTTGGAGGCGACAAAATGATAACGACTGAGTTTTTTAAGACATTGGCTGAAGCGAAAGCGTTTCAGCCCAAAGCAGTAGCAATTGAAGTTTTTGGCTTGGATTTGCCAAAGGCCGTTAAAAAGTTCCGCGAATGGCAAAACGATGCAATAGCTTGCGGAAGGCATGAAGCTGAAGCCGCACGTGCAGTAGTGGTAATATACAGGTAATAAAGAGGAAGTTTTAAGGAGAATAAACAATGAGGTATCCAACAACAGAAACAATTAAATTTTTGCGCAAGACGTACCCAACTGGCTGCGAAGTGGAGCTTGTGTTTATGGATGACCCACAGGCTCCGCAGCCGGGTACACGCGGCAAAGTGATAATGGTGGACGGCATGGGCACCATCCATGTAGCATGGGAAAATGGTAGCAGTTTAGGCGTTGCTTATGGCTTGGATATTTGCAAAATAATCAAATAACCTATTGACAATAGGCAGCTATTATGGTATAATATAGGCACAAGGTTGAAAGGATTTAGGAGGACAAGACAATGCTGAACAAAGAAAACGCATTTTTTAATGAGATGTGCCACACAGGGCGCGAATGGGAGAAGGCATGCGAGGAGCGCAGACAGCGCAAGCAGGAGATCATCGACACGAAGGGCTGGGAGAGCGAAGAGCTCAAGGCCTGGTACGAAGAGGACGCCGCAGCCAAATTCCCCTTCCCGCAGGGAGCCTGCAAAGCCTACCGCGCCTGGGCCTCCAGCCTCAGCCGCCAGGAAAACGAGCTGGAGATGGACGACTTCCTCTTGGACAGGGAGGTTTCCGATTTTGTGGGCACTCTGCGCAGGGCCGGTATTGACACCTTCATCTACACTAACCAATCCACGGCGGCGATGAAGAACCTTTTTGCCTTTGCCGCCGAGGGCTGCACGCTGACCGGTCTTTGCACGATTACCCGCCATGAAGACCGCTGGGGCAACGGGGAGCTTGTCGAGGTCATGGGCATACGTTTTAAACTCAATTAAGCTGCATAGCCACCTAAAAGCCGCCGCAAGGCGGCTTTTGTGCTTGACAAATGACATAATTTGTTGTACACTTTTACGCAAGGAGGCGCGTATATGGACAAACAGACGTTCGGGTTTCGGTTACCGCGTGATTTGAAAGCATATTTGCAAAAGCAAGCAGATAGGCATCGCACTTCGGTAGCGCATTATATTGTAACCTTGATTTTAGAAGACAAGAAAAAGGATGATGTTAAAAATGAAAATAGCCAAATTAAAGCTGTTACAGATTAAAATATACGAGAACAATTTGCGAGAAAATGATGGCGTAAGTGGCGTCAGAAATTTATTCGCAATGACTTAAACGGGAGGAATAATGAATATTGTTTCAATGCCTATAAAGGCGCTTAAACCTTATGAGAAGAATGCAAAATTGCATGACCAAAAGCAAATTGATAATGTTGCTAACAGCATTCGTCGTTTTGGCTGGCAACAACCAATTGTTGTAGATGAAAACGGCGTTATTATTATAGGCCACTGCCGCTGGATGGCGGCCAAGAAGCTGGGTTTAAAAGAAGTGCCAGTTGTAGTTGCAAGTGGGCTTTCCGAAAGCGAAATTCGCGAGCTGCGTATTGCTGATAACAAAACAAATGAAAGCCCATGGGATTTTGAGCTGTTAGCCGGAGAGCTTGAAGATCTAGATTTTGATGGATTCGATTTTGATTTTGGAATTAACACAGAAGAACAGGATGCAGAACCGATTGAGATAGTTGAATACGAACCGCCAATACAAACGGAACCTCGGTGCAAAGTTGGCGATTTGTGGCAATTAGGGAATCATAGGCTTATTTGCGGAGACTCTACGGATGTTGCGGTTATTGATAGGCTTATGGATGGGGTAAAGGCAAAATTGCTTCTGACAGACCCTCCCTATGGCATAAATGTAGTGCAAAATAGACAAGTCGGCGGTGGCGGTGCTTTACATTTTGGAGGAAAAGTCGGTAAGAGAGTTGAATCGTCAACATATATCCCGATTGCAAATGATGATACAACCGACACAGCGAGGGCGAATTATGATGTTGCTTTGACTTGTACTGAAAATCAGATTATTTTCGGAGGAAATTATTTCACAGACTTTTTACCACCGTCAAGGTGTTGGATTGTTTGGGATAAACAGAACATAGGAAATTTTGCTGATGCAGAATTGGCGTGGACTTCTTTTGATAAAGGTGTGAGGTTATATCATTTCTTGTGGAATGGCTTATGCCGTGAGGGTAGCAGAGAAGTAGAGGGTAAAACAAGAGTACATCCGACACAAAAGCCTGTCGGTATGCTTGCAGACATACTGAAGGATTTTTCAGAGGAAAACGATAGCATCCTTGATTGTTTCGGCGGTAGTGGTAGCACACTAATAGCCTGTGAACAGTTGAACAGAACATGCTATATGTGTGAACTTGACCCACATTATTGCGACGTAATTATTCAGCGCTGGGAAAATTTCACAGGAGAAAAGGCAGTGTTGCTTAATGGCTAATGACGGAAAAACAAGACCGGAGTAAAGATTTATGAATGAGCAGAATCTAAAGCCGCTTGGCGAACGAACAAAGGAAGAACAACGGGAAATACAGCGGAAAGGTGGCATTGCTTCCGGCAAAGCCAGAGCTGAAAAACGCGACTTACGCAAAGCGCTTGAAATGCTACTGGAACAAACTTTTACAGACAAAAAAGGTACGGTACGTACTGGTGCTCAGGCAATTACAGAAAAGTTATTCAGTGAAGTTATGAAAGGCAATGTGCGTGCGTTTGAAGTGCTGCGTGACACTGTGGGACAAAAGCCAGTGGAGAAAGTTATGATTGCCGAAGTCGATCAGGATGTAATCGACGAAGTTGAAAGGGCTGTGGCAAATGACACGCCAGCAAGCGATTGATTTTTTGCTTACGCGGCCAGTGGATTATGCAAAAATGCTCGGCTTTACTAAGCTGAGCTCTTTTATAATTGTATTGACTATTCACCGCATATGTGTTATAATAAAACAAAAGCACAGAAAGGCGGTATCAGCATGGAAGAATGGAAATGGATTAAATATAATGGGCACGATTTCACCAACAAATATATGATTTCAAACACGGGTGTTATAAAAAGTGTTGACAGATATTCAAAAAGGCAACATCAGTTTTTTGCCGGGCGAATTATTAAAAAGAGGCTGAATGCAAGAAAAAACAAACAAAGTAATACTGCATATGAAACAGTAACATTATTTGATGATGGGCGAAAAATTGATGTTGAAGTGCATAGATTGGTTGCTACAATGTTTGTGTCGAATTCAGAAAATAAACAATGTGTCAATCATAAAGACGGGAACGGATGTAATAACAATGCTGAAAATCTTGAATGGTGTACATATGCTGAGAATGTTGCACATAGTATGAATATTCTTGGCAATAACCCGAAAAAATGGAGATCGAAATCAGTTGTACAAAAAGACACAAATGGGGACACAATTAAAGTGTGGCAAAGCGCATGGGAGATACAGCGGCAATTAGGATTTTGTCAGGTATCAATAAGCAGATGTTGTCGAAGAGAGAAAAAAAGTGGTATAGCTTATGGATTTTTATGGGATTTCGCAGAAAAAAAAGAAGGTGATGAAAATGACGAGACAGCAAGCAGTTAATTTCCTTTTGTCCGACCCGGTAAAGTATGCAAATATGCTTGGATTCAGCAAATTAAACGAGCTTCATAACAATTGGATTATTGAAATGGTGCGAGGAACAAAGGATAAGACTTTACAAGCTTCTCGCGGTTAGGCACGTATAAAACGACGTGCGTTTCTGTAGCTCTTGCTTTGATTTGTATTTTGCTGCCTACCAAGAAAACCATGTTTATGCGCAAAACTGACGCAGACGTCAAAGAAGTTATTAAACAAACACAAAAGCTTTTACAAGATCCTCATACACAGTATTTCGTTAATTGCATTTATGGCGTTAATCTGGCGCTTAATGTGCAGTCTGCAACCGAGATAAATACAAACCTGTCGGTTGATAACCGAGGAACAAGTCAGTTGATTGGCGTGGGCACAGGTGGTAGCTTGACTGGTAAGCATTTTGACCGGATATTTACAGATGATATTGTTAACGTGCAAGACAGAGTAAGCAAGGCCGAGCGTGACCGAACGAAAACCATTTATCAAGAACTGCAAAACATCAAGAATCGCGATGGGCGTATTTTTAATACCGGCACACCTTGGCATAAAGATGACTGTTTTATGCTTATGCCGCCAGCTGACAGATATGATTGTTATCATCCAGAAATACAGAAAATTATAGTGCCAGATGCGCTTGCAGAAATTAAAAAATCTATGACTCCGTCATTGTTTGCAGCTAATTATGAGCTAAAGCATATTGCTGATGATAGTGTTATTTTTGATGACCCGCAGACAGGCGCGGATGCAGCGCTTGTTATGCAGGGCACAAGCCATGTGGATGCTGCTTTTTATGGTGAAGATTATACGGCTTTTACTATTGCGACTATTCATGATGGCAAATATTATGTTTATGGTAAGTGCTGGCGCAAGCATGTGGATAACGTAATGCCTGAAATTATTAGCTTGCACAATAAATTTTGCTGTGGTAAAATGTATATAGAACGCAATGCGGATAAAGGATATGTTGCAAAAGAATTGCGCAAGCAAGGTGCGCGTGTAATTAGCTATAATGAGCATCAGAACAAATTCTTTAAAATAAGCAGCTATTTGAAATTTGTATGGACTGATGTTGTGTTTGTAGAAGGTACAGACGCAGAATATATCAATCAAATTTGCGATTATAACGAAGATGCCGAGCACGACGACTGTCCAGATAGCCTTGCAAGCTTAATAAGGATTTTGGGCGATAAAGATAAATTGAAATATCAGTCAATATGGGAGTAGATAGATGTATACATATCAGGATTTGCAGGCAGTGAGCCAAGCCGAACAAGACCGTATGAGTTTTGTAAGGAATGCAATTGACCAGCACAAGGTGTCTGAGCTGTACACCGTAGCGCGGGTAGCAGATGCCTATAACCGCCATCAAAATGTCACTATTTCTGAGTATCAGAAATTGCTTTATACGGTTACCGGCAAAGCAATCCCTGATAACTACAGCCCGAATTTCAAGATGGCGTGCAGACATTTCCACAGGTTTATAGTGCAAGAAGTGCAATACCTGTTAGGGAATGGCGTAACTTGGGGCAATGCCAAAACAGAAGACAAATTAGGCACAGCAAAAATACAATTCGATAATCAGCTGCAGGAAGCAGGGCGACAAGCGCTGATTGGCGGCGTAGCGTTTGGGTTCTTTAACCTTGACCATTTGGACGTTTTTAGCATACTTGAATTTGTCCCGCTGTATGACGAGGAAAACGGGAGCTTAAGCGCGGGTATACGTTTCTGGCAGGTGGCAGATGATAAGCCTTTGCGCGCTACGCTGTATGAGATGGACGGCTATACGGATTATTTTTGGGACAGCACGGGTAAAGGGCAAGTGCTGCATGATAAGCGCACATATAAACTCAATGTAAGATATTCTGAGGCGGACGGCGAAGAAATTTACAACGGCGAAAATTATCCGGCGTTTCCAATAGTGCCATTATGGGGCAATCTTGAACATCAGTCAGAAATTATAGGCTTGCGTGAACAGATAGATTGTTATGACTTGATAAAAAGCGGTTTCGCCAATACGGTAGATGAGGCGTCTATTGTTTATTGGACAATCCAGAATGCGGGCGGTATGGATGATACCGACTTGGCTAAGTTCGTGGAGCGCATGAAGACAGTACACGCGGCAGTTGTGGGTGATGATGGCAGTGGGGCGCACGCTGAAAGCCATGTGCAAGATGCGCCGTATGCAAGTAGGGAAGCGCTGCTGCAAAGACTTGACCACGACTTATATCGTGATGCTATGGCGTTGAACACAAATGACATAGCCAGCGGCGCGGTAACTGCGACACAGATACGTGCGGCGTATGAGCCTTTGAACAGTAAGGCTGACGATTTTGAGTATTGCGTACTACAGTTTATACAGGGCATTTTGGCGATTGCGGGCATTGAGGACAAAGCGAGTTTTACACGTTCGGCGCTGAATAATAGCACGGAAGACATGACTAACTTGCTGCAAGCTGCACAATTTTTACCCGAAGACTATGTAACACGCAAAGCCTTGGAGATACTGGGTGATGGTGACAAGGCGGACGATATACTAAAGCAGATGGAAGCAGACGAATTAGAACGCATGGCACCGATACAGGAGGACGAATTCGATGAAGATCAGCAGAGTGGAAATAATGGGCTTGCAGGAATCGATCAGGGCGGCGAAGTTTCCCAAAGCGGCGTGCGTGGACAGCCTCAGCAGTGACTTGACCGAGGGCATCGTAAAAATAGCACAAGCCCCGCAAGGCAGTGGACACGATAACTGGCTGAATGGCGTGGTTGTGCAATTTGATTTGACTTGCAGCTTAAAGATGTGGACACAGCTGCAAAGGTACCACTTTATTGATTTCGTAAGCTCACAGAGCACAATGCATAGCGTGCTGAAATTTGAGCCTAAAGAGCATTGCAACCGCTATGTAACGCAAGCGGCTATTGATAATATGGTTGAGCTTATGAGCCAATATAACACCCAGCCGTCGGCTGAAAACTACCTGCGCTTGCTTTATAACATCCCCAGTGGTTATGAGTTAACTGCGCGCATGACTACAAATTATAGACAGCTAAAGACGATTTATGCACAGCGTTATAATCACAGGTTGCCTGAATGGCGTGATTTTTGCGCATGGATTGAGAGTTTGCCAGAAAGCAGGTTGATTGTATGACTGAGTTTGAGCGCGGACGTTATGCGGGCATATTAGAGGCGATTAAAGAGCTCAATCTGACTGAAAGTAAGCTGCGCGGAGCAAAGGGTACACTCAATCACAAGCTTGCAATAGAGGCGTTAAATCGGCTATTAAAGCAGGTGGCTAAAGATGGCAAAACCGACTGACCCAGGGCGTCAAGAGGCGGATGCCTTATTGCAGACGTTCGAGGACCGAGTAAAATGGGAATACCGGCAGGCAAGCTATGATGCATACCACAAAGTTGCCGATTGGCTAAAGCAGTTCAAGAAAAAAGACGCTGAGTACAGGGCGTTGATGGATGCCGGGCAGATGGATGCCAAAGACTATTATAAGTGGCGCAAGTCTGAAATCATGAAAGGCCGGCAGTGGGCTGATATGCGCGACACGCTTGCGGAAGATTACAGCAATGTGAATGACATTGTACGCAGGCTCAATGGCGATTTAGTAAAAGATGTGTATGCTGTAGGACGCAATTACGGCGCATATGAAATTGAGCATGGCACAAATCTGGATTTATCTTATACGCTGTATAATCGTGAAGCGGTAGAAAGATTGATGCGCGACGACCCCACTTTGCTACCGCCTCCGGGCAAGAAAGCAAGTGAAGATATTGCGGCGGGGCGTACTAAAGCATGGAACCGGCGTCAAGTGCAATCGATTATGACGCAAAGCCTGTTGCAGGGCGATTCCATAGACCACATAGCACAGAGAATAGTAACCGGTTTAGGCGAAAAAAATATGCACGCGGCGGTCAGGACTGCGCGGACTATGACCACAGAGGCAGAGAGCGCGGGGCGCGTTGCCAGCTATAAACGCGCTAAGGATATGGGCATTGACGTAATGCAGATTTGGGTTGCTACGCTGGATGACCGCACGCGTCATGAGCATAGGCAGTTAGACGGGGAGCGCTGCGCCGTGGGCGGGAAATTCAAGATAGATGGTTATGAGCTCGAATACCCCGGCGATCCAAGCGCGCCCGGATATTTGGTATATAATTGTCGATGTGCGGTTATAGCGGCGGTTAAGGGCACAGAGCTGTACGAAAATTTTGCGGGCGTTGAGCGTGATAACCGTTTAGGTGATATGAGCTATGAAGAATGGAAAAACGAAAAGGCTAAAATGTCAGAGCATGAATTGCAACCAGAAATTAGTGCTTATGTGCGTACGGAAGCCGACGAAAAATATATGGCAAATTTAGCTACTGAACGCACAACTGTAGAGAGCATGAAACCTATGCAACAAGCTGCATATTTGTTTAAGCATGAAGCAGGGGCAAAGAACGATTTGCTTGAAGCTGGCAAAAATGGCACTATATCAAATTACACTGAACGATATTTTGATGCGCTTGAAAGTAATGGCAGTACAGTTTCACATAAACCTTTGATAGAACAGCCTCAGTTAAGTGGCGACATAGATTCTAATACTGAACGATTACACATAGTTCGTGAGCTAACTGGAGCAAGTGACGAAGATTCTGAGCAGATGTATAGAGCTGTAAGAACGTGGACAAGCAACGCATGGGATACAGCCGATACTGCTTTAGTTGATAGATATATAGATGCCGATGGAACATTTGACGGTGAGCTGTGGCGTGGGCTGCATTTTGATACGGAAGATGAACGCGATTCTTTTCTTGCGGGTATGCAAGTTGGCAATGTTTTCCAAGCAGGTCGCGATGGAAAGAATGCCTCATGGAGTAGTAAAAAGGTTAACGCAGAAACATTTAGCAATGCTGGGGCGCATAGCGTTATAATCCATTGCGTAGGGAATAAGAGTGCTGCGCCTATTGATTATATGAACTTGCAAGGCGAACAAGAAGTTGTTAGCCGAAGCGGTACACGATATACAGTTTTAGGCATTTCGCAAGAAGCAGGTGAAGACCGTTCGCGCACAATTATAACTGTAATTGAAAAGGAGCCTGAAAAATGAACCAAGACAGTCCGTTAGCGGCAAAATGGCAAGAAATTCCAGTAGTTGAACCGTTAAAAAAAGAGCAGGTTTTAAGGCTTATAAAACAAGCGCAATGGGACAAGTATGTCAAGAGGCTATTGCCTATAATCATTGAACGATATAACCATACTAATCCCGATAATCGAATAGAGGTGAAGCTAAATGGCTGATATGGATATTTCGATAAAAGACGCAACGCCTGAGATGCAAGCTAAGCTGAAAGAAGCTATTGCACGGGCGCTTGAAAAGATAGGCATAACGGCTCAAGGCTACGCAAATTTGCTTTGTAGGGTTGATACTGGCAGGCTGCGCAATTCCATCACGTATGCCACTACTTCTAAGCAAGGCAGCGCAAATACAAGTAGGGGTAAAAATAAGCACGGCCAGCCTATGGCACAAGCTGAGTCGGCGGATTACGCGATGCACGGCAAACCGGAAGATACCGAAGTGGTTATAGGTACTAATGTAGAGTACGCACGCAAAGTGGAGCAAAACATTAAGGCGTTTTTGAAGCCTGCAATTGAAAATCATATTAGCGAGTATCAGAAAATTTTCGCACAAGAATTAGGCGCACTGAGCAGGGACTAAAAGTCCCTGCTTTTTTGTTAAAAGTCTAAAAAGGTGTTGACATATGCAAGAATATATGGTATAATATCAGTGTTAGGACTTAAAGCTGACCCACTACGACCGCCCACTGGGCAAGGAGGTTTCCACCATGACTAATGAGACCCTTAACAAGTTCCTGAACATTCAGGGCACGCTCAAGCGCCGTAACATTGTACAGTCCAATGGCTATCCGTTTGGAGTAGGCTGGACGGATAAGTTAATACGCAGCTTTACTAAAGCTGTTCCGACACCGACATCCATCACTTATAAGATGATGGTTTGGCTTGAAACTCGCTGGTATGATGGCGAAATCGAAATCACGCGCGACGGCGATTTGATGATACGCCTTGAGCACTAACAATGACAAGCCGAGCCCGGCGGCTAAACCGGGCAGAAGGAGATAAACAATGACTATACGTGAGAAACTGGACTTGCTGGCCAAAAGTGAAGACAGGAATGCGGCTGTAATAAAAGCATTTGAAGACGGAATTGTATCAGGCATTGCAGCTACAATAACCGTGCTAAACACAAATGAAGCAGATGCTATTATGATAACGACAGCGGCATGCATACAAGCTAAAGCCAAGGCATACGATATGGTTTGCGAAGATGATGAGCCATGAGTATACGGTATGAAAGCGATTGCGTAGATTGCGGGTTGCCGTGCTTAGGGCGCTCGTGCCCCAACTACTTGGTAAAGGTTTGCAGATGTGACGCTTGCGGAGAAGAAATCGACCCGGAAGATAACGATGGCATACATTTAGAGGACGGGGCGGATCTGTGCTATTACTGCGCAAGACAAATGGAGATATTAAAAGATGACGAAGATTGATTTTCACCCGTGGCGCAAGTCTTTTTCAGGCGCGCCGTGCAAAGATTGCACGAAACGCGCAGTAGGCTGTCACAGTGATTGCAAGCAGTACAGCGCATTTAAGATGTAGCGCGACGACTTGAACCGCAAGCGCTACGAAGAAAATAGGCTTGACCACCTCGCAACCACACGTTAAATTTTGATTAAACTGCGTCTGAGCGATAGCTCAGGCGCGTCTTTTTGTCTATATTCCTACCATTTCAGTAGGATTTTCTATAATATATATATACTATATATATTTATTATATTTTTTTATTTTTTTATATAGTAAATGTAGATAGAATGTACAAAAATAAGGTTTTTAGAAAAGTCTCCTATAGGGGCTAAAAAATTATAGACTTTTTTATAAAACCCCGTTTTTTGTACATCCGAGCAGTTTTCTACATGGCTTGACAAAATGCTAAAAATGTGCTATGCTGAATACCAAAGAAATCTAACGCGCGAGATACTGCGCGCCGCTATAGAGGAGATTGATATGGCACAGTTTTCAGTTAAGCAGATTAAAGCGCTTTTAGCCGATGCGGGCTTGCCTGTGGACGCACTGGACAACACCGCTGAGGAGATTTGCGCAAGGCACAATGCGGCTTTAGACAGCATTAAAGAAGAACGAGACAGCTTAAAGGCGGATGCCGAGACACTGGCGAGTACGCAAAAAGAGCTGGCGGATTTGAAAGCGGCGGCTAAGGACGATGGCTTTAAGGCTAAGTATGAGCACGAGCACGAGGCTTTTGAAAAGTACAAAGCCGACGTTGCTCATAAAGCTGTGGTAGAGGCTAAGCGCGCCGCGTTTATGGAAATACTGAAAGACGCGGGCATTACGCGTGATACGTCTATAGCTAAAGTTCTAAAGTACACCGACGTTGACAAACTCGGAGAGCTGGACGAAAGCGGCAAATTTACGGATGCTAAGGCAATTCTGAAAGCTGTGAAAGATGAATGGCCCGAACACATTACTACTGAGGGCAAGCAAGGCGCACCGACGCCAACGCCACCTGCTAAGGTTGAAGGTGGCACGTTTGAACAGATGTCGCTTGCGGACAAGATGAAGTTCGCAAACGAGCATCCGGAAGATCCTGGCGTGCGAGCGTGGCTCGGCAAGAAATAAGGGGGGATTTTAGATGGCTGGAATTTTTGACAGCAAGTATTTTAATAACGAAGTTTTCGGCAAATATCTTGAGACCGTTCCGCGTTATAAGCAGAACGCATTTCTGACTTCTGGTGTGCTGCGTACGCGTACTGACTTGCGCACAATGCTGGCAGACCAGACGGGTGGCAATTTCATCTCGATACCGATGGTCGGGCGTATAGGCGGTGCCCCGCTCAATTACGACGGCTCTACTAATATTACCTCTACTTCTATAGGCACATACCTCCAGAGCATGATTGTAGTCGGTCGCGCTAAAGCGTGGACCGAAAAGGATTTCGCCTATGACATCACTGGCGGCTATGACTTTATGGCAGAAATAGCACGCCAGGTAGCTGAGTACTGGGACGATGTAGATCAGGCCACTATACTGTCTATACTTAAGGGCATTTTCGGCGTAACGACTGACAATTTCAGCACTAAGCATACATTGGATATAACCAGCCAAACAGGCGATGCTGCCAATGTAGGTGCCACTACGCTTAATAATGCGCTGCAGCAGGCAGTGGGTGCAAACAAAAATGACATTGCCATGGTCATCATGAATAGTCAGGTAGCTACTAACTTGGAAAATCTCCAGCTTCTTGACTACGTAAAGGGTACCGAAGCGGATGGCATGCAGCGTGATATGACCATGACCACATGGAACGGCAGACGTGTGCTGATTGACGATGAAGGTACTGTTGATACGTCAGGTGCAGCGCCTGTATATACCACATATCTGCTCGGAGCGGGCGCATTTGATTATTGCGACTGCGGTGTTAAGGTACCGACCGAAGTAGACCGCGACCCTGCAACTAACGGGGGCATGGACACACTTTACACGCGTCAGCGCAAGCTCTTTGCGCCGCATGGGTTCAGCTTTGTGCAGCCCACTACGGCGATTATATCTCCAACTAACGCACAGCTTGAAACCGCGGCACGCTGGACAGTAGTTAAGGACAATGCGGGTACCGGCTACTATGAGAGCCGTTCTATACCGATAGCGCGTATAGTCTCGAAGGGCTAAGGTGGAGCATATGGCCGCTGATGACGAAATAACCAAGGTTGATTTGGTAGATGCGTCAACATGGCGCGCGCTGTTGGCGTTAGCTAATGATTCAACGGCGCTGACCGTGTTGAGCGAAAACGCAGAGGCGCTTGCGGCACTTGCTGAAAAGGCTGACGAACTGTTAGCGTTGTTGGAAGAAACTACAGAACCGTAATTAAGAGGTGAGATACAATGCGGGTACTGTCTGAGCTGTGCGACGAGATGCACAACTGGTTTTGCGCCGATGCCGATAAGGTTTTCGGAACGTTTGAGATTGTAAATGGCGCAATTGATTTAGATGATTTTATCACGCCCGGGCAGTACTTCCGCATTGTTGGTTCTAAGTTTAACGACGGCGTCTGGCAGTATCCCGTTTCTGGACTGACTAACGAGACGTTTGAGGGCGCGGTATGGCCGATGGCTGTTCCTCCTGCGGTCGTTGCGCTTGCTGCGGATATAGAGACGTGGGCGGGTAAATATGGCGCTGAGACGGGGAGCCCGTATACATCTGAGTCTTTTAAAGACTATAGCTATTCTAAAGCTGACGCCAGTGCGGCGGGATGGCGCGGCGCTTTTGCGTCAAGGCTCAACCGATGGAGGAAAATATGAGCCATTTATTTGAAGAAATGTTTGAGGACTGCACGCTTATAGACAAGCGTACAGTCCCCGATGGTATGGGCGGCTATACTAAGGAATGGATTGACGGAGCAACTTTTAAGGCGGCTGTTAATAAAGACAATTCACTTCAAGCGCGCATGGCTGAAAAGCAGGGCGTTACAGAGGTGTACACTGTTACCGTCTATAAAGGCGTTGTACTGGAATATCACGACGTTTTTAGGCGTTCAAGCGATGGGCTGACTTATAGAGTAACTTCTAACATCAGAGACAGCGAAACGCCCGGGCGCGCGTCTTTTCAGATAGGCCAAGTAACCGCTGAAAGGTGGGACTTGCCGAGTGACTGATACGGCGCGGGTATTATATGATTTCTGGTCAAGCTTTGGTATACCAGCATATGTTGAGCATTGCGTTCCCGATGATGCAGCGATGCCATATATTACATATACTTTGAATGAGCCTGTATGGCGCGATACAGCAAGCTTAACTGCGCGGGTATGGTACAGGTCAACGTCTTTTGCAGGGCTTGCGGCTATGGTGGACAGCATTTCACGGGCTATAGGCGGCGGCTTGACAATTCCTTTTGACGGCGGCTTTATAGCGCTTTTTAAGGACACCAATTTTGCACAGTATATAGGTGATGAATCGGACGACGGCATGGTCAAGTGCGTGTATTTGTCACTTGTAGCACATGTTGTGGAGGAATAAGAGTTATGAAATTTACACAATTGCCAACTGACATGGCTAAGACTATACAGCTTAATGCGGGCGTGTTGGCAGCAGAATTTGCGCCAGCTACGGGCGTGATTACGGGTATTATGGGCGCGACAAGCGGCGGTGTGAATTTTACCGCTGCGCCTGAATATATTGATTTCGGTGAAGATATAGATAATTGCCCCAAGAATACTAAGGAGATGAAAGTGCTTGACACGTGGACAGCTACCATGAGTGGCACTTTTGTAACCGTTACACTTGCGCTTGCTAAGATGCTTGTAGCGGCGGCAGATACGGATACGCTGGATGTAACGAAAATTGTTCCGCGTGCGGATATACTGCAAACTGATTTTAGCGATGTATGGTGGGTAGGCGATTATTCGGATAAGACGGGCGCGACGAATGGCGGCTTTATTGCGATACACCTGCTTAACTCGTTGTCTACTGGCGGATTCCAGATACAGTCAGAGGATAAGAGCAAAGGGCAGTTTGAGTTTGAGTTTACCGGGCATTATTCGATAAGCGATCCGACCACAGTGCCTTTTGAACTGTATGTTAAGGCTGGTACGGCTGAGCCGACGCCTACGCCTTAAAGAAGGCTGACAGGAGGACGTATGAAGAAGTTTTCGGATTATAAAGACGGCGATGCGCTGGATTTGCTTGCTGATATACTCGATCCCGTAGTAGAGATTTTAGGCGATGCCGAGGTTAAAGCTGCTTTTGATAAGTCTAAGGTAAGCGCGATTGGCGCGGCGATAAAGCTACATAAAAAAGAGCTTATGCAGATTTTAGCACGCATTGACGGTGTGCCTGTAGAAGATTTTCATTGCAGTGTGCTAACTTTGCCGAAGCGTTTGCTTGAAATCTTGAGCGACGAGGAGCTCATAAGTTTTTTTACAGATGCGGCACAAGCCAGCAGTACCGAGACACATTCTGGCAGTGCTACGGCGAGTACAGAGGCAAAAACGGCTTAAGGCCGTTTTTGCGTTATATGAATGCGAAGTTTAGCGCGTACAGGGAGCGGATTGCATACGAGCTTTATATTGCAGATGTTCTTAAGGCGATAGGTCCGGCATTAGGCGTGAAGGTGACAAAATCACTGGCAGATATAATCTTGCCAGAGCGCGTGGCGGTCGATACACGAAGCGGTGACGAAATAGCAGCTGACGTAATAGCGAGATTGGGGCTAAAGACGGATGAACGTATTTGATTTGGTAGCGACGCTAAAGCTAAAAAAAGAGGAATTTGACAATGGCGTTAGCAAAGTAAAAAGCGAACTGGAAAAGGTCAAGCAGGGCTTTGAAAAGTTTGGCAGCGTTGCGAGTAAGATTGCTACGCCTATAGGCAAAGGACTTAAGGCTGTCGCGACACCTATAGTTGAGATAACGAAATTGGCGGGCAAAGCTGCAATTGAGCTGGGTAAGTTGAGCGCTAAAGCTATTGCGGCTGGTACTGTAGCAGTGGCAAAGCTGACAAAAGATGCAGTTGATGCTTATGCAAGTTATGAACAGCTTGCGGGCGGCGTTGAAACGCTTTTTGGTGATGCGTCATTGACTGTTATGCACAACGCAGCCAAAGCGTATGAAACAACTGGTCAGAGCATGAATCAGTATATGGAACAAGTCACCAGCTTTTCAGCGTCTTTGATACAAAGTTTTGGTAAAGACACGGAGAATGTGCAAGAGAAAGCAGCTCAATATGCTGACCGCGCTATGCGTGATATGGCAGATAACGCCAATAAAATGGGCACAAGCATGGAATCCATACAGAACGCATATCAAGGATTCTCAAAGCAGAATTATACCATGCTTGATAACTTGAAGTTGGGCTATGGCGGTACAGCGGCAGAGATGCAGCGCCTAATCAAAGATGCGGCTAAGATGAAAGACGAGCAAGAAAAGCTCGGCATAACTATAGACGCGTCAAGCATGTCTTTCGGCAATATTGTTAACGCAATTAGTGTTATGCAAGAGCACATGGGCATTGCTGGGACTACTTCTGAAGAAGCGGCTAAAACAATAAGCGGTTCGGTGGCAGCTATGAAAGCCGCATGGGCAAACTTTTTGACGATGCTAAGTGAGTCACCAGAAGAAATCGAAATCACATTAAATGAGTTAGTTGAAACAGCACTTGTGGCTTTTCATAATATTTTTAACACAGCAAGTGAAGCTTTGCAGGGCATATCAGATGCGCTGGAAATGATAGCGCCAATGGTTATAAAAGAGATACCGCCACTAATTGCCGAAATTCTTCCGGTCGCAATGGAAACAGTAGTAAAACTGCTAAATACTGTGGTAAAAATGTTGCCCGACCTTTTAACTGGGCTTTTGCCGCCTGTGCTGAAAGGTGTTACAGAAGTCTTTAATAATTTAGTGCGTATATTGCCATCTTTAATCCAGAAGCTCGTACCAGTAGTTGTAAATGCAGTTATAATGCTTGCGCAGACTTTGGTCAATAACACATATCAAATTATTTCGGCTATAATGCAGATGATTACATCTGTGTTGAGTGAGCTTGCGAAAGCAATGCCTAAGCTTATTACAATGGCAGATGCGTTTATTGACTCATTTACACGAGCGCTGCTTGTAAACTTGCCTGCGTTAATTTCGGCGGCTGGTGACTTAATGATGGCGCTGATTGAGGGCTTGGTCAAGAGCATTCCGAAGATACTTGCGGCGGCTACTGCGATTATGAAAAAGCTGTTAGAGACTTTTCTCAGTCATATCCCGCAAATGATACAATCTGGTATAAAACTTTTGCAGTCATTAGTAAAGGGTCTTGCGGATGCAATTCCGCAGCTTTTGCCTGTAATCGCTAAAATTATGGTGACGATTTTTATAGAGCTGATAAAAGCCATACCACAGATTGTGCAAGCGGGCTGGCAGATTTTACAAGCCTTGGGACAGGCACTTTTAAGCGGCGTTTCGGCTATGGCAGACATTGGCAGACACCTAATCGAAGGTTTGTGGGAAGGCATAAAGCGCGTAGGGGAATGGCTTAAAGATAAGGTTCTCGGGTTCCTTGACGGGCTGCTTGGCGGTATGCTGAGTTTCTTGGGTATTCGTTCGCCATCCAGAGTTATGGCTGATATGGGTAAACAGCTTGTTGCAGGCTTGGGATTAGGCGTTGAGAAAAACGCCAAAATGGCTATGGATCCGTTAATGAATTTAGCCGAAGACATGAGCGGCGTTGCTATTGAGCCATCTTTGAGCATGGGCGCAAGCGCACAGGGTATAGGCGCGCGCGGTGCGGGCGGTGTTGTAATAAATATCAACGGCGCGGATAAGGACCCGGAGCAGATTGCGCGTGAAGTGCAGCGTGTCTTTACCAGCTGGGAACGTCAACGTGAGGCGGTGTTTGCTTAATGGCGGGCAATTTCATATTCGGGACTTTGAACAGCTCGGACTACGATTTGCTGATTTTTGAAAAAGCTGTAGACCGTGCGCCTATGTGGGGGCAGAATGCGCAAGAGGTGCCGGGACGTAATGGTGATTTGCTTTTGCCCACGGGGCGGATGCCGAGCGTAGAGCGGATTTATACCGCCGTTATAGCCCGCAATCTTGAAAGCAACTTGGCAACTTTACGCAACAAGTTGGCAAGTTTGAGCGGCTACCAAAGATTGACAGATAGCTGGAGCGAGGGCGAATTTTATCAGGCGTACATTACGAATGAGTTTCAGCCTATATTGACACATAACCGCAAATTGGCGAAGATTGAGCTAACCTTTGTACGCAAGCCTCAGCGTTTTCTGACTTTGGGCGAAACACCTGTTACATTTAGTTCGGATGGCTCTATTGGCAATCCAACAAGCTTTGACGCGCAACCGCTGATTAGGATTTATGGCGCTGGTACTGTTACTATAGGTGACAATATTATTACTGTTACTGAGGTAGGTACAGAATACACGGATATTGACTGCGAGATTATGGAGTGCTATGAGGGCGCACAGTCTCGTAATGCCTATGTAGAATTTTCAAGCGTGGATTTTCCGACGCTAAAGCCCGGCAGTAATGGCGTGGCTTTGGGTGAAGGCATTACGCGAGTGGATATAACCCCAAGGTGGTGGCGCGTATGATACCAATCTTGTATGAAGCTACTGAGACGCAATTCAGGTCAAACGGCATTTGCCGTTTGACTGATTGCGTTTCTTGCATAGCCACAGAAGAACGTAACGGCATATATGAATGCGAGTTCAGTTATCCGATTTCTGGACGGCATTATAGCGATATAAAAGAGGGCTGCATTATATATGCAACGCATGATGAAACGCGAATGCCGCAGCCTTTTGATATATATAAGCGTAGTGCACCTATAAATGGCGTCGTGACTTTTAGCGCACGTCATATAAGCTATAGACTGAGCTATGCAATTCTGCAGCCGTTTAGCGCTCAATCCTGTATACAGGCATTTTCGCTTATGGTTGCGAAGTCTGTAACACCGAACGCATTCACTTTCTGGACGGACAAAGCAACTGCCGGCGCGTTTTCAGTGAATGAGCCGCACAGCGTCAAAGAAGTACTGGGTGGCGTTGAGGGCAGTATTTTAGACGTGTATGGCAAGGGCGATTATGAGTGGGACAAATGGACTGTTAAGCTGCATACTAACCGCGGTGCGGATAACGGCGTTACCATTCGTTATGGCAAAAACCTGACTGATATTACGCACGAGATAGATACTGAATCGGTTTATAATGCAGTTGTCCCATACTGGGTGGGCGATGGCGTGCTGGTGACGTTGCCTGAGTGGATTTATAGCCTTGCTACTGAGCGCGGCGAAGACATGAAGTGCGTGACCATGGATTTGTCAGAGCGCTTTGAGAATGCACCGACGGCTGACCAGATGCGGGCTACGGCTGATAGGCTGATGCGGCAAAATGCAAGCTACGACCCATCAGAAAACGTCGAAGTGGATTTTGTGGCATTGTGGCAGACGCCTGAGTATGAGCGTTTTTCGGCTTTGCAGCGCGTGAAGCTATGCGACACAGTGCACGTGAGTTATCCTGCTTTAGGCGTGGATGTGACCAAGAGCGTCATAAAAGTTACTTATGACACCTTGCGAGAACGTTATAGCAGAATTGAGCTGGGTACACCTAAAACTAATTTCGCGGACGTCCTGAAAGCTGCTACTACTGCAAGCATTTTACCGCAAGTGGCTACTAAGAGCACGATTGACGCGGCTGTAAGCGCGGCAACCAATCTTATTCGCGGTGGCGCGGGCGGTCACGTATATATGGCGGCGGATGCAAACGGCAGACCAACCGAAATATATATTCTTGATACTGAAAGCATAGACACAGCTGTCAATGTATTGCGTATAAATTTGAATGGCATCGGTTTTTCGCAGTCCGGTGTTTCTGGCACATATGAAACCGCGTGGACTATAGACGGCCATTTCGTGGCTGATTTTATAGACACAGGCACGCTAAATGCGTCTTTGGTGCGGGCGGGCGTGTTGAGTGATGCGAACGGAATAAATTATTGGAATCTGGAGACGGGCGCGCTGCATATAGCGGCTATTGATGCAGCACAGACTACGGCAGACAACGCGGAAGCCGTGACGCAAAAAGTTAGCGCGTGGATGGATTTTTCCGAAAGCGGCTTAAAGCAGGGCAAGACCGGCTCAACATATTCAACGCTTATTGATGCGGTTGGTTTTCATGTACTGCAAAGCGGCGAAAAAATCAGCAGTTTTGCGAGACGCAAGTTGTCTGTAGAAGAAATTCGAGTAGGGCGCGTAAATGTAACCGACACACGCTGCGTTATGCGTGAAGCAGGGGACGGCGGTATGATTATCACTGTGGAGGGCTTGACATGAGTGAGCGCGTACAGATTGCGGCGACGCAATTAGGTTTTGTGCGGCGTGATAGCGGTAGTAGTTGGGAAACAGGGCAAGCGTATCAGGGCGCGTATACTGGACAGACAGCGCGTACAGGCGTTATGCTTTTTAGCGGCTTGCGTCAAACCTTAGACTTAGAAAATATTGATATTCTTGAAATTGATTTAGTTGTTACTTATGGCAATGCAGGCTCAGAGCGTTATAAGACTTTGGGCTTGTATGCGGCTACTCGTAGCAGCTTAGGCGGCACAGGTGCAGAAATGCGCGGCGCTGAGTTCGGGCAAGTGCGCTCAAATGTCATAGCTTACGGGCAGCGTGACACACTGGTTTTTAACTCAACCACAAATGCGGCGTTGTATGCTAAGCTACTGGACTGGGTTATAAATGGCACAACCACTGGCATAGTTACGTATATCAATGAAGACGCGGGCAGTAGTTCGTATTCAGCCAACTATCTGACCATCACAGCCGCGTATTTAGATATTGAGTACAAATTTAAGGGTAGCGGCGCGGTACTGGATAAAAACGAGTACGAGTTAGGCGATACTGCAACCGTGACTATAACGCCAATTGAAAGCGATTATGTTTTAACTCACACGCTTATATGGGAATGTGGGGCACAAAGCACGACCGTAAGCCTTGCGGCGGGCGTTACTGAAAGCACTTTTGTGATACCGTATGCGTGGCGCTCAGAATTTGCGGGTGCTGTTTCTAATGCAGCGGCTTTGACCGTGGTTACATATGAGGCGGGCGTCGAGATAGGTACGCGCGTGCTTGTTTTTGCGGTGGATGTCCCAGAACGCTTTGCGCCTGTGATAAATTCGTTTAGCGTGGAACGATATAGAAGCTATGTGGACGACCAAGGGCAAACACAGTATGAGCCGAGTTTAAGCGGTGCGCATGTCTGGGTGAATTTAGATGCGTACATTTTGCGCGAGAATGGCAATGTAGGCACAGCAACTTTAAGATATAGAGATGCCTCGGACGAGACTGCACAATATACTGAAATTGCCTTGACATGGGAGCAAAATGCGCTTATACTGATACATGACAGAAGCATAGTAACTGAGCAAATAGAGCTGTCAGAGGCGTTTGTTTTTGAGGTAGTTGCGACTAATGGCAACCATACGGTTACAGCGAACGCGCGTGTAGAAAAGAGCTGGGCGCCGTTCCATGTAGCGGGCACAGGCTATGGCGTTGGCGTTGGCAGATATTCGGACGGCACTGAGAACGAGCCAAAATTCCAAGTAGCGTGGGACACTGAGTTTAGCGGGGGCGTGTCATTTGGCGCGGGCGTAGCGTTTACTGATTTTTCGGCGATAATAAATGCCGTGTACCCTGTAGGCGCAATTTATATGTCTGCGGTAGAGGTTGACCCTGGAGAGCTTTTCCCGGGCACTACGTGGACGGCTATAGAAGACAAATTCTTGCTTGCTAAGGGCGAAAATACGACAGCCGGGGATACTGGCGGTGCGGAAAGTTATAGCCATAGTCATACAGCGCCTGTTATGGTTCGTGCTAAAGGCACAGCAAGCGAAGTGGTGGCAGTAGATGTTAACGGTACTCAGAGCACTGGCTCTGGGCGTACAACATATGCAGTGGGCGCTACTGTGACGCAAGGAACGCTGTCAAGCGATGCAGGCATTTTGAGGACACGTGGTGCTACAGTGTCAGCGATGCCGCCATACTTGGTGGTTTATATGTGGAGGCGTACAGCGTGAGAACGAATATTATAAACGTACCGTTGGTTGCGGGGCGTGTTGCGCGCCCCATGCCAGCGTGGCAATATGACTATGGACTGGAGCTGCATTTTAGCGGTGCGGATTTGCCCGAATATTTTCAGGTACATTTTTCTAATACCGACGAAAGTGGCACAGCTACCACTGCTATAGGTAGTTCGGATGCCGTAGTAGTACCAAGTCAGTACTTGCAAAGCGGCGATACAATTTATGCGTGGATATACCTGCATTCGGGCAATGCGGACGGCGAAACGGTTTATAAGATTGAGCTTGAAGTAAAAAAGAGGGCACAGCCCACTGACGAAGAGCCGACGCCGGAAGAACAATCGGAGATTGATGCGCTTATAGGCGTGTTAACCGATGGCGTGGAACGTGCAGAAGCGGCAGCGGATAATGCCGCTACGAGCGCCAGCGCGGCGATGGATGCAGCCGAAGCGGCGTCTGGGTATCTGGGCGCTGTGGAAGAATCGGCGCAAGCGGCGCACGATGATGCGCAGGCGGCAGGAAATGCAGCAACAGCGGCGGCGCTGAGTGCAACACAGGCCGAGACTTATGCGGGAGCGGCGGCACGCAGTGCTGCGCAGGCAGAGCTTGCGCGTAATTATGCGCAGGACGCACAGCAAAGCGCATTGGCAGCGCAAGGCTCCGCAGCTAATGCACGGACATCTGAGCTAAATGCGGCTATTAGCGCCGAAAGTGCATTGCAGTACAAAGAGGATGCTGAGACAGCTGCAAGTGCAGCTGCTGCAAGCGCTGCGCAAGCCGAAACGTCTATTGCAGCAGGTGGATATATTACGTTGACGCATGAAGACGAGCATTTGATTATTAAACTTATTAACTACGACCAAATCAGTTTTGCAGCTGAGAATGAAAGGCTGATAGTGTATGGCTGATAGAATACAAGATTTAGGCGTGTTTACTGCATATGGTGAAGCGCGTGAAGCTGGCTATGAAGGTACTAAGGCCGAGTTTGAAGAAGGGCTGAAAAAGGCGGCTGAAGCTTATGATGAAGCTGAAGCGGCGGTGGCAGCGGCGGCGCAGTCAGCTACAGAGGCGGCGGCAAAAGCGGTTGATGCGTCAACGGCAGCGGCTGAGGCGGATAGTAGCGCGGATGCCGCGCAAGCATCAGAAGCGGCGGCGGATGTTAGCGCGTCAGCGGCAGCAAGCAGTGCGATTGATGCGAGTGAGAGCGCCAGCGATGCCGCAACGGCGAAAACGGCAGCGGAAACAGCTCAGACGGCGGCAGAATTGGCACAAACGGCGGCTGAGGCGGCAGCGACAGCAGCAGACGGTTCTAAGACAGCGGCGGCTGGTAGCGCCAGTGCGGCAGCAAGTAGCGCAACGGCAGCGGCGGGCAGTGCGACAAGCGCGTCAAGCAATGCTACGGCGGCAGCGGGAAGTGCGACAGCGGCAGCAGGGAGCGCAAGCGATGCAGCGGCGTCAGCCACAGCGGCGGCGAGTAGTGCCGAAGATGCAGCGGACTCTGCGGCTGAAGCTGCAGCAACGCTGGAATCATATGCGCATGTTGACGGCACGTATGAGGAAATGACCGTTGGCAACGCTGAGCAACTGGTGTCAAAAGTCGGTGTTATCGATAAAGTGCCTTATACGTATAGGCCATCAGGCGGAGAGCTTGATATCGGCGACCGTGAGATAGTTGAGCGTATAGTAGGCGGCACGATTGTGTGGAATCAGTTTAAAACTATTCCTACCAATAATATCAGCAAAACTGAAAACGGTGTTACTTTTACTGATAATCGGGATGGCACTTTTACTGTCAGCACTGATGCAAGCGGCGCAACAAACGACGTCCCTCTGACGCATTCCTATTCGCCAATAATTGCTAAACATAAGTATCTTTGGAAAAGCACTCCTCACGGGGGGAGCTCGCAGACCTATTATTCTTATGTAATACATGTTGGAGACTTGGAAGCCAAAAATGACATTGGAGAAGGATGCATTGTTTCAGCAATTAACACTTCTACGGCAAATTATGTCGTTGCAGTAGTTAAAAAAGGAACAATTCTTACTAATCCGATTATTTTTGTTCCTCAGTTTTTCGACCTTACTCAAATGTTCGGTTCTACTATTGCCGATTGGCTGTATTCGCTTGAGCAGACTACAGCGGGCGCAGGTGTGGCATGGTTTAAGAAGCTTTTCCCGAAAGATTACTATGCATACAATGCGGGCGAGCTTATGAGTGTGCAAACATCGGCACATAACATGGTCGGGTTTAACGCCTACGATTCAGCGACTGGGAAAGCTCAGCTTGCGGGCGGCATGGAATACCAGATAACCGGAGCATACACCGCTCTAACTTTTGAAGGTGAAACTATTACCCTGGATGCGAACGGGAAATTCACTCCTGCTACAACCGGAGAGCTGACCGTTACAGGAGGGAACAGCACCACAACTTGCGTTCATCTTGTCTGGGACGGCGAACGTGATGGTGAGTATCAGCCGTATGAGATACATTCATATCTGCTTGACGATTCTTTGGTATTGCGTGGTATTCCTAAGCTGGACGCCAGTAATTCGCTATACTATGATGGCGATATATACGAAAGTGACGGCACCGTGCAGCGTAAGTATGGTATGGTGGATTTGGGGACGCTGACGTGGGACACCAACAGTACGTATTTTTTTACGACCGTATCTAACAAAGCAAACGGATACAACAACTTGTTGTGTCCGATTTATAGCACCAGCTCTCTTCCGGACGTAAAGAATCTGAGTGACAAAAGCATACTAGGAGAAAACAACGGAGCTGCTGTGTTTATCAAAGATTTAGCCTATTCCGATACCGCAACCTTTAAAGCCGCTATGTCAGGCGTGTATCTCGTTTATGAGCTTGCAACGCCAACGACCGAAGAGGCTGAGCCGTATCACAATCCGCAAATAGTAGACGATTGGGGTACTGAGGAATATGTGGATGCGGGGAGCCGTGACGTTGCTATCCCTGTCGGGCATGAAACTTTTTATCAGCAGAATTTACGCGCAAAACTGGAAGCGGCGCCGAACAGTCCTGATTCCAATGGTGATTATATAGTGCGCCAGACTAACGGCTCTAACAGCTATGTGCCTTTGATAATTCCGCAAGAATTGCCGACTATGCCGACATCAGATGGCACGTATTCTTTGCAGGTTACCATTACTGATGGCACGGCTACGCTGGCATGGGTGCAGAATCAGTAATCAAAATGAGGTACTGCTATGAGTGAGAAAGTTTCAATCCGAGACATTTTTATCCCAGAGTTGGGTAAAGCGATAGAGCGCAAAGACGGCTATATCATGGGCGCGCGCGGGCAAAATCCTCGCACAGGGTATCTGGATTTGTCTGTTACCGAAGTCAAGTCGGCGTGGCGCAAGGACGGCTGGTATTACACGCAGTATCTTGAAGAACCATACACGAGCCAACAGTATGAAAAGGCGCTTTACTGGCGCGAGCACGCTACTCGCGTATGGGACTGCAACGGTCTTGCCGAGGGCATTTATGAGCTGCATACTGGGGTAAATATAGACAGCAAAGCGCGTTTTAATTACTCTGAATGGTGTGACCCCAGAGGCTCAAACATGCTTGAAATGCCGCATACGCCGGGCATTGCGGTTTTTATTCACAGTTCGAGCAAAGGCTATATAACGCATGTGGGGTACTTGCTTGAGCCTGTAGAGGCGAATAACGAAGCCGGTGATTGGTGGGTAGCTGAGGCGCGTGGCGTGATGTATGGCGTAGTAAAGACCAAGTTTTCACAGCGTGGCTGGAATCGGTGGGGCGCGATGACGAAGTATTATGACTATGGCGACGCATTGAAAAAGCACGAAGACACACACCCGTTCGGTACGCGATTGCTTAAGATAGGTTGTAGCGGTGAAGACGTGAAAGCCTTGCAAGAAACGCTAATCTCGTTGGGGTTTTCTTGTGGAAAGTGGGGCGCGGATGGTGAATACGGAGAAGCTACAAGAAAAGCAGTCATGGATTTCCAGAAAGAAACCGGCTTAGCCGTTGACGGTATTGCAGGCAGTAAAACTAAGGCGGCGCTGCTTGCGGCGATAAAAGAAACGCCAGCCGAGCCGTTATATAAGTTGACTATCACAGGCACACTACCCTTTCTTGAAGACTTGCAGAAAGAGCACGGCGGGGTAATCGAGCCGCTATGATCTGGTTAATAGCCATAATTTTAATTGTGCTGTGCTGGATATGGATAGGGACGGATGATGAAGGGAGACGCCTATGAGTGAAGCCATTTTTGTCGCGCTGATTTCGGGCGGGCTGTCGCTCATAGGCGTGATTGTAACCGTAGTGGCAACCATGCACAAAACCCGTAATGATATGCTGCAAGAGATACGCCAGCGCTCGGACGACTCGGATGCTAAACTGGATAAGGAGCTTGCACTTTTGCGGGCTGAGGTAGACGAGCTAATGCGTGAAGTGCGTATACATAACAATTTCGCACAGCGCGTGCCTGTGATAGAGGAACAAATAGCGGTTTTGAATCGCGAAATGAAAGAGGTGAGGCATAGTGCGTAAATGGGGAGAATGGCTAAAGGCTGCATTGATTAGAGCGTTTAGAACGTTTGCCGAATCAATGTTGGCTTATATGGGAACCGGGGCATTGGTCTTAGGCGACGTTAATTGGATTGCAGCATTTTCTGCGGGCGGTTTGGGCTTTGTTACAGCAATGCTTTTGGCGTTAGCAGGATTGCCGGAAGTACCGGGAGGCGATGAACATGGAAACCAAAGCTGAGTATGTTTTGGAAATGATTTGTACGCGGCTTGATAGGATTAATCGCCGTACAATGATAGCACTGATACTGACTATTTTTATGCTTTTTGCAAGTAATGCCGCATGGCTCTGGGCGTGGATGCAGTACGATTATACCAGTGAGACGGTGGAGACTGCTACTGAAACAGTTACGGTTGATGGCAAGGATGGCATCGCAAGCTATGCTAATCATGGAGGTATAGTGAATAATGGCCAGCGTTAAAGTAGTTAAAAAGACGGTTACTGTTAGACGGCGCAAACGCACAAAGTCAGGTTCCAAAGGTACGAGGAAACGCAAATGACTATCCCGGAGGGCTTGACGGCGGCTGAAATTGAATCCCGTATATCTGATAGGATAGTTGGAAGACACGCTGCGCGTAACCGCGATATCCTGCGCAGACGATTGCTTGACGGTATCATTTATGAGAAGCTTGCGGAAGAATTTGAGCTATCCGTAAGGCAGATTAAAAATATCGTTTATAAGAGTGAAAACAGAATATTCAAGCAATAAAACTAAAGCCCGTTTATTTCAGACGGGCTTTGTTGCACATTTTTTGCCATGTAAATTGCATTCTAACTTCATTGTTAGGATGCATTTTTTGTATTAAGATATTTCCAGACAAAGCCGCCAGCAGTTTTGCATTGCCCAGTACAAGCGTCGCCGATTAAATTTTTAGGGACGCCTGTTATTGCAGCAGCAATTGTCGCACATGCATACCTTGCTAAAAATTCGCCTGTTGGCAAAAATTGCTCTACCATTTTACTTTTTGTAAGCATAGCGCGAAATCGAGCGGTGCCATATGCGTTGTTATATCGCGCTGTGCACCATTCAAGATTAGCGCAATTGTTGTTCAATGGGTTTTCGTCTTTGTGATTAATTTGAGGAAGGTTATCTGGATTCGGAATAAAGGCCGCGGCTACTAATCTATGGACGAGAAACTTTTTCCTTAAAGGCTTTGAATAAAGCGTAACTTGACAATACCCATTGTTTGATATAGAAGGTTTAAGTATCATTTCATCTGGACAGTTGTATTTTGTGCTTTTGCAAAAGCTTTTAATTCTGCCCAAATTGCTTACTTGATACAGACCTTCAAAGCCTTCTATATCTTTCCATGTTTCGTCCATAATACAACCTTCTTTCGTTTGTTTTCTATAAATATTATAATACAACATCAAGCGCATGCCAATGAAAAGGGGATTATGATGTGGGTTAAATTTCAGCCCAACCCGTGGGGGCGTAATGTCGGCGATTGCGCAGTTCGCGCGATTGCGGCGGCGCTCAATGTTGACTGGGAAACGGCTTTTGAGTTAATAGCAACTAACGCATTTCAGATGGGCGACATGCCATCAAGCGACAGCGTTTGGGGGAGCGTGTTGCGTCAAAATGGTTTTTATCGATCAGCAATTCCGAATTCTTGCCCAGACTGCTACACGGCAGAAGACTTTATCATTGACCATCCGCGCGGGACTTATGTGCTTGGATTCGGCGGACACGTCGGGCACGTCGCAACAGTAAAAAACGGCCAGTTGTATGATAGTTGGGACAGCTCAAAAGAAATTCCACAATATTATTGGTATAGGAAGTGAAAGAAATGGCATATAATAACGGGTTTCCTATAGGCTATCAATACTACCAACCACAGTATCAAGCGCCTGTAGTGCCACAACCTCAGCCACAGCAAAGCGGCGGTATTATCTGGGTGCAGGGTGAAGCAGGCGCTAAATCGTATATGGTAGCGCCGAATTGTACGGTGCAGTTATGGGACAGCGAAAAACAGACAATTTATCTGAAAAGCGCGGATGCAAGCGGTATGCCGAGCATGAAGACACTCGATTACACGATACGCGATTTAACGCCTTCTACAGCCCCACAAGGCGTTTCAAATGCGGGGGTAGAGTATATCACCAAGACGGAGTTTCAGACGCTTTATGGGCGCGTAGAAGCCTTGCAAAACGCATTTGACAAGCTGACTAAGATGGAGGCGAAAAACGATGGCGAATCCACTGTTTAACATGCTCAATCAGGGCAACGGCTTATTGGGTAGCATTATGCAGATGCTACCGGGCATGAAACAAAATCCGTTAGGCGCGCTGCAACGCGCGGGCTATAGTGTGCCTGCGGGTATGAGCACACCACAGCAGATTTTACAGCACTTGGTGCAAAGCGGGCAGATAAACCAGAGCCAGCTGAATTTTGCTCAGCAAATGGCTCAAAATCTGGGTATAAAATAAAAAATAAGGCGCGACATTTCGTCGCGCCTATAAGCAAGGAGTGGTCGCAATGCCAACAGAACAAGGAACCCCAGCAGAAACATGCCCACGTTTAGATTATATCACTTTTGACTATATCCGTCAAGTGCACAGA
>Ga0310697_10000702_pt1 | contig 43289 bp, 23 predicted proteins | sample 172DNAGHGlowgp2_FD_203883 | JGI IMG/M metagenome (GOLD analysis project Ga0310697, IMG submission 203883) | Sheep rumen microbial communities from Palmerston North, Manawatu-Wanganui, New Zealand - 1728 DNA GHGlow gp2 (v2) (version 2) | ecosystem: Host-associated > Mammals > Digestive system >...
GCCCTCGCCAGCGAGGGTGGAGAGAAGGCTTGCACCCTGAGGCACGGACAGCGTGTCCTTGCCGTTCATTGTGATGGTGACATTACCACTCGGTGAGAGGTAAGCCTTGGCGACAAGCAGCAAGACTACCAGCACCAGGATGATGGCGAGGAAGACCGCGATGCTTGTTAAGATTAGTGATGTATTCATAATTGAAGACCCACCCCCTGACCCCTCCCGTCAGGGAGGGGAGCGGCTAGCGCTTGGAAGTTTATAGGGTCATTCTTTTAATGATTAATGATTAGACTATGTTTAACGTGACACCCCGCAGGCTCTCCCCTCCCTGACGGGAGGGGTCGGGGGTGGGTCTTTAGAGATTTAATCCAGAGAAGCACATGAAGGCCATGGCCATGAGACCGACGGTGATGAAGGTGATGCCGAGACCCTGGAGGGGTTTGGGCACATCGGTGTAGGCCATCTTCTCGCGAATAGCTGCCAGGCAGGTGATAGCCAGCAGCCAGCCGATACCGGAACCGAGGGCGTAGGCGATGGCGTCCCAGATGCCGGTGATGGCCTGGGAGTTGGTGTCGGGCATGGTGATGCGCTGCTGCATGAACAGCGAGGCACCCATGATGGCGCAGTTCACGGCAATCAGGGGGAGGAAGATACCGAGGGCGGCGTACAGCGAGGGGCTGAAACGCTCGACGATCATCTCCACCAGCTGCACGATGGCGGCAATCACGGCGATGAAGAGGATGAACGACAGGAAGCTCAGGTCAACGCCCTCGACCAGACAATCGGGGCCAAGGACATAAACTTGCAACAGGTAGTCAACGGGCACGGTGATGAGCAGCACGAAGGTGACTGCCACGCCGAGTCCGAGGGCTGTCTTCACGGTCTTGGACACGGCCAGATAGGAGCACATGCCCAGGAAGAACGCGAAAATCATATTGTCCACAAAGATGGAGCGGACGAATAGGCTTATTAGATGTTCCATATTCTTTAAGTGAGTTGACGAGTTATTAGTTGACGAGTTGACGAGTTGTTTCTGATGCTGTCTTAATGGTATCAACTTGTTTACTAGTCTACTTGTCAACTTGTCTACTTTAGCTTAATTCTTTGTTATACGCTCTGTGTGCCCAGATGACGCAGCCGACGATGATAAGGCTCATGGCGGGCATGGTCATCATACCGTTGTTCACGTAGCCGTGCTCGTAGCACCAGTCGGGGATGACCTGGAAGCCGAGCAGCGTGCCGGAGCCGAGGAGCTCGCGGAAGAAACCGACGATGATGAGGATGAGGGCATAACCGATGCCGTTACCGATACCGTCGAGGAACGAAGGCCAGGGCTTGTTCATCATGGCGAAAGCCTCCAAGCGACCCATGAGGATACAGTTGGTGATGATGAGGCCGACATACACGGAGAGCTGCACGCTGACGTCGTAGGCAAAGGCCTTGAGCACCTGGCTGACAATGGTCACCAGCGCGGCCACCACAACCAGCTGCACGATGATGCGGATGCGGTTGGGGATGGAGTTGCGGATGAGGGAGATAATCAAATTGGAGAAGGCGGTGATGATGGTCACGCTAAGACCCATCACGATGGCGGGCTCCAGCTGAGCCGTGACAGCCAAGGCCGAGCAGATACCGAGCACCTGAACGACGACGGGGTTGTTCAGATTCAACGGGCTGACCAGCGCCTCTTTATTTGCTTTAGATAACATACTCATAATGTAATGAAATTAAAATTAAAAGTGAAAAGTGAAAAGTGAAAAGTGAAAAGTGAAAAATAAGGATTACCTTCAACCATTGAAAAGAAACTTGAATTTTTCATTTTTCATTCTTTCATTTTTCATTTTACTTGTGTCCGCAGCAAGCTTTGTCGCCGTCGCAACCAGGCTTTCCGCACGAACCACTCTTGTCACACACGCCGCTCTTGCAGCAGTCGTTACCGCTCTTGCACTTGTGGGCCGTTTCAGCACCTTCCTTGCAGCAAGGCTTCTGCTGTGGGCAGCAGTCAGCCTTCTCGTCGCAGCAAGCTTCGTGCTTCTGGCAACACTCGGGCAGTTGAGCGCATCCTTCAGCTTTCTCGCATGGAGCAGCTTTCTCGCAGCAGGCGCAGGGACATTCCTCGCGAGCGCAGCACTTAGCATCGGAAGCGCAGTTGCAAGCTTCATCGCCGCAGCTGCCATCCTTGCAAGCACATTGTTTCTTCTCGGCGCAGGTGCAGTCGGGCTTGTCGCAGCACTTCTCAGTTTTCTTGCAGCAATCGCCGGCAGGCTTGGCTCCGCCGAGGGCGTTGACATACTGCTGGATGCCCGTGAGCACCATCTCGCCGACACCCTTCGAGGTGAGCGTAGCACCGGTGACACCGTCCACCTGAGTGTCGCCTTCGCTGGCACCCTTCTTGACAACCGTCAGCGCGACGTTGCCGTCAGGTCCCATGACAGGACGACCGATGAACTGCTCCTGGAACTTAGCTTCCTTGATGAGGGCACCCAGACCGGCGGTCTCGCTCTCGTGGTCGAAGTAGGCACCGAGCACTTTCTGCAGATCAGGAGTGACGGCGACATACCCCCAGAGACCGCCCCAGAGGCCACGGCCTTTCAGGGGGAGCACGAGGGCCTCGGCGCCATCGGCAGTCTTAGCCTTGTAAACAGGGAACTTCTCGCCAATCTCCTTGGTCTCAACGCCAAAGGCATCCTCGCCTTCAACGACCTGACCGTCGGGAGTGAGCACACAAGTCTCCTGGATCAATTCGTTGTACTTGCCTTCGACCTCGCTCTTGGCCAAGCCGCGAACGTTCAGCGAAGCAAGTATCTGAGATTTCTTGTCGATAGCCACATTGGCATCCTGGGCAGGCTTCAACGCGCTGCTGACGAAGGCCAGGAGGAAAGCGACAATCACCACCATGACTGCTGCGTAGCAGATGGTGTAAACATTACCATTGGTGTTAATGCCCTTAGATTTCACCTCCGAAAGGTGGGAAGTATCAGCGCCGCAGATAGGGCACTTGTCGGGCATGGATGCGGCCTCGAATGTCTGGCCGCACTGGCTGCATAAAAATTTCTTTGCCATAATGTAATTTGACGATTTTACGATTTACGATCTTACGATTTACTTTTCATTTGTCCAATTGTAAATTGTCCAATTGTCAAATCTTAGCGCGATTGGCACGTTTTGAGATATTACGGCTGACGAAACAGTAGTCGATGAGCGGAGCGAAGAGGTTCATCAGCAGGATGGCCAGCATCATACCCTCGGGATAACCGGGGTTAAGGACGCGCACCGTCACAGCGACGAAGCCAATCATGAAACCGTAGATCCACTTACCACCTTCCGTGCGGGCGCTGGTGACAGGGTCGGTAGCCATGAACACGGCACCGAAGCAGAAGCCGCCGAGCACGATGTGCTGACAAGCGTCGAGGGGCGAGAGGCCGAGGGCGTGGTACATCCAACCCGTGCAGGCACCGCCTACGAAGACGCTCAGCATGGTCTTCCAAGAAGCTACGCCTGTACACAGCAGCAGGCAAGCGCCGATGGCAATGGCGATGACGGAGGTCTCACCGATGGAGCCGGGAATGAAACCGCAGATCTGGTCGCAAAGACTCGTGGTAGGAGCGCCAAGACCGGCTGCAATCTCACCCAACGGCGTAGCTGCCGAGTAGGTGTCGGGAACGTCGAAGCCAAGACCCCAGATGGAGCTCTGAGCCACCCAGACGGTGTCGTCGCCCGTCATGCTGGAGGGATAAGAGAAGAAAAGGAACGCGCGCGTGATAAGGGCGACATTGAAGATGTTCATGCCCGTGCCGCCGAAAATCTCCTTGGCGAAGATGACGGCGAAGGCCGTAGCAATGGCGAGCATCCACAACGGCGTGTTGACGGGCACGATCATCGGAATGATGATACCCGATACGAGGAAGCCTTCGTGGATCTCCTCGTTCTTCCATTGCGCAACCGTGAACTCGATGCCCAGACCGACGATGTAGCTGACGATGATCTTAGGCAGGACGGCCAGGAAACCGAACCAGAACATACCCCAGAAGGTGGCATTTTCCAGCTGTCCGGCAGCGAGCGCGTTCTGATAGCCTACGTTGTACATACCGAAGAGCAACGCAGGCACAAGCGCGATGACAACGAGCGACATGATGCGCTTGCTGTCGATGGCATCGTGGACGTGGGTGCCGGCGCGACCTGCCGTCGTGTTCGGCACAAAGGCGAACGTCTCGAAACCATCATAAAGCGAACGGAAGGCGTGGAGCTTGCCACCCTCCTCGAAGTTCGGCTTTATCTTGTCGAAATATTTTCTTAATGCATTCATAATAACTGATGTTTAATTCACAATTCATAATTCACAATTCACAATTAGTAGGCCTTGAAGGCGTTTGGTTTTTCACCGCGCAGCCAATTATGGAATCACAATTAGAAGGCCTTGAAGGCGTTTGGTTTTCACCGCGCAGCCAATTATGAATTTTGAATTGTGCATTGTGAATTGATTACATGTTTTCCTTGCGCAGGATATCCAATCCTTCGCGCACGATGCGTTGCAATTCCAGTTTAGAACTATCCACGAACTCGGCGAGAGCGAAGTCTTCGGGAGCAACCTCGTAGATGCCGAGAGCCTCCTGGCGGTCGATGTCGCCCGAGATGATAGCCTTAACGAGGTAACCGGCATAGATGTCCATGGGGAATACGCGGTCATACTCGCCCGACATAATCATGTGGCGCTCACCACCCTTGATGCGGGCATCCATGGTGTACTCCGTCTTCTTGGGCTTGAGCCAGCTGAAATAGCTGCGGCTGGTGGAGAACTCCTTGAAGCGCGGAGCAATCCAACCGAGCATCTCATGAACATCGTCGCCTTCGGGGATGACGGTGACTTCGGTGGCATGGGCAGCGAGGAAACCTTCCTTGCAGGTCTTCACGCCCACCATAGGATTGCCGTTGATGATGCGCAGGCTCTTGCTCTCGTCGATCTGGCCCTTGAGCACAGCGGCGAGGGGAGCACCGACGAGGACCTTGGCATACTTAGGAGCCTTGACCTCGGAACCTGCAACGGCGATGGTGCGCGTCAGATCGACCTTGCCCGTGAGCACCAGACGTCCGATGAAGATAACCTCCTCGGCGCCAATTGTCCACACGACCTCACCCTTGTTGATGGGATCGACATGATTGATCTGTACGCCTACGTTACCAGCCGGAGCGGGACCGTCGAACTCGGTGACGGTGCAGTCCTTGGCAACGGTGAGCGCTTCGGCCTTCTGCTTGGTGCTGATGCCGAGGTTCACCTTGGCGATCTTGGCCAGCAGCGAGAGACCGGCCTGCCACTCCTTTTCCTGTCCCTTGAGGACGTACTCGAAGTCGGCAGCCAGCGGCATACTGTTGAAAGCGCTGACGAAGATGGCCTTGGGCTTGTCCTCGGGATTCGCCACGACGTCGTAAGGACGCATGCGGAAGAAACCAAAGAGACCGCTCTCGAGCAGCAGCTTCAGCGGTTCCTTCTCGGTGAAGGAACAGGCTTCCTGCTTGCCGTCGGCATCTACGCGAACGCTCATCACCTTACGGCGTTCACCGCGTTCCACGAGGGCTACGGTGCCACTGACAGGCGTAACGAACTTCACTTCGGGATGCGCTTTGTCAACGAACAAAGCATCCCCGACCTTGACGATGTCGCCTTCCTTGACCACGACCTTGGGTTTCATGCCATAGAAATCATCGGGAACCAGCGCGTACTGGCCCTCGACTTTCGTCTGCATGGTTTCCAAGCTCGCTTTGCCCTTCAGGTTTACGTCGAGGCCTTTGCGTAACTTGATTACTTTTGCCATATAAAATTAAGTAAGAATAAATGGTTTTAGCTAAAAACTGCGCAAAATTAACGAAAAATGGCCAATAATCACGCATAAAGAGGGAAGTTTTTTGTTTATAAAGCGAAAAAAGACTACTTTTGCTCTCGAATTAAACAATTCGACCATAAAAAAAGTCAGTTATGTCGTCCGCTTTGTGGTAGGAATCGTGCTCGGATTCTACCTCGCATTGCTGCTCTTCACGGCCTCGCCAGCATGTCAACGATGGTTAGCCGCGAAGGTATCTGATGTGGCTACGCGCGAACTGCAAACAAAGGTGGAGATCGGCCGTGCACGCATCGGTTTGTTCAACCGAGTGGTCATCGACGACATCCTCGTCATGGATCAACAATCGGATACGCTTTTGGCTGCAGCCCGTCTGAGCGCCAAGATGGACGTTTGGCAACTCATGCAGGGGTATGTTCGTATAGCCAACATCCAACTCTTTGGCTACGATGCCCGCCTGCGCCGCCGACAACCCGACGAACCCTACAACTTCCAGTTCATCATCGACCGCTTTGCCAGCCAAGACACCACCTCTACTCCACTCGACCTTGCCATTAAAAGCATCATTATCCGACGCGGAACGCTGTCCCACGACCTCGACTACGAACCTGCTTCCAATCGCTTCACGCCCGCTCATGTCCGCCTGAAAGATTTAGGGATTCGTGCTTCAATCAATGCTTTGACGAACGGCAGCATTTCAGCTTCTATCAGCCAGTTAAGCTTCACGGAAGAGAACAGCGGATTTGCCTTGAATAACCTTTCAGCGACATTCGAGGCGACTCAGCGTCGAGCCTTCTTGAGCGATGCCGTCATCACACTACCCCAATCAGAACTCAACATCCCCTCGCTCACGATAGACGAGCCGTTGGCATCGCTGGAGCGAACAGACGCGTTGGCTTATGTGAATGGTCGTGTGACGCCATCCGACCTTTCGTGTTTTCTGCCGCAACTGGCGACATTCAACAAGCCGCTCCATCTTGAAAGCGAACTGTCCAAGACGGGCAAACGCATCGATATACCTCGTTTGCTTCTCCACGCTGAGGGGCTGGCGCTAAATGCCAATGCTGCCGCCCATCTCCAGCTTGAGGATAGCACACGGGCATTACCGCTTGACGACGTACGCCTCGACATCGAACGATTCTATGTCTCCAAGGATTTCTATCACCCTATTCTCCTGTGCATCAACAGCGAATGGCCATCAACGCTTTCCTCGGAAACACTTGGCAAACTAACGCAACTGGGAGATATAGACATCCAAGGCAAAGCTGAAGGCAAGATGCAACCGCGACAGGCGACAGCCGACCTGCAGGTAAAAACGGCCTTAGGACAAGCGTTGGCCAAAGGACAAATGAATGAGAAAGAACATTTCAACCTTCACCTCGAAACGAAGGACTTGAAAATAGCATCCCTGTCTGACGATCCATCCGATCTACCCGTAGATCACGTTAACATCCTGGCCGACGTAGAAGGAAATCTCAAACAACGTATAGCCAAAGGCTCCCTGGCTTTAACGGACATTCTCATCAAAGGCAGCAGAATTGACCACATCTTGTCCGACTTTGCGTTGAAGACCAATCAATTGCGAACCAGCATCGAAGTAGCCGACGACGAATACTCCCTGAGGTTTTCTGCTGACCTTCACGACATCGACAGCCTTCGTCCGAGCCTCAACACGTTGGAACACATTCAGGGGGACATCGTTTTGGAGGATGTGGAGATTCGCAGCGCCGAACACAACTACGACCTCCACCAGCTGAAGTTCACCACCAACAACGACTCGCTCGGACATCATCTCGTCATGAAAGGCGACTTCATCAATGCCCGTGCCGATGGTCGTTTCCGCTACACCCACCTCGTGCCTACCATCCAACAATTCCTCCACCGCGTGTTGCCATCACTCATTCCAGCAGCTTCCTCTTCGTCGTTGGCATCAACCGACCAAGTCCAATTTTCATTGCACGCATGGAATGTCAATCCCATATTCAATCTCTTCAACCTCGACATCCAAATGCCTGAGGCAGCATACGTAGATGGTAACCTCGACGGCAGTTCCCAGACGATGTCCCTCAAGGTTGACTTGCCTCGCATCATCTACGCCTCTGAAGATCTGCGAGCTGTGAGCCTCACGGCTCAGCAGGAAGGCGACAGCATCAGCTCCGTCATCACCATGCAGCGCATGATGGAAGAAGGTCCCATGAGTTTCACCGTCTCAGCTGCAGGCGGCAACGACCTGCTCTCATCTACGATAGGATGGGACAACCAGCTATTACCTTCGCATCGCGGTGAACTCAACGCTTTGACACACTTCTTCCGCAACGAAGAGAACAAGTTGGGCGCTGAAATCGATATCAAACAGGGACAGTTAGTCATCTCTGACACGACTTGGAACGTGCAAGCGTCAAAACTAATGTTGCACGACGATGTCGTCGATGTCCACGGTTTCGAGGTCTCGCAGCTCGGACGTCACCTCCACGTGAACGGTCGTGTGTCCAAGAACCCAGCCGACACGCTCTACGCCGACTTGCAGGGTATCAACCTGCAATATATCTTCGGCATCATCGATTTCCACGACGTAGAGATGGCCGGTTTGGCCACGGGCAAGGTGAAGATCCACGACATTTTCACCAGCGTAGCGGTTGATGCTGATATGCGTGTCGATAACTTTACGCTCAACGATGGTCTCCTTGGAACGGTCTATGTCACAGGAGGTTTCGGGCGCAAGGACGATCGTGCCATCGACATTGATGCCTACGTTCACGAACCTTTACGCCACGAAATCAGTCACGTCGTAGGTCTCATCAAACCCGGACATGAAGAAGGCCGCGGAATGCAATTAGACATTCAGGCACGCTATCTCAACACCTATTTCATCAACTCTTTCACCGAAGGCATCTTCACCGATCTTCAAGGCCGAGCCACGGGTCATGCTTATCTGCACGGTCCCTTCAAACGTCTCGACCTCGAAGGTGAGCTGGCTGTGGACACACTCTACACCACCATCGATGTTCTGGGCACTCACTATCATCTCCTTGGTGGCGATAGCCTGCATCTCTATCCTGGCGGCATACGATTCACAAATGTCAAAGTCTATGACCGCTACCATCAACCCGGCATGAACAGCCATTATGCCGACCTCGACGGAGAACTGCGTTTCGAACATTTCCAGAACATCCACTTCGATTTCAACATCTTAGCTCATAACATCCTGGGCTATGATTTTCGTGACTTTGGCGACCAATCTTTCTACGGCACCGTGTTTGCCGACGGCACCGTTCGTCTGTCAGGCAGGCCGGGCGCACTCGACATAGACTTGCATTGCCGCCCAACATCCGGCACCGTGTTTACCTATAATGTATCTACGCCTGAGACGATGACAGACAACGAATTCATAACGTTCGTCAGCCAAAATCAGGCGGAAGCACTAAAGGCTACAGCCAGAAAATCCGAGAATTCCGGCTCATCGAATGAAGAGGAAGAGGTGGAAGATGACGAACCCACAGACATCCATATCAATTTCGACCTCGACATCACGCCCGATGCTCAGATGCGTCTGCTCATGGATCCCCGCTCAGAGGATTACATCACACTCTTCGGCAACGGCCATATCCGTGCCAACTTCTTCAATAAGGGGCGCTTCCAAATGTATGGCACCTACCGCGTGGACCACGGTACCTATCGTCTTTCGCTACAGGACGTTATCCACAAGGAATTCCGTTTCCATCCTGGAGGAACGATTGTCTTCGGCGGTCAGCCCTTGAAGGCTGCCCTCGACTTGCAGGCTGTCTATACCGTGCCGAGCGTATCGCTAAATGACCTTGCCACGGGCAGCAATTTCTCCAACGCCAGTGTCCGCGTGAACTGTCTGATGAACATTGGCGGGCAAGCCGAACATCCGCAGATTACCTTCGACTTCGACATCCCCAATGTCAATGAGGATGAGAAGCAGATGGTGCGCTCGCTCATCTCCACCGAAGAGGAACGTAACCTTCAGGTAATCTATCTGCTGGGCATCGGACGATTCTACACCTATGGTCTCGCCGACCAAGAGACACAAGCGAACTCGGCCGTTCAGAGCCTGCTCTCCTCCACCCTTTCGGGGCAGCTCAACGACTTGCTTTCCAGCGTTGTAGGCAATGGCAACTGGAACGTAGGCACCAATCTCTCGACAGGAACTCAGGGGTGGAGCAACGTAGATGTCGAAGGTTCTTTGAGTGGCCGTCTGCTAAACAATCGCCTGCTCATCAACGGCACCTTCGGCTATCGCGACACACCAATATCCGACACCAATTTCATCGGCGACTTCGATGTGCAATGGCTACTCACGCCATCCGGGAACCTGAGTTTGAAGGCTTATAGTGAGACTAACGACCGCTATTTCACCAAGTCGGCGTTGACCACTCAGGGTATTGGCATCAAGGTGAAAAAGGATTTCAACACCTTACGTGAGTTGTTCTTACCTAAGAAAAAGTGAGAAGCGTTTTCCCGTGGAATTATAGAACCCCTTTGCTTGAAGGTAGTTCCATGTGATGGATATCGCGGCGTACAGCCATCCGGATTGCACGCGCAAGAGCTTTGAAGATACCTTCAATCTTGTGGTGCTCGTTCTGACCTTGTGCCTTGATGTTCAAATTCATGCGTGCCGCGTCAGAAAGACTCTTGAAGAAATGCAGGAACATTTCCGTGGGCATCTCGCCAATCTTCTCACGATTAAACTCAGCATCCCAAACGAGCCAAGGACGGCCGCCGAAGTCGAGGGCTACGGAGCAAAGACAATCGTCCATGGGAAGGGTGTAGTCCCCTGCGATGGGGTCTTCGTCAGCAAAGCCATAACGTTCGATGCCGCGTTTATCGCCGAGGGCTTTGGCAAGGGCTTCGCCAAGGGCAAGGGCGGTATCCTCGATCGTGTGGTGCTCATCAACATGGAGGTCGCCACGGACACGGATATCAACGTCGATGTTGCCGTGCTTGGCTATCTGCTCGAGCATGTGATCGAAGAAGCCGAGACCCGTAGAAATTGAGCTCTTGCCTGTGCCATCAAGGTTGAGGGAGATGGCGATGTCGGTCTCCTTGGTTGTGCGGGAGACTGAGGCTTGACGGGGGCCGGCATAAATGATCTCGGAAGCGGCCTGCCAGGAGGGAACGAGGAACGCGCCATCCAACATCGAAGACGAGGAAGAAGAAGGGGAAGACGAAGAGGAGGGGGAAAGGAGGATGGCGCGGCAGCCGAGGTTGGCAGCGAGCTGCGCATCGCTCTCGCGATCTCCGATGACGAAGCTTTGGGACATATCACAGGAGCCGTCTGTGTAGGCGGTGAGCATCGCTGTTCCTGGCTTGCGAGTAGGCAGATTGTCTTCGGGGAAGCTGCGATCGATGAGAATGTCGTCGAACGTAACGCCCTCACCTTCGAGGATTTCCAACATCAGGTTATGCGTAGGCCAGAAATCAGCCTCGGGGTAAGAAGAAGTGCCTAAGCCGTCCTGATTAGAGACCATGACGAAACGGAAGTCCGTATGTTCGCGTAGAAAATGCAAGGCGCTGATGACTCCCGGCACGAAATGGAACTTCTCGAAGGAATCAATCTGCTCGTCGGCAGGTTCTTGCAGAATGGTGCCGTCGCGATCTATGAACAAAGCTTTCATTTATCTATACTGTCTTAGTGCTCCCAACAATGCATTATTTTCCTGCGGCGTACCAATGGTGATGCGCAGGCAGTTGCCACACAGTTGAACACGGGAACGGTTGCGAACGACAATGCCTCTATCGATGAGGTAATGATAGATGCTTTCGGCGTCTGTCATACGTGCGAGGAAGAAGTTGGCATCCGTTGGATAGACGGCCTTGCAGATGGGCAACTCGGCAAATGCCGGCAAAAGGTTGCGCCGCTCGTTGACGATCGTCATGCGCCACTGGTTGACACGAGGCAGCTCGTCGAGCATCCTCATGGCCTGCTGTTGAGTGAGCTGATTGATATTATAAGGATATTTGACCTTGTTGAACAATGCAATAATCTCCTCAGAGGCAAATGCCATGCCAAGACGTATGGCTGCCGATGCCCATAGCTTGGAGAAGGTGTTGAGGACGATGATGTTAGGGAACACATCAAGGGCATGTCGGAACGGCGGTAAGTCGTTGAAGTCGCTGTAGGCTTCGTCTATGACTACGATGCCTTGGAACGTTGTCACGATGCGTTCGATTTCCTTGCGGTTGAAAGCGTTGCCTGTTGGGTTGTTGGGTGAGCAAAGCCAGATAACCTTGGTGTGGTCATCTACAGCAGCAAGTAGCCGATCTCCATTGAGCGTGAAATCGTCGTTCAGCGGCACAGCACGGTACTCCACATCATTGATGTCTGCACATACGGCATACATGCCATAGGTAGGGGCAATCGCCACTACATTATCCAGTCGCGGTTCGCAGAAGATACGATAGATGAGATCTATGGCTTCGTCAGAACCGTTTCCGAGGAAGATATTCTTTGCTGGTACGCCTTTCGCTTTCGCCAGCTTTGCCTTCAGTTCTTCCTGCAAGGGATCTGGATAACGGTTGTAAGGCGTGTTGTAGGGGTTCTCGTTGGCATCGAGAAAGACACTGGCTGCACGACCCTTAAATTCATCGCGAGCACAGGAATAAGGTGTCAATCGCTGAATGTTTGCGCGAACAAGTGACTCAAATGGAAGCATATACGATTATATTAACAACTTTCAACTCTCCGCTCGGCGCTTGCGACGATTCGCTTGCGAAGAACTTTCAACTTTCAACTCTCAACTTTCAACTTTCTAAGCGTCATGGCATGCTTATGAGCATCCAATTGCTCGGCTTCTGCCATCAGTTCTACGGCACGCCCTATGGAACGAATACCCTCTGGTGAGATGTTCTGGAAGGTTATCTTACGGCAGAAGGCATCGAGGTTAACGCCGCTATAAGCAGTAGCCCATCCGTTGGTAGGCAATGTATGATTGGTTCCAGAAGCATAGTCGCCAGCACTCTCGGGCGTAAGGTGTCCAATGAACACGCTGCCCGCATTCACAACGCGCTCAGCAAGTTCCTCGGCATCAGCCGTCTCGAGTATCAGGTGCTCAGGGGCATAACGATTAGAGAGTGAGATAGCCTCGTCAATAGAATCGACGAGCACAATACGCGAATTGGCGAGAGCTGCCGTAGCGATTTCCTTACGTGGAAGGGCTTCGAGCTGCGTAGCAACCTCGGCTTCCACAGCGGAGATGAGATCTGCAGAGGTCGTTATAAGCAGAACCTGAGAATCAACGCCGTGCTCGGCCTGTGACAAGAGATCCGAAGCTACGAAAGCAGCGTCGGCTGTCTCGTCGGCAATGACTGCTACTTCACTCGGACCTGCCGGCATATCGATGGCAACATCCGTCAAAGCGACCAACTGCTTGGCAGCCTGAACAAATTGGTTGCCAGGTCCAAAGATTTTGGACACCTTAGGCACCGACTGCGTGCCGTAGGCCATGGCTCCAATAGCCTGCACACCACCCGCCTTAAAGACCTTGCTGACGCCAGCGATGCGTGCCGCCACGAGAATAGCGGGATTCACGCTGCCGTCGTGTTGGGGAGGTGTACATAGAACCACATCCTTGCATCCTGCAATGCGAGCTGGTGTAGCCAGCATCAAAACCGTGGAGAACAAGGGAGCCGTACCTCCAGGGACATATAATCCCACCCGTTCGATGGGAACGCTGCGTTGCCAGCATCGTACGCCAGGGGCTGTCTCCACCTCGATACCGCCATAGCGCTGTGCCTCGTGGAAGCGTGCGATGTTGTCGTGTGCCAAATTCAGCGCAGCCTTTAACTCATCGCTGACGGCAGCCTCTGCAGCAGCAAATTCAGAAGGAGTGACAGCTATGCCATCCACGAGCTCCACGTGGTCAAACTGGCGCTCATAATCGATGACAGCCGCATCACCCTCGTTATTGATGCGGGCAAGCACGGTTGCAACGATAGCCGTCAAATCGGCAGCATCCTTCGTTGGACGTGCTATGATTTCAAGCACATCGGCTTCGGTGGGGTATCTGTATATGTTCATAAATGATAATCGATTAACAGGATCTACAGGATCATTTTTTCGATGGGAATCACGAGTATTCCCTGTGCCCCCAAGGCCTTCAGCTGTGCAATGACTTCCCAGAAGCGCTTCTCGTCAATCACCGTGTGTACAGAATTCCACCCTTCAGTTGCCAGCGGCATGACAGTAGGGCTCTTGGCTCCCGGCAATACGGAAATGACCTCCTCTAAGCGATCACTCGGCACATTCATAAGGACATACTTCTTATCCTCGGCAGCCTTGACGGCCTCGATGCGGAAGAGGAGATCATCCAAGGCGGTCCGTTTGTCATCGGACAGCTCTTTGTTGGCAATCAGCAATGCCTCACTCTTCATCACAACCTCTACTTCACGCAGGTTATTACTCACCAATGTCGATCCTGACGAGACGATGTCGAAAATTGCATCGGAAAGTCCAATGCCCGGACTGATTTCCACCGATCCTGTGATGACGTGTACATCGGCGTTGACATTCTTTTGCTGGAGGAACGAGCGTAAGATGCCAGGGTAGCTCGTGGCAATCTTCTTACCCTCGAACCACTCCACTCCTGTGTAATTCTCAGCTTTAGGTATGGCCAAAGACAGGCGGCATTTGCTGAAGCCTAAGCGTCGCACCACGTCAACAGGTTCACCCCGTTCAACCATCTCGTTCTCGCCTACGATGCCCAAATCAGCAACGCCCGTAGCTACGGACTGTGGGATATCGTCGTCGCGAAGGTAGAGAATCTCCACGGGATAATTGGTCGATTCCACTAAAAGCGTTCGTTTGCTCTGCGGTATCTTAATGCCAGCTTCGGCTAACAGGGTCATCGTGTCCTCGAACAGACGGCCCTTGGATTGTACTGCTATACGTATCATTATTTATTGTTTCAAAGACATATCGACGGCAAAGGTACGGCGAAAACGACAATACTGCAAGCAAAACGATAAAATAATCGCAAAATCTTCACTTATCATCGTTTACGCCGCTTCCTCACCTCGTTTCATTAGGCGTTGTACTCCTGCCAGCTCTTTATCTTAATATCCTCGAGGTTCATGGTCGTACATGCCTCGATGAAGGCCTTGGCCAGACGGGTGTTGGTCATCAAGGGGATATTGTGGTCGATGGCAGCACGACGGATGCGGTAGCCGTTGGTCAGCTCGCGCTTGGTGCGGTTCTTCGGCACATTGATGATGAGGTCGAAGCGGTGCTGGGCGATTAGGGTGAGCACGTTCTGGTCATCCTCCTCGTCGGGCCAGCTCACGGAACGTGCAAAGACGCCGTTTTCGTTGAGGAAGGCAGCCGTGCCGGCCGTGGCATAGACGTCGAGGCCTTTCTGCACCAGCTGACGGGCAGGTTCAAGCAAGTCGAGCTTGCCCTTGACACCACCAGACGAGATGAGCACAGCTTTCTTGGGGATGCGATAGCCTGTGGCGATGAGGGCATTGAGGAGAGCTTCATGAAGGTCATCACCCAGACAGCCTACTTCACCCGTGGAGCTCATATCTACGCCCAGGACGGGGTCGGCATTCTGCAGACGAGCGAACGAGAACTGGCTGGCTTTAACGCCGATGCGATCAATATCGAACTCGCTCTTCTCGGCCCGCTGATAGGGAGCGTCGAGCATGATCTTCGTGGCGGTCTCGATGAAGTTGCGCTTCAGTATCTTCGAGACGAAGGGGAACGAACGTGAGGCACGGAGGTTGCACTCGATGACCTTGACCTCACGGTTCTTGGCGAGGAACTGGATATTGAAGGGGCCGCTGATGTTGAGTTCGGCAGCAATCTTGCGCGAGATCTTCTTCATCTGACGGATAGTGGAAAAATAGACGTTCTGAGCCGGGAAGACCATCGTGGCGTCACCGGAGTGAACGCCGGCATATTCCACGTGCTCCGAGATGGCATATTCTACGATCTCGCCCTTGTCGGCCACGGCGTCGAACTCTATCTCCTTGGTCTCGGTCATGAACTTCGACACTACTACGGGGAATTCCTTCGACACCTCGGTGGCCATGTTGAGGAAGCGTTCCAGCTCCTCGTCGTCGTAGCACACATTCATAGCTGCGCCCGAGAGGACATAGGAGGGACGCACGAGTACGGGATAACCCACCTCGCTGACAAATTCCTTGATGTCGTCGAGGCTGGTCAGGGCGCGCCAAGCGGGTTGATCCACGCCAAGCTTGTCGAGCATGGCCGAGAACTTGTCGCGATTCTCTGCGCGGTCGATATCTACAGGCGAGGTGCCGAGGACAGGGACACCCTGGCGATGCAGCTTCATGGCGAGGTTGTTGGGAATCTGTCCGCCCACGCTGACAATGACACCTCGAGGCTGCTCGAGTTCGATGACGTCGAGGACACGCTCCAAGGTCAGCTCGTCGAAGTAGAGGCGGTCGCACATATCGTAGTCGGTCGAAACGGTCTCGGGGTTGTAGTTGATCATGATGCTCTTGTATCCAAGCTTGCGCGCTGTGTTGATGGCGTTGACAGAACACCAGTCGAACTCAACCGAAGAGCCGATGCGATAGGCTCCCGAGCCGAGGACGATGACGGACTTCTCGTTGTTATAGTAATTGATATCGTGGAGGGGTTGGTATTTCTCGACGGGGAAACCGTCGAGCACACTTCCTGCAGAGGGGGAAGAGGAGGAAGAGGGGGAAGAGCCAAGGCTAAAAGCATCCTGGAATGCGGGCACGTGGGTGTAGGTGAAATAGAGGTAGTTGGTAAGCTCGGGATGCTCGCTGGCCACGGTGGGGATGCGCTTCACAGAGGGCAGAATGCCGCGCAGCTTGCGATAGCGGCGCACTTCGAGGTTCTCCTTTTCGAGGTTGCCGCCAGCGGGCTTAAGCACAAAGCGTGCTATCTGGAAATCGCTGAAGCCGGCCTGCTTCACTTCAAGCATGAAAGCATCAGGCAGCTCTTCGAGGCTGTTGTAGCTCTCGAGCTGGTGCTTGAGATCCACGATGTGCTTCATGCGTTTAATGAACCACGGATCGATCTTCGTCAGCTGCTCGATTCGTTCCACGGTATAGCCCTCCTCCAAGGCCTGTGCGATGGCGAAGATACGTAGGTCGGTAGGATTCTCGAGAGCATCGTCGAGATCGTCGAAATGAACATGTTCGTTGCCCACAAAACCGTGCATCCCCTGCCCTATCATGCGCAGGCCTTTCTGCAACATCTCTTCAAACGAACGGCCTATGCTCATGATTTCACCAACGCTCTTCATCGACGAACCGATCTGACGCGAAACGCCGACGAACTTGGTGAGGTCCCAACGTGGAATCTTGCAAATCATATAGTCGAGCGATGGTGCTACGTATGCCGAGTTAGTGGTGCCCATCTCGCCAATCTGGTCCAAGGTGTAGCCGAGGGCTATCTTGGCAGCGACGAAGGCGAGCGGATAACCCGTGGCCTTGGAAGCCAGGGCACTGGAGCGCGAGAGACGTGCGTTGATCTCGATGATGCGGTAGTCGTTGGTCACGGCATTAAAGGCGAACTGGATGTTGCACTCTCCTACGATGCCAAGGTGCTTTACACATTTAATAGTAATATCCTGCAACATCTTCACCTGCTCGTCAGTCAGCGAGCAAGTAGGAGCCACCACGATCGACTCGCCGGTATGAATGCCAAGTGGGTCGAAGTTCTCCATCGAGGCCACTGTGAAGCAGCGGTCGTTGGCATCGCGGATGCACTCGAACTCAATCTCCTTCCAACCCTTCAAGCTCTCCTCAACGAGGATCTGCGGTGCGAAGGTGAAGGCGCTCTCGGCTATCTCGATGAACTTCTCCTCGTTGGGGCAGATACCGCTGCCGAGGCCGCCAAGTGCATAAGCCGAGCGAATCATGATGGGGAAGCCTATCTGGCGTGCAGCCTTCAGGGCATCGTCCATATTCTCCACGGCGTGGCTCACAGGCACCTTGAGGTTCACCTCTGCCAGCTTCTTGACGAAGAGGTCGCGGTCCTCGGTGTTCATGATAGCCTCGACGCTGGTGCCGAGCACCTCGACGCCGTATTCCTTCAGCGTGCCGTTGAGGTAAAGCTCCGTACCGCAGTTCAAAGCTGTCTGTCCGCCAAAAGCCAAGAGAATGCCGTCGGGGCGTTCCTTCTTGATGATTTCAGTTACAAAAAAGGGCGTCACCGGTTGGAAATAAACTTTGTCGGCAATGCCCTCAGAGGTTTGAATAGTAGCGATGTTTGGGTTGACGAGTACACTGGAAATACCTTCCTCGCGTAACGCTTTCAGCGCCTGCGAACCGCTGTAGTCAAACTCGCCGGCTTGTCCGATCTTAAGGGCACCGCTGCCTAAGACCAGCACCTTCTTCATTTCTTTTTTCATGTGTGTAAAGCTATTTTGTTAACTGAAAATGATGGTTTTATTCTTGTAAGTGAGAATTTTCCGCTCTATGTGTTTGCTTACTGCCCTTGAGAGGACGATTTTCTCCAAGTCCTTACCTTTGTTGGCCAGGCTCTCAGGGGTGTCCTTGTGGCTGATACGCGTCACGTCCTGTTCGATGATGGGACCCGCGTCGAGGTCTGCCGTCACGTAGTGACTGGTGGCACCGATGATTTTCACACCACGCTCCCACGCCTGATGATAAGGTTTAGCGCCCACAAAGGCAGGCAGAAACGAGTGGTGTATATTAATAATGTGGTGTGGGTAGCGAGCTATCATGTCGTCGCTTATGATCTGCATGTAACGTGCCAGAACGATGAACGTCACGCGTTCGCGCTCCAGCAGTTCCTTCTCGGCAGCTTCCACCTCAGCCTTGTTCGAATGATCCTTGTTGATAGACCATACATAATAAGGGATATCGAACTGCTCGGCCACGAAGCGCAAGTCCTCGTGGTTGCTCACAATGCAAGGAATGTCCACATTCCATTCGCCTGCCTTGTACCGCGCCAGGAGGTCGTAGAGGCAGTGGCTCATCTTGCTTACGAAGATAGCCATGCGGGGACGCTCATCGGAGAAATACAGATTGAAAGTCATCTGATAACGAGGAGCGTAGAGTGTAGAAAGGTATTCGCTGATTTTCTCACGGGGGATGCGGAAACGGTCCAGTTGCCATTCGATGCGCATGAAGAACATACTGTCCTCACGATCGACATACTGATCCAAATAGATGATATTACCCTGATTATCGGTGATGAACTTTGTCACCTCGGAAATAATTCCGGGTTGATCGGGACAGTGTAGCAACAGGATGGCGCTTGCTTCCATAGGCAATAGAATGTTTGCTTCTGGGCTGCAAATTTAGTAAAAACACGAGAGATTAACGATTAAAGTTTAAAGAATTTGTGCCAATTGCTTTCTTTTCTTGATATATTTCGCCTCTTTTGCAATCTTTTTGCTACCTTTGCACCCTAAAATGTAAATAACGAATCAGTAAAGCGTCAATTAAGATGGTCTATCCACAGACTTTTGAAGAAAAGATAGGGATGAAGGACATCCGCGCCATGCTGCGCGGCCATTGTCTGAGTGCGCTGGGCGAGCAGCGCGTCGAGGAGATGACATTCGCCGCCGATGCAGCCCTCTTGCAGGAACTGCACCAGCAGGTAGGTGAGTTCGTGCGTATGGAGGAAGAGACCGACGGCCTGCCCGACAGCGGTTTCTACGACCTCCGCCCCACCCTCCAGCACATCCGCATCGAAGGAACATACATCGAAGTGGATGAGATGTTTGCGCTGCAGAGGGCGTTGGAATGCATTCAAGGGATAAGAAAAGCAATATCGGAACCTGCCCCAGACGCTCCCCCCACCCTCTCCGTTAGGGAGGGAGCAATTACCGAACAAGAATGGCAGTCATCGCAAAAAAGTGTGCCATATCCAGCTCTCGCACGTCTTGTCTATTCCCGATTTCCATTACATACCGCTCCTTCCAGTGCAGGGGGTGGATCTGCTCTTCTTCTCTTACGTCGCATCTCCCAAATCCTCGACAAGTTCGGGCACGTGAAAGACTCAGCATCGACGGAGTTGGCGCGGATACGTCGCGAACTGGCAAGCGCCGAGGGCAGCGTAAGCCGCGTGCTGAACAATATATTAAGGAACGCGCAGGCGGAAGGGACGGTGGCGCAGGACGTGGCTCCCACGATGCGCGACGGACGATTGGTCATCCCTGTTGCACCAGCCCTGAAACGTAAGATCAAGGGTATCGTGCACGACGAGAGCGCCACCGGCAAGACGGTGTTCATCGAGCCGCAGGAAGTAGTCGAGGCTAACAACCGTATCCGTGAACTCGAGGGCGAGGAGAAGCGCGAAATCTTGCGCATCCTGCGCGAGTTCACCGATGAGGTGCGACCGATGGTGCCACAACTTTTAGACAGCTTCGAGATGCTTGCCGATGTGGAGTTTGTGCGGGCTAAGGCACGCTTTGCCAAACAGATAGGGGCATTCACCACGACTCAACCACAGATAGCGAAGCACCCGCTCATCGACTGGACTCTGGCCGTGCACCCGCTGCTTCGTCGCTCACTGGAGAAGCACGGACGCAAGGTCGTGCCCCTGGAAATCGAGCTGACGCGTCGCCAACGCATCCTGCTCATCTCTGGCCCCAATGCCGGCGGCAAAAGCGTATGCCTGAAGACGGTGGGACTGCTGCAATACATGCTACAATGCGGACTGCCCATCACCGTAGGCGAGCGTTCGCAGCTGGGTATTTTTGAACACATCATGATTGACATCGGCGACGAGCAGAGCATTGAAGATGAGCTTTCAACCTACAGCTCTCACCTGCTGAATATGAAGCAGATGATGCGCCACGCCGACCCCGCCACACTGCTGCTCATCGACGAGTTCGGCGGCGGCACGGAACCTCAAATCGGAGGTGCTATGGCCGAGGCTGTGATGAAGCGTTTCGTGGAGCGCGGAGCCTTCGGCATCATCACCACTCACTACCAGAACCTCAAACATTTCGCCGAGGAAACGGAAGGCGTTGTCAACGGTGCCATGCTCTATGACCGCCACCTGATGCAGCCGCTGTTCCAGCTGCAGATCGGCCAACCCGGCTCGAGCTTCGCCGTAGAGATAGCACGTAAGATAGGCATCCCCGAGGATGTCATCGCCGATGCCTCAGACATCGTGGGTCGCGACTACATCAACGCCGACAAATGGCTGCAGGACATTGTGCGCGACCGCCGTTACTGGCAGCAGAAACGCGAGAACATCCATAGCCGTGAGAAGCAGATGGAGCAGACCATAGCCAAATACGAAGAGGAGATTGCCGAATTGCAGCGCAAGCGCAAGGAAATCATCCGTAAAGCGAAGGACGAAGCCGAACAGCTGCTGCTCGACTCCAATGCCCGTATCGAACGCACAATCCGCGAGATACGCGAATCACAGGCCGAGAAAGAAGAGACGCGCCGCGTGCGCCAGCAACTCGAGGACTTCCGCATCAAAAAGGTGGAAAGCCGCGAAGGATTGGGCGACGAGGAGATAGAGCGCAAGATGGATAAGATCAGGAGGAGGCAGGAACGGAAAAGAGAGAAGACCCTCTCCCCGCTTCCCCTAAAGGGGGAGAGTGGTTACCAATCAAATACAGAAGGAACCAAGCCCAAGAACATTCTACTCTCCCCCTTAAAGGGGAACGGGGAGGAGGTCTATGTCCGCCTCAAAGGTCAGACCTCCGTGGGACGCCTCCTTTCCGTTGACGGCAAGAACGCCACGGTACTATTCGGACAGATGCGGACGACGGTGAAAGTGGACAGGCTGGTGCCGGCCCAGGAACCCAAGAAGCAGGATTCACCGACGGGCGCCACTTTCGTCAGCCGCGAAACGCAGAACCTCATGCGCGAGAAATCGCTGAATTTCAAGCAGGACATCGACGTGCGAGGCATGAGGGGCGACGAGGCGCTACATGCCGTGCAGCTCTACATAGACGATGCCATCCAGGTCGGCGTGGCTCGCGTACGCATCCTCCACGGAACAGGCACCGGAGCCCTCCGCCAGCTCATTCGCCAGTACCTCCGCACCGTGCCCTCCGTCATAGACGCCCGCGACGAACACGTGCAGTTCGGCGGAGCCGGCATCACCGTGGTGGAGCTGGCATGATGACGATCAGGAAAAGTGGTCATTTGGTCATTTGGTCAAAATCTATTTTGGACTTCGATCTTTTTTTTACAAATATAATATTAATATTATGAATAATATTTATATTAAATTTGATGTTAATTACGAAATCCAATTTCGTTTTTGACAAATGACCATTTTGACCATTTTGACCGCAAAACGGAAATGATGACGAAAAAGGAATGATGCGGGCGAAGGATTCGTTAACCGCAAAGGAAATGTCGTACCTTTGCAGTGTCAATATAAAGAGGGATATAGGAGACCAGTCAAACTCTCCTAAGAGACTTCGCACAGTCTCCTACGAGAGCCGGAAAAGAAGCCACGGCAAATGGAGAGAACAATGTTAAAAACAACCCGATTTTATGTTTGATAACATATTTCTCAAAAAGTTTTATAAAAAATGTGGTGATAATCAAAATTTGTTGTAACTTTGACACCAAAAGTAGTCTATTAGGCTCGATTACTAACTGACGATGGTGCACGGTGTGCATCATAACCAAAAAGAAATCAAGTAAATCAACATTAATAACAACATGCAAAACAGTATTCTCAAGCGACGACTTGCTAAAAGCGCAAGTTACGCGTGTGCTGCATTGATGATCATGTCCGGCGGACTGGGACTCTCATCCTGCGAGGATGACCTGCTCACAGGCACGCCGACGTGGCTCGGAAGCAGCATCTACGAAGAGCTGGAGAGCCGAGGATCGTTCACTCAGACCCTGGCGCTCATCAACGACCCCGACTTGTCGGAGACCAACTATCCGGACCTACTGCGTCGTTCGGGTAGTATGACGCTCTTCGTGGCAGACGACGCAGCGTGGAACCGCTATCTGGCCAAGCGCGGGCTCACCTCTGTGAGTCAGCTGCCGAAGTCGGAGAAGAAGAACCTGCTAAAAGCAGCGATGATCAACAACGCCTACCTGATCGAGCTGCTCAGCAACACACCTGGCGACCCCCCAACCGAGGGCGCCTGCATCCGCCGCGCATCACGCGTTGACGTGACGGACTCCGTACGCATTCTTGCACAGGAAGATTTCCCTGAAGTCAATCCCAACCGAATCGACGTCGAAGGCAACGTGACGGACTACTGGGCTGCCGTGCGCAACCGTCCCGCCATCAAGATCATCGACCGCTACCGCGGCGACAACGGCTACACCGACGATGCCAAGCCCATGGTGCACTTCCTGCCCAAATACCTCTCGCAGAACAACATCACAGGCGAAGACCTGGAACTGCTCACCAACGGAGCCATCAAGAACGAGGCGGGAAGCACGGAGCGCAGCTACATCAACGGCCTGCCCATTGCCCTCAACGAAGGCAAGTGGCCAGACAAGGACGTCGAGACCGACGGCTCTGCCAAGAAGTTCCTCCAGGACATCACTTGCCAGAACGGATACATTCACATTCTGGACAACGTGCCCGAGCAGCTGAGCAGCATGGCCGATATCATCCACTCGAAGCCCCAGTTCAGCATCTTCAGTGAGCTGCTCGACCGCTGGAGCTATCCTTATTTCCTGACGGTTCAGGAGCAGGATGGTCAGCGCGACTCGCTGTTCTCGCGCCGTTACTTCAACACTTCCGGCAACCACGCCTTGAAGACTGTCGTGGAGACCGAGCGCGCCGTCAACGGCATCACCTTTGACCCGGGATGGAACACCTATGTGCTCTACACCTCCGGCAACCGCTACACGATGGCAGAAGATGCTGCCGCCATGATGGTGCCGACGAATGATTTCATGAACAACTATCTCCACAATGCCGGCTCCGCCATCGGCTCGAAGTACGGCTACGACTGGAAGAACGTTCCTGACAACGTGGTGCTCGACTTCATCAACAACTGCATGCAGGTGAGCTTCCGCAACACCGTGCCCTCGAAGTTCAAGTCGGTGAAGAACACCGCTTCCGAGGTGATGGGCATCACCACTGCCGACATCGACAGTTGCTTCATGGCCTGCAACGGCGTCGTCTATCAATTAAATAAGGTGTTCGTGGCACCTGAGCATCAGTCGGTGTTCTTCCCCTGTGTGCTCCGCTCCGATGAAGACCTGAACACCATCTACACCACCATCGCCGACACGCGCTACGAGAACCATGCCACCTGGACGGTGAGCGGTGAGTACCGTTCGTATGTCAACTCGATGAGCAGCTCCTACAGCTTCCTCATCCCGCGCGACAACGTCGAGTACAAGCTGACGTCGATCCAGTCGCAACCCTTCCTCGAGTACATTGACCCCTACTCCTTCACGACCTCCACGCCCCTGGGCTTCCGCTTCTACGTCGATCCGACGCAGACGACGCTGCCCGTGAGCGCCAAGGCATTCAAGCTCGACTCCCTGGGGCACATCACCGACGAGGAGGTGCGTAATCAGGCTCCCGACATGGCGGTCATCAACAACCGTCTACGTGACATCCTCGATAACATTATCATCGTCCACGGACAGCGCGGTACCCAGACCTTCCGTCCCGGTCAGGAGTTCTACCTGAACAAGGCCGGTGGCCCCGTGCAGGTGCGCTTCAATGGCGCCACCGTGACAGGCATCGCCGGTTCGCGCCAGACCGAGGCAGGCACCTTCCTCGAGGTAAGTCCCGAATTCACGTTCGACCAGACCATCGAGGGCAACGGCGTCGCCTACCTGCTCGACTCCATCCCGCAGAGCACGCTGACAAGCCCCTTCAAGGTGATGACCGACACGGCGAACCACCCCGAGTTCAAGGAGTTCGCCCGCCTGCTGCGCACCAGTTCCTTCGTGACGCAGGCCGGCTCGCAGTATGAAGGCCACACCACCATCGACCAGGCCATCACGCTGATGAACAACTACCACTACACCGCTTTCATCCCGCAGAATGCCGCCATCGAGCAGCTCATTGCTCAAGGCAAGCTGCCCACCGTGGACCAGAGCGACGAATGGGCCGACTACCGCGAAGCTTTGGAGGTCTATCAGAAAGAACATGAGAGCGACCTCACCGACGAACGCAACGCCGAGATCGACTCGCTCTATGAGCGCGCCAAGTCCTACGAGGCCAAGATACAGGATGTCATCGACAACTTCGTACGCTACCACATCCAGGACGGATCGGTCTTTCTCGGAGGTGCCGACTCCACGGGTGTCTATGAAACGCAGGTGCTTGACACCGCCATGAACCGCTTCCGCCGCCTCACCGTCAACAACCAGCAGCGCATCATGCGCGTCACGGACCTCACCGGACAGACAGCCAACGTCATCGACGGCGACGACAGCAACCTCGTAGGACGACAGTACCTCTTCGGCAATTCTTCGTCCTCAAGCGCACAGAAGCAGAAGCTCATCTACAGCTCAGCCTACGCTGTCGTCCACCTTATCGACCGCGTGCTCTCCTACGGCAACGAGCAATTCCTACCCGACGGCTTCCCCAAGCCCGAATATCCAGAATGGCTGCCTAAACCGTCACTTATTAAGTCCAGAAGAAGATGAAAACACTCAGATATTACATAACCGCGAGCCTCTTGCTGGTCTCCACGCTGGCCATGGCTCAGATTTCACGCATCAGCGGTACCGTCAGCGACGATATCGATGTGCTGCCGGGTGTGAACGTGGTCGAGATTGACGAGTCCAACCGTGTCGTCAACGCTATCGTTACAGACATGAACGGTAACTTCGTCCTCCCCATCAAGAGCCCGAAGAACAAGGTGAAGTTCAGCTTCATGGGATTCAAGACCCAGGTGCTGCCCATCAACAAGACCGTGTACAAGATCAAGATGGAAGAGAATGCCAAGACGATGAAGGAAGTCGTGAAGACCGCTACGAAGAAGATGAAGACCTCTGGTCTCGCCATCCCCGAGCGCGAAGTCAGCTTCTCGGCACAGAGCATCTCGGCCAAAGAATTCGAAGGACTCGGCATCACCTCCGTCGATGAAGCCCTGCAGGGACGTATCGCCGGTCTCGACATCGTGGCCAACTCTGGTGACCTCGGTGCAGGTACATCCATGCGTCTGCGCGGCGCCTCCACCGTATCTACCCTCACCTCCAACGAACCCCTCATCGTCGTCAACGGCAACGTGTGGAATGTGGACCTTTCCGACTTCGACACCGCAACGGCCAACGACGAGAAGTTCGCACAGTTGCTGAACGTCAACACCGAGGACATCGAGGATATCAAGGTGCTGAAGGACGCTGCCGCAACAGCTATCTGGGGTTCCCAGGGTGCTAACGGTGTCATCGAGATCACCACCAAGCGCGGCCGCCGCGGTGCGCCGCAGGTGACCTACTCCGTCAAGCTCACCATGACCCACCAGCCCCAGGGCATCAAGCTGCTCAACGGCGACCAGTACACGATGCTCCTCAAGGAGGAATATTTCAACCCCGAACAGCGCACCTTCATCGGCGACGTCCAGGAACTCAACTACAATGAGAACGACTCGGAGTTCCTCATGTTCAACAAGAACACCAACTGGGTTGACCTCGTCTCCAAGAACGGTCTCCGTCAGAATCACTACATCAGCGTTACCGGCGGCGGCGAGAAAGCCACCTTCCGCATCTCCGGCGGTTATGACCACGAGACGGGTACCATCATCGAGCAGAAGCTCAACCGTTTCTCCACGCGTATGGCTCTCGACTACTACGTCAACGACCGCATCAAGATCCTCTCCAACTTCTCGCTCACCTATACCAAGAACGACCGCAACTACGACGGCCTGCTCGGTATCGCCTACACGAAGATGCCTAACCTCTCGCCTTATCGCTACGAACGCGACGAGAACGGCAACGAGTACAACACGGGCGAGTACTACATCATCCCCGAATATGCCTTCACCAACCACGGACAGCTCTCCGTAGATGATCGCAACAAGTTCAGCGACCAGCGCAACTCTCACAACCCGCTCGCCAGCGCCAAGTATGCCAAGAACATGCAGACGACCTACGACATCTCGCCTGAACTCGAACTGGAATACAAGCTGCTCGGTCTCGACGACGAACGTACACAGCTGAACTACAACGGACGCGTCGTCATGAATGTCTATAATGACTACACCGACCAGAGCTTCCCCCGCTCGCTGCTTAGCACCAACTATTATAATAATGGTACGGCCTACAGCTACAGCCGCAAGAACCTGGCCTTCACGACGACCCACACGCTGACCTTCGTGCCGAAGTTCAAGAATGAGGACCACAGCCTGCGCATGCTGGGTCGCTTCCAGCTCGTCAGCGGCAGCTCCAGCAACCAGAGCACCAACGTCAATCGCCTGCCCAACCTGCTGGAATCCGTCACCGCAGGCGCTCATGTCACAGGCATGGGCAGCGGCTTCAGCGAATGGCGCTCACTCTACTACACCTTCTCCTCGCACTACGCCTACAAGGGCCGCTACGTCCTCGCCTACTCCATGCGTGTGGACGCCACCACGAAGTTCGGTCCCCGCAGCCGTTGGGGTGTCTTCCCCGCCATCTCCGGTAAGTGGCTTATCAGCGACGAGCCCTGGATGAAGGGAGCACGCGAGAAGCTGCAGATGAATCTCTTAGCCATTCGTCCGGGTTGGGGACGCGTGGGTAACCCACCCGTTGCCGACTACCTCTACATGAATATGTATTCTCCTGGCAGAACCTACCTCGGCACACGCTCCATGAACCCCAGCGGTGTGAAGCTCACCGACTTCCATTGGGAGAACATCTACACCTACAACCTCGGTATCGACCTCAACTTCTTCGACGATAGACTGAAGTTCGTCGTCGATCTCTATCGCCGCGACACGAAGGACATGCTTATGGGCAACGTTGGCATTCCGACCTCCAACGGTTGGGCAGGATTGGCCTATAAGAATGTCGGCGACATGCGCAACGACGGTTGGGAAGTGCAGGTCATGGGCGACCACATCCTCAAGAAAGGCAAGTTCTACGCCGACCTCTACGTTAACTTCGCCAACAACCGCAACGTCATCACCAAGATGGATCCCCTCGTGCTCAAGTCGCTCAACATCGACTGGGTGGAAGGCAACCGCAGCGTGCTGCAGCGCGTACAGGTCAACAACCCCTTCGGCTCCATCTACGGATTCCGCAGCAAGGGCGTTTACCAATACAACTTTAATACTGCGCGCGATCTCGCACGCGCGGATCAGGCCAACGGCACCAATGTTCTGCAAGAGAACATCGACGCCGGACGCACCTACCCCATCGCCATCGGCGAAAGCGGACAGTATGTCAAGGATGCCAAGGGTGACCCCGTTCAGATGCGATTCTGCTATAAGACAGAAAGCAATACGGGCTACTACTTCAAGGGTGGCGACGCCATCTACGAGGACGTCAACCATGACGGTAACATCAACCAGCTCGACATCGTCTATCTCGGCAACTCCCTGCCGCGACTCACGGGCGGTTTCGGTTTCACCCTCCACTACGACCGCTGGGCGCTGCGTGCCAACTTCAACTATCGTATCGACTACGATATCCTGAACATGGCACGTCTCGACATGGAATCCATGATCAGCAACAACAACCAGAGCCAGGCGGTCAACTACCGCTGGCGTAAGGAAGGCGACCAGACCTCCATACCGCGTGCCATGTACGGTAACAACTCGCAGTACAACACCCTCATCAGCGACCGCTTCGTCGAGGACGGCACATTCCTGCGTCTGAACTACCTGCAGATCAACTACAGCTTCGATCCCAAGAAGTTGAAGAACTGGCACATGAAGACACTCAACTTCTACGCCAGCGCCAACAACCTCTTCTGCCTCACCAAGTACTCGGGCGTAGATCCCGAAATCGGATACGGCGGATACGGCGTGACGACAGACTCCTCCAAGACACCGCGTTCCAAGTCTTATACTGTAGGTCTCACTATTGGTTTCTAAACTCGCAATCCATTCAACTATGAAAACGATAAGTCAATTGATAAAAAGCAGCGCAACGCTTGTCATCGCTTGCCTTGCGCTGACGGGATGCGCCGATTTTCTCGAGATTACGCCTCGCGACCAAGTCACGGAGGATAATTTCTGGAATGAGAAGGCCGACATCGACCAAATGGTTGCCGGCTGCTACGCTTCGATGCAGGCCGATGCGTTCATCCGACGCTGCATCGTATGGGGCGAGCTCCGAAGCGAAAACATATATCCTGGCTCCAACGCTCAGAACAACGAGGACATCTACCAGTCGCTGCGTGAGAACCTGCTCACCACGAACAGCTATGCCGACTGGTCGTCGTTCTACATCGTCATCAACAAGTGCAACACCATCATCGAGAAAGCACCTGAAGTGAGCCAGAAAGATCCCTCCTACCGCATGAGCGACGTCAGAGCTACCATTGCCGAGATGACGGCATTGCGCTCGCTCTGCTACTTCTACCTTATCCGTGCCTTCGATGCCGTGCCTTTCACGCGTCAAGGCGTAGAACAGGAAGATGAAGTCGTGGCAGAACCCGCCAGCTCTTTCAACTACATCCTCGGCGAAATCATCAAGGATCTCGAAAGTGTCAAGGGAGATGCACTCGAACACTATGCCGCCATCAACGATCAGGACGGCATAGGACGGCGTTTTAACAGCAACTGCAACCGCATCACCCGCAACGCCATCAACGCCATGCTCACCGATATGTATCTCTGGCAAGGCAACTACGACAAGGCCATCGCCTGTGCTCAGGAAGTGCTGGCGGCAAAACGCAAGGACTATGATCGCGAATACAAGAGCCAGACCTCATTGGCCAACTCAGCGCCTCAGCTGGTGGAAGCACCACACGGCCTCATCGTACCGCTCTACGTCAACACGCAGGCTAACCCCTCCGTGTCTGCCAACGCCATCTTCGGCACCGGCAACAGCTTCGAGAGCCTCTTCGAACTCTCGTTCAACGCGAATGACCTCAACGATGCCAGCTACGTACATAGCAATGCAGTAGGAACACTTTATGGCAACAACCTTCCGCAGAATCAAGGAGGCAACAACGGCATCGGCCTGCTCACCGTCAACCCCGCCTTTGTGGCTGACGCGCCGACGAGCTGGAAGATCTTCCGCAATCAGTATGACGTGCGCTACTACAACACCATTCAATCCGTTGACAACAACTACGGCGAAGGTTACATCCGCAAATGTGTAGCCTCGGAGATCAATCTTTCCGACCTCAGCGGAAGCGTACCCTACAACAACTACAGCCAGGGCTCTTTCCGCATCTCCGCCACCACACAGGACCGCAACTGGATCTTCTACCGCCTGACAGACGTCATGCTCATGGAAGCAGAAGCCTACCTGATGAAGGCCACAAGCGAAGAGACCGAAGAGAACACGGAACTCCTCGAGAAGGCGTTCGACCTCATCTACCTCGTGGACCGTCGTTCCATCGTGGATCGCGGCCGCTACCTCAACGAGAGCTCCGCTGAAGCCAAGAGCCGCGGTCAGCTCATCGAACGCCTGCGCCAGGAACGCAATGCCGAGCTGATGTTCGAGGGCAAGCACTGGTTTGACCTCGTGCGCTACGCCCGCCAAGCCGGAAGCCTCGACATCATCCAGAGCACCGTCACCGCCAAACTCTCCGGCAACGTGTCCTTCCCGTCGATGGCACATCTGTTCTGGCCCTATCACAAGGAAGAATGTAAGAAGAATCCCAACCTCGTGCAGAAATCCATCTACGGCGAGGGCAAACAAACCTTTGAGTTAAATTAAGCGTAATCAAATGACAATGAAAAAGCTATATCTAACAGCTCAAAGCTATGTATTCATAGCCTTAGCGATGCTCACTTTAGGCTTGGTGTCGTGCAACGACAACGTGTCCGGCGACGACCTCTACACCTATAAAGCCGAAATGGTGAGCGACTATATCCGCAACAATGCGGAATTCTCAGAGTTCGCCAAGATTGTGGAGAAAGCCGGCAAGATGGAACTGCTCTCAACCTATGGCCGATACACCTGTTTCGCACCCACCAATGAGGCTGTCAACGACTATTTCAAGTCGATGGGCATCTCATCTGTCGATCAGCTCACGCCCGAGGATTGCGACACCATCGCCAGCACGCAGATCGTCGATCGTATCTACTCCACGGCCGACCTGATGAGTCTTGCCGGAGGCTTCATCCCCGAAGCGAACCTTCTCGGCCGCAACCTCTCGATTGAGCAACTGCCCGTGGTCGAAGATGGCGACACCGTGAACACCACCTTCCGTATCAACCGCTCCGGACTGGTCATCATCGCCTTGGCCAACGACTCCGTCGAGAACGGTATCGTGCACCCCATCAGCACGCTCATCCGTTCGTCCAACGAGACGCTGCCCACCATCATGAAGGAGGACGATGCCATCAGCATCTTCAACACCTGCATCGAGATGACAGGCCTCGACGAGCAGTTGCAACGCATCCAGGACATCTCCTACGATCCGCGCGATTACGAGTACATGGAAGGACTCTACCGTTCCCACGAACACCGCAACTACTGCCATGTGCCCGAGACACGCAAGTACGGCTACACCGTCTTCGCTGTGCCCGACAGCATCCTCAGCGAGATCTATGGCATCACGAACTGGGAACAGTTGTATGACTACGCCTGCTCCAAGTATCCCGAAGGAGCCGGACAGGATTTCTACGGCAAGAGCCGCGAGGCACTCCAGGATGTGCGCAACCCGCTGCACAAGCTCATGGCCTACCACATGCTCGACCGCAAGGGACTCTACAACAAGCTGTACACCAACTGCACCATCTTCCGCAACGAGATCAACCCGACGGAATGGTACTCCACGATGAACCCGCTTTCGACGTTGAAGGTGGAATACGTCTATGCTACGAACAAGTTCCGTGGCGACTCACAGATACGTTCCCTCTACCTCAACCGTATGTATGACCCCGATCGTCAGGGTCTCACCATGCGTGGCGCTATCGTCAGCCCCACCGTTCGCGAAGGACTGACCCAGCAGGCCGTCAATGGTATCTACTACTACATCGACCGTCTGATTGACTACGGACAGGAGACGCAGGAGAAGGTCTTCAACGCACGCATGCGTTTAGACTTCTACGACATCTGGCCCGAGCTGATGAACAACGATATCCGCACCTCCGAGACCGGTCTTGCCGAGTCCACCGAAAGCAAAGATGCTTCCTGCCGCAACTACATCTTCCCCCACGGCTACTTCGACAACGTCGAGACCAACGAGGACGGCGACTTCATCTATCAGGGATGCCGCAACTACTACTGGAGCTATGAGGGCGATGAGTTCAACCTACGCTCCGATGCCAACGTCTATGACATCACGTTCAACCTGCCCTCCGTGCCCACAGGTCAGTACCAGATCCGCCTCGGCTTCTGCCTGATTCCTACGCGAGGCATCGGACAGTTCTACATCGACGGCGTACCTCAGGGCATACCTCTCGACATGCGTGGCAACGGCGGCAACTTCAGCGGCGTCTGGGAAGCACGCGTCGGATGGCGCAGCAACTACACCAGCCTCAGCGAAGAAGCCAAGAAGCAGACACGTAAAGACCTCGCCAACCAAGGCTGGTTCTATGGTCCAAAGAGTGTACGCAACATCAGCACAGGTGGCGGTTCCGTCAAGGACGACAACCTGCTGAGCGCGTCCAACTCATCACCCTTCTGTAACAACAACGGCACCGTCCGCCGCCTCATCTATCAGGGGCCGCTCGACGGCAACGTGCAGCACACGATGCGCATACGCTCTGTCTATGCTGTCGGCGGTGCCGAGCTGATGTTCGACTACCTCGAAATCGTCCCCAAGAGCGTTTACGGCATCGAGGGCGACGGCAAGGGTGAAGACGACCTATAAAACGTTATTCTTGAGACGTCAATCCTTAAACGTTAAACGCTAAACGTTAAACGACAAAACGATATGAAACAGTTTAAATATATTCTCCCCGCCCTTGGTTGTGTGTGCTGCGTATTCGCTACAGCCCTCACCTCCTGCGCCGACGAATGGGACGACCACTACCAAGGCAGCCTCGACACCTCAGCCAATGCGCCTACGCTCTACGAGCAGGTGAAAGCCGACCCTGAGCTGGCGAACTTCCTGCGCGTTGTGGATCACGTTGGCTACAACGCCGTGCTCTCATCGCCGCAGACATTAACGCTGTGGGCGCCTGCCATCACCGCCGCCCAGGCCGACAGCATCAACAAACTCTATGATGAGCAGCGACAACTCCTCGTCACTCTGCCCGACGGTTCCAAGCGGAACACGAAGGACAAGGACAACACCGCCGTCACTCAGTTCATGCAGAACCACATCGCACTCTTCGGACATTCCGTCAACACGAACTACGAAGATTCCATCCGCATGATGAACGGCAAATATATGGTTCTCACCAGCAACGACCTTGGCGGCGTACCCTTCGTCAAGAAGAACATCGTAGCCTCCAACGGTATCATGTACAAGCTCGGACAAAAGGAACCCTTCTTCCCCAACGTACGTGAAGGCCTGTCGCTGGATCCCGCGCTGAAGAGTGTCGCTGAGTTCTACCGCAAGTTCGACCAGTATGATCTCGACGAGACGTCATCCGTGCAGATGGGTGTCGTCGATGGTGAAATCGTCTATGCCGATTCTGTCACCATCCTTTCCAACCGCTTGCACAACACGCTGGGTTACATCCAGCGCGAGGACAGTTCCTACCTCTTCCTCGCTCCTTCCACGGAAGTCTGGAAGCGCGACTCCACCAAGTACCACGAGTACTTCAACTACATCAGCACGATGGAAAACCGTGATTCCGTGGCAGGACTTAATGCCAGCATGGGTGTGCTCCGCGGACGTCTGTTCAACCTCAACATGCAGCACGACGAATACGTTGACTCCATCTTCAACACGCTTTATGTCCGCCATGCCGACTACTACGGTCTTAACGTATTCTATAACCCGAAGGGCGCCTGGAATCCAGAGACCAACGAAGGCATCCTCGGAGGACTGAAACCACAGCAATGCTCCAACGGTCTGCTGTACGTTGACAACGAAGGTCGCATCGATCCCAAGCTCACCTTCATGCAGAACCGTTGCCTACTCGGTTCCAATATGCGCTATCGCACGACGCCGCAGCTGATGGTGAACGCCGAGCGTCAGCCTCAGGTGGCCATCACGACCCACTACCTGCTGGATTCCATCCGCATCGACGGCCAACTCCACGATTTCTCCATCCTCAAGGACAACTACATCGAAGTGGCTCCTATCACCTACCAGAATGTGACAAACCGCAACAGCTCCATCTACTTCACGCTGCCGAACACCGTTTCAGGTGTGTACTACAATGTGTATGTCGTCATGGTTCCTGCCTTTGCCGCTCAGGACGGATATATTGAGGACCGTGTGCGCCCGACGCGATTCCACGTTTACTACAACGAACGCCTGATGACACCCCGAACGAACACGTCGCAGACCAACCCCAACGAGGATCCCGAATTCGAGAGCCCCGACCGCGACCGCGCACTCACCGTTCCTGAAGGCGAGACCCACGGCAGCGGCACGAACTTCGACTACAATGGCGACCAAGTGGACATCATCTGTATCGACAAAGCCCGCAAAGCCACCGTTTCCGGTTTCAATGCTTTCGGCTCCGTGTCAGCTACTCAGCGCTATCGTCTCACGACGGACATCCGCGCTTCACAGATCAACAACAATACGCACACCAACATCATGCGTATCAACCGTTTGATCTATATTCCGTTTGAAACAGAAGAAGAGGCGAAGAACTTCGACCTTCAACTGTCCGATCTGTCTAACCTTAAAGAATATAAACAATGAGAAAAGTTGGCTTAATTTGTTTCTCCATGTTCTTGGCTTTGCCACTCGCTGTCGTCGCTCAGGATGAAGTGATGGAGGAAGAAGTAGATACGACCGTTGTTCGTCGTATCCATAAGACCGCCAAGAAACAGGAGCCCACACGAGAGATCACAGGACGTGTAGTGAGCCAGCTGAACCACACCCCTCTCGCAGGTGTGCTGGTTCAATCCATTGCTGGCGAAGGCTACTCTGCGCTGACTGACGAGGACGGAACATTCACCCTGAAAGTGCCTCTCTACAGCTCGGCCATCGACGTCACCATTCCTGGATATAATAAGGTACGCGTAGGCCTCAACGAAAGCGGCCACCTGCGTGACATTGTCATGCAGAGCGATGCGGCTCGCGCACTCTACGGCGCTGACGACAACATCCTCAACAACGCCACAGCCTCCGACTTCGGATTCTCCAATGCGGTGAACATCACCTCCGAGATCCAGAACAAGCTCGGCGCTGAGGTGCGCGTCAACGAACGCAGCGGCATCACCGGCATCGGCAGCTATATGCAGATCAGCGGCGTCAACAGCTATATGACCAACGCTCAGCCCCTGGTTGTCATCGATGGCGTAATCACCGAGATGGAGTACGGACGCGAGATGATCCATTCCGGATTCTACAACGACGTGCTCTCCAACTTCAACGTCAACGATATCGAGAGCGTGGAAGTCATGCGCAACGGTACCGCCATCTATGGTGCCAAGGGCGCGAATGGCGTCATCATCATCAAGACGAAGCGCTGCACCTCCATGGCTACCCGCATCGCCGCTTCCGCCAGCGTGGGCGTTGAATTGGTTCCGCGCCATTATAACATGCTCTCCGGTCACGACTACAAGACCTATGCCAGCGGACTGCTCAGCACGACGGGCACGAAGCTGCAGACCTTCAAGTTCCTCGACGAGCGCACCTACAACCCCGCCGACCCGTACAACTACAACTACTGGGTTAATAAGTACAACAACAACACCAACTGGGCCAATGAAATCTTCACCGAGGCCATCGCTCAGAACTACGGTTTGAGCGTCCAAGGCGGTGACGACGTCGCCAACTATATGCTCTCCATCGGCTACAGCCACGCCGGCGAGACCATCAAGGAAGGCAACTACAACCGACTCAACGTGCGCTTCAACACCGACGTGAAGATCACCGACTGGATCGACTTCCGCTTCGATGCCTCGTTCAGCAACACCACGCGTAAGCTCTACGACACAGGTGCTCCCGAGGACTACGACAACAGCACCATCACCAGCCTGAACTTCCTCGCCTATGCCAAGTCGCCTATGCTGAGCCCCTACAGTTTTGTGGCAAGCGCTACAGGTCCCGGCGTCATCAACGACACCCACCTCGACATCGACGATGAGGATTATCTGGCTGAGGTCAGTCAGCTTCGTGGCTCCAACTACGAGCTGGCCAATCCCCGCTCAATCCTCGAGTACGGCACGGCTCAGAACAAGAACTACTACGACAACTCGTTCCTCAGCCTGGCCATCACCCCCACCTGGCATCCCAACAAACACCTCAAGTTCAGCTCGCTCTTCAGCTATCAGCTGGTCAACACCAACGAGAAGCACTACATCCCGATGAACGGTGTTCCGCGATTCTGGGTCGCCAGCTTCCACCAGTTCATGGACAACATGATCGGCTCGCTCTACAGTAAACAGAACGATATCACGAGCGATACGAAGGTGCAATGGAACAACCGCTACGGCGCCCACAGCATTGACCTTATGGGTGGCTTCCGGTTCATGAACCAAAGCTACACGCTCACCCGCCAGACCGGTTACAACACCGGTAACGACAAGACCCCGTTGATCTCCAGCACCGACCAGAAACAGATCGGCGGCAACATCGAGAACTGGGCTTCGCTGTCGTGGTATGCACAGGCACGCTACAACTACGCCAACCGCTACTACCTGCAGGGCGACGTAGCCATGGAGACCAACTCTCAGTTCGGTCGCGATGCCAAGAGCGGTCTGAAGCTCTTCGGCGTGGCATGGGGCATCTTCCCCAGCTTGCAGGCCGGATGGATTATCACCAACGAGAAATGGTTCGACGTCAAAGGCATCGACTACCTGAAGCTCACCGCAGGTTACGGCATGAGCGGTAACGACGCCCTCCCCTACGACGCCTCTCACAGCTATTTCAAGAGCACGATCTACCAAGGTCAGGTGCCGGGTCTGAGTCTCGAGAACATCGGCAACACCGAGCTGCAATGGGAAACCACGGGTCGCCTCAATGCCGGTCTCGAGGGACGCTTCCTCAACAATCGTCTCGCCTTCGGATTCAACTTCTTCAAGAGCTGGACAAACAACCTGCTCACCCTGCGCTCGCTCAACTTCCTCACCGGTATCCAGCAGAACTGGAGCAACGGCGGAAGCCTCGAGAACACAGGCTTCGACGTCAACCTCACAGGTCACATCATCTCCGGCAACAAATGGAACTGGAGCGTAGGTGCAAGCCTCGGACATTATGTCAACGAACTCACAGCGCTGCCCGACAACGCCCAGTACGACGACAACCAGGTCCTGGGAGCTACAATTCGCAGCCAGGTGGGTAAGTCCATCAACTCCTTCTACGGTCTGAAGACCGACAAGACCAAGAACGGTACCATCGTCTATGCCACCAGCGAGGAAGCCGCCCAGGACGGCCTGTTCCGCCTGCGTGCCGATGGTGTCACCAAGGACTATTTCTCGGCTGGCGACGTCAAATACGTCGATGTTGACGGCAACGGTGAGATCAACGATAAGGACCGCACCTTCATCGGCGATGCCAACCCCGACTTCTACGGCAACATCTGGACAACCCTCAGCTACCGCAACCTCACCCTCGATGCCAGCTTCAACTACTGCCTTGGCAACGACGTGTACAACTACATGCGCCAACAGCTTGAATCGGGCAGCCGCTTCATGAACCAGACATCGGCTATGGCCAACCGCTGGACTTATGAAGGTCAGGTCACCGATATACCTCGTGCCACTTACGGCGACCCGATGGGCAACAGCGCCTTCAGCGACCGTTGGATAGAGGATGGCAGCTACCTGCGCCTCAAGCAGATCACGCTGAGCTACAAACTGCCCATCAACAACACCTACATTCAGGGTATCACCCTGTGGGCACGTGCTACGAACCTCTTTACTGTAACCAAGTATTTAGGTATCAACCCCGAGTTCTCAATGGGCAACAACGTCCTCTACCAGGGCATCGACAGAGGCCTCCTCTCTTCTGGCCGCACCTTCAACCTTGGCGTCAAGATCAACCTCTAAACGACATCAGATATGAAAAAGTTTAAATATATCCTACCTGCCCTTGGTCTTGTCGGTTGCTTTGCCACAGCGACCCTCACCTCCTGCGATGACATGCTCAACTTGGGCAACGATGACATCCTCTATGCTGACAAGAACCATCTGACAACGGCCAACGACACCGTGAACTCCTATGTCGGCATCCTCGTTCAGCTCCAGAAGATAGCTATTCGCACCAACCTCTTCGGTGAGCTGCGTGGTGATCTCGTCGATGTCACCTCCAACGCCAATGCCAACCTCAAGGCTATTGCCGACTTCACCGTCGACGACGACAACACGTACAACAATCCTCGCGACTACTACGCCGTCATCAACAACTGCAACTACTACCTCGCCAACGCCGACACCGCCCTCCGCGAGTCGCGCTACGAGAATGGTGCACGCTCCGACTTCTACGTCTTCCGTGCCGAGTATGTCGCCGTGCGTGCCGTACGCGCCTGGCTCTACCTGCAGTTGGGTCAGATCTATGGCGCTAACATTCCTCTTGTGACCGAGCCCATTCTCTCCCTCGACGATGCCGACAATGCGCTGGCCAATGCGCCGAAAAAGAACCTCAGCGGACTCTGCGACTACTTCATCGACGATCTGAAGCCCTACGTATCGTGGTTCAACTATTTCACCCACTCCAGCGGCTACAACAGCCACATGCCTGCCCGCATGAGTGTGTTCCCCGTCTCCCTGGTGCTGGGCGACCTCTACCTCTGGTCGTCATCCCTGAAGCGCGATCCCCAGCTCGCTCGCGAAGCTGCCAAGTGCTACTTCGACTACATCGACTGGACGCCAGGCGGCAAGAACTCCAACTCGGGCTACAAGCATAAGACGGTGGTCAAGAACATCTCCGTGAATTGGCCTGTCAGCAGCCTCAGCAGCGGAAACTTCACGATGGCTCCCAACGGTTCCGACAATGCATGGTTCAACACCTCGTCCTTCGGTACTGACAATTCAGAGGTCATCACCGCCATCGGCATGGACTCCGCCTCCGCCGAAGGTCACTTCAACGAGCTGCGCTACCTCTACTGCTACAACCGCGACGAGAGCAACGTCGAAGCCAGCTTCAAGCCCTCAAAGGCGTGCTCCAACTACAGCGACAGCCAAGTCTATTACGACTACTATGTCAGCAACGGAACGGTCAACTACACGACCGTCGGCAACTCACAGCTCACCGAGGATCAGGTCAACGGCCACGTCGTCGGCGACCTCCGCTTGGGAACAACCTACTCCATCCAGCAGCGTCAGGACATGATGCAACAGATGATCAACAAAGCTTACTATCCGCAGGACGTGATCATCTATCGTGCCGGCGACGTCTATCTGCGTCTGGCCGAAGCCCTCAACTATGCCGGCTTCCCCAAGTTCGCCCTCGCCATACTGACCATCGGACTTGACAACAACGTGATCAACGGTCTCGTCCTTCCCGAGTGCATCAACGCTCAGGACAGCGCCTTCGTCCAGTACTTCGACTTCAACGTCAACTTCTACAGGACTCGCGCCACCGGCTATGCCTATGGCAACATCTCCCTCGATATGGGACGCGACCAGAGCGCTCCCGCCAACCTCAATCAGATTGGCTTGCACCAGCGCGGTTGCGGTTGGGCTTACGACAATCCCTACTACTATCCTGCAGAAACAGACATTCCCTCGGATATGACCGGCTATCCCGAAGAGCCGCTCTACTTCGATACGTCCTACAAGAACAATGCCAGCATGAAGGCTGAAGTCTATCTCGACAGCCTGTTAGCCAAGAACCAGGAATTCGTAGATCAGATGATCGCTGCCAAGGGCGAAGGCTACGAGTTGCCCAACCTCGAAGCGTATGCCAACAACTTGGAACGCCTTGATGCTATCACGGCTTACGAGGAGTTGCTGCAGGCATACGCCTTAGAGCTATCTCTCGACTACATTAATGCTGTTCAGGAATGGTACAAGCAATATGGCTATCCGCAGGTGCACACGCGCCAGATTGAGGTCGTCGACAGCCTGATCGATGTCGAGTCGGCTCTCGAGACGTGCTTCGAAGGCTTCCGCTTCGGCTATCTCATGCGCGATGCCGAGCGCAAGGGCGATCCCACGGTGTTGGCCAACAAGGTTGCCAAGCGCGATGAGTCGCTGCGCGGCAAGCTTTCCTCGAAGAACAACTGGTTCATCCGCTGGAACGGACAGATTGGCCAATAAACCGCTGTCCTTTCCCTTCCCCTTTCGAGGCTGTGTCAAATGAACGACACAGCCTCATTTTTTTGCAACAATATAGCACTTGGCACACTTCTTCTTAAACAAGCGCATTATAATTTGTTGTCTTATAAAAAGTCTGTGTCTACGAATTATCGCCATAAAAAGAGCTGCAGCGTAGTGCTGCAGCTCTTTATTATTGACGTTTTGAGTAACAAATTTCGTGAAGAGGAGGAGACTCGAACTCCCACGTCACAATTGACACTACCCCCTCAAAGTAGCGCGTCTACCAATTCCGCCACCTCTCCAAGCTTGAAATGCAATGCTTTGTTGTCTCTGTGCCCAGAACAGGACTCGAACCTGCACGTCTCTCAACACTCGCACCTGAAACGAGCGCGTCTACCATTCCGCCACCTGGGCAGGCTGAGTGAACTGACAAATCATTCACATCTCAAAGAAATGAGCGGCAAACGAGACTCGAACTCGCGACCCCGACCTTGGCAAGGTCGTGCTCTACCAACTGAGCTATTGCCGCATTTCTGTTACTCAAAACTGTCAAACATCGTATGCAATTCTCGATTGCGGGTGCAAAGGTACTGCTTTTTCTTGAAACGGCAAGCGTTTTTGCAACTTTTTTTCTCCTAAACGCATTTTTTTAGTGTTTTTCCGCCCTACAGCTGCTCAATCCATGCGGTCGCGGTAGTCTTCATAGCGAAATTCGCGAAGAACATCAATCGTACCATCGAGGCGCCGGATGGCCAGGGAGGGATGGTGAACGCCGTTGAAGGTGGTCGTCTTGACGGTCGTGTAATGGATCATGTCTTCGAACACGATCTCGTCGCCGACCTGCAATTCATGATCGAAACTCCAATCGCCCATGAAATCGCCGCTCAGGCAGGAATTGCCGCCGAGGCGATACACGTAAGGTCCATCGTCGCCCATCGCAGCACCTCTGACTTCGGGCTGATAGGGCATCTCGAGGCAGTCGGGCATGTGACAGGTGAAGCTGACGTCGAGGATGGCGGTGCGGATGCCGTGGTTCTCGACGACATCGACGACGGAAGCCACGAGGGGGCCCGTCTGCCATGCAAAGGCGCTGCCGGGCTCGAGGATCATGCGAAGGTGGGGATAGCGGGCGTGGAAGCCGCGGAGGGTTTCGACGAGGAGCTCCACGTTGTAGTCCTTACGGGTCATCAGATGACCGCCGCCGAAATTGATCCACTTGAGCTGAGGGAACCAGCGAGAGAACTTTTCTTCAATATGAACGAGCGTGCGCGCGAAGTTCTCTGCCGAACTTTCGCAATGGCAATGAATATGAAAGCCTTCGAGTGCCGACGGGAGCTCGGCAGGAAGATCCTCAGCGAGGACGCCGAAACGGGAGCCTGGGGCACAGGGGTTGTAGAGCTCTGTCTCTATCTCACTATATTCGGGATTGACGCGAAGACCTAAGGAAGGAGCCCCACCCCACTGCCCCTCCCTCACAGAGAGAGCGGGGGTAAGTTTGAACCTATGGAACTGGCTAAGGCTGTTGAAGGTGATGTGCGAGGAGCAGCGGAGGATTTCGGGGAAATCGTGCTCCGTGTAGGCCGGGCTATAGGTGTGCGCCGGCGCGCCGAACTCTTCAAGCGCCAGACGTGCCTCGTCGGGCGAGGATGCTGTGGTGGCAGAGATGTACTCGCGGAAGATGGGAAAAGTCTTCCACAAGGCAAAGGCTTTGAAGGCGAGAATGATCTCGGCACCGCTGCGATCAGCCACATCGCGGATGAGGGCGAGGTTGCGACGCAACTTTTCTTCTTCGAGGAGATAATAGGGTGTTGTCAAGGGAGGGGAGAGTTGAAAGTTGAGAGTTGAAAGTTGAGAGTTGAAAGTTAATAGACGAGTTTCACGTTGTCAATCCAGAAGGTCGTGCCGACGGCACCGACGAAGGCTGTGCCGAAGCTGCTGGCAAACTGGAGGCAGAGGTGCGTGGGCGTGTCGTCAGGCGACCCCCACCCTACTTCCTTCACTTTGACGATCTTACCTTTACTATTGAGGGCGTACTTCTGGTCGTCGCCGCCGTCCTGCAGCTTCATGTAATCCTTATAAAAGGACTCCCTGGTAATGTCGCCGTAGTGAATCTTGAACTGTGCGCCGTCCACCCATTCGGTGTTCTTGTTGAAGCGGTGCACGAGGGTTCCTATGCGCCGGGCGTAGAGATTGCCCTTCTCGTCCTCCCAACGCTTCTGCAGCAGCAGGATCACGCCGGGCGTGTCCATTCCCGGGATGGTCTTGACGGGGCTGAATCCCGTCTGACGAACGCGATCGGGCTTGCCCGAGAGCTTCACCTTGTAGTCGAACTGTATGGCCTTCGGCTTATAGGCGAAGGGAATGCCGAAGTCGAGATAGCCGTAGGGGTTGGAGCTGGAGGTGATGGGCTCGCGCATCTTGCCGAGGTAGATGGAGCCGGCGGCAAGGACATGCACGTTGACCAGTCCCAGCACCTTCACACCCACGATGTGACTGACCATCTTGACGCACTTGCCGTCCTTGTGGGCTTCCGGGTACACGGTGACGTTCGTCTTCACCACGCCAGCCACCTTCGCCATGATGTTGCTGTTAGCCCACGGCGAGCCGCCTTGGTTGACGAACGGTTTCCTGCCGTTCCACGTGCCGGTGGGTCCTATCTCGTACAGCGTCGTGGTGTTGCCCCCGATGATCTTGGATTCCTTAATCTCGCGGGTTATCCATTGGTCGAAATTGGAGAACTTGAGTTGCTGCGCCTGCATGATCAGGGGCATCGCTATCAAGATGAATGAAAACAGCGTTCTTCTCATGATGCTTCTTAGTTTGCTTCCGGGCTATTCGAGCCCTATTTCATCAACTTGTTCCGGCTGAATCGTCAAAGCGTTCAGCGCTTCGAGGTCACCGCTGAAGAGGTTGCAATCGACATATCCGTCGATGCCGTCGATGTGTCCCACGTCGGTGTACTGCCAGAACGCCCACGGCCCTTTGTATTCGAGCTGCCCGACATAATAATGGGCAATCCAGTAAGGGTAGTCGTTGAAGAAATCGTTGCTTAAATATTGTAGTTTGAATTTGTATCCCGTGTAGATGATGGGTTTCACCCCATAGTGCTTTTCAACCTCCTGCAGCCATGTCTTCACGGCTCGCTGCAGCTGAGCCTTGTCCAGTCTTCCCGCTTTC
>Ga0310697_10000703_pt1 | contig 43267 bp, 32 predicted proteins | sample 172DNAGHGlowgp2_FD_203883 | JGI IMG/M metagenome (GOLD analysis project Ga0310697, IMG submission 203883) | Sheep rumen microbial communities from Palmerston North, Manawatu-Wanganui, New Zealand - 1728 DNA GHGlow gp2 (v2) (version 2) | ecosystem: Host-associated > Mammals > Digestive system >...
TAGGGGGTCAAAACAAGAAGTATGTCCTTCTAAAGGATATATCTATACCCCCTTCTAAAGAGGTGTATAAGTGTCAACGATCATCTGATATACGATAGCTAGCTGTTAGCTGCTAGTTTACCCCAACCCTACCCCATTCCCGAGCAAGCTCGCCTACCCGTAGCCTTTCCCCTTAGATGGGAGGGGAGCTTTTGCTGGTGGATACCCGGGGCGTGGAAAGCCCGGGCACACAACCTCTATGGGGATCAGAGGGGAGATGGAGGAGCTTTAGATGGGAGGGGAGGTGGAGAGGGATGAAAACAAAAAAACGTGGGAGGACCCACGTTTTTGTTTTGGAGGTGCCTAGCAGATTCGAACTGCTGTAGACGGTTTTGCAGACCGTTGACTAAGCCACTCATCCAAGGCACCAAAAATTTTCTGTTGGAAAGGGATAAACGGAAGGGCGTGACCAACCATTTCCTTTTTCCGAATGCAAAATTAACGCTTTTCGCGGAGGTAAACAAAAAATAGGGTCAGAAAATCTCACATTTTTCGCATAAATTGCTCAAAAAGTAGGAAAAATGTGCATTTATAGGAAAAAACCATGCACAAGAGTTTGTCGGTTTGTGCAAAAGGAGTAATTTTGCATCGAGTTTTACTGATGGTCAAGGCGAGGCGAGTGGCAATAGCGTCACAGAAGTCAAGGAGTGCATTCTCCCCCGCCCTTTTTGGTGCGGACCTAGCCATCAGAATTGCTATAAACAATCAAAATAACCACCAAAAAAAAGACATGCAAGACATCACGACAATAGAGAAGACTGTGGAGAAGTTCATCGAGATTAACGGCCTTCTCGACAAGCAGAAAAAAGTAGCTATTGCGCTGAGCGGCGGCGCGGACTCTGTTTGTCTACTTCTATTACTGACTAATCTGGGTTATCACTGCGATGCCATCCACTGTAACTTCCATCTCCGCGGCAAGGAGAGCATGCGTGACGAGGCATTCGTCACAGACTTGTGCGCGCGTATGGGCGTACGTTTATTCAAGCGCGACTTCCAGACGGGTATCTTTGCGAGCAAGATGGGCATCAGCATCGAGATAGCAGCCCGTGAGCAACGCTACACTTACTTCCGCGAGGTGCTGGACGAGACAGGCGACCAGGCTATTGCCACGGCTCACCATCGTGACGACAATGTGGAGACGCTGATGCTGAACCTCGTGCGCGGCACAGGTATTCGCGGTATGCGTGGTATTCCTCCCAAGAACGGCCGTGTGGTTCGTCCTTTCCTGTGCATCAGCCGTAGTGACATCCTCTTCTACCTGGAGCGTCATGGCCAGGATTTCGTGGAGGACAGCAGTAACCGTGAGGACGTGTTCAGCCGCAACAAGATACGTCTGGACGTGATGCCTGTGCTCAATTCGATTAACCTCTCCGCTTCCGCCAACATCGCCCAGTCGATGGACAACATGCGTGAGGTGTGCAAGATTTACGAGGACGCCATGCAGAAAGCGATGGCCGAATGTGTGACCAAGGACAAAGATGTCGTGAAGGTGAGCATCAACGCTATTCTCCATCAGGTGTCGCCTCGTTCGGTGCTCCACGAGATTATCTATCCGCTTGGTTTCAACCACGCTCAGGAAATCAGCATCTTCGCTTCGCTCAACGAGGTGGGTAAGATTTTCACTACTCCGAAGCAGCGTCTGCTGATTGACCGCACTGAGATTATCATTGAGCCAATGCGTCTGAAGGCGGATGAGATGGAGCGTACCATCGACATCACTGGTGACGAGGGCGAGATAGCAGTACGTGACCTTGGACTCATCAAATACCGCATCTTATATATAGAAGATGTGAAAATCAATACCGACCGCCACCATGCTTACCTGGACTACGACAAGCTGACGCTGCCGCTGAAGTTGAGGACGGTTAAGAACGGTGACTCGTTCGCTCCGTTCGGTCTGAGGGGTGACTTGAAGCTGGTGAGTGATTTCCTGACAGAAAGGAAGCTCAACAGGTTCCAGAAAGAGCACCAGAAGGTGCTGGTGTCGGGGGACGACATCGCTTGGATAGTTGGCGAGCGCATCTCTGAACACTACAAGGTGGATGAGGAGGTGACGACTAAGGTGCTGGAGCTGAGTGTTGAGTAGGTTTTTGGCAGATGTTACTCGTCATAGACATAGAGCATCCGTGGCTGGCGCCACGGATGCTTTGTTTTTCTACGAATGGGAGGAAAAAGGAGGGAACGCCTGAATCCCGTGCTTGAAAAGCCCGGGCACACTGCTGTAGATTGCCATCCGAGATCGGCTGGCAATTGATGGTTTTAATTGGAAACAACTTAGCACAACTATAAACAACAATATCCATGCGGATGGGAAGAAGCCGTCGCGGACGCGACGGAACAACTGGACACAACGGGCTGGTCGCGGGGACTGGGGAAGGTGCTGTTTTCTTATTCTAAGGAGAGGAGGAGGAAAGGAGGGAACGCCTGAATCCCGTGCATGAAAAGCCCGGCACACTGCTGTAGATTGCCATCCGAGATCGGCTGGCAATTGATGGTTTTAATTGGAAACAACTTAGCACAACTAGAAACAACATTATCCATGCTGTTGAGAAGAGGCCGTCGCGGGACGCGACGGAACAACTGGACACAACAATTCGTCCGCGGGGTCTGGGGAAGGTGCTGATTTCTTATTCTAAGGAGAGGAGGAGGAAAGGAGGGAACGCCTGAATCCCGTGCTTGAAAAGCCCGGCACACTGCTGTAGATTGCCATCCGAGATCGGCTGGCAATTGACGGTTTTAATTGGAAACAACTTAGCACAACTATAAACAACAATATCCATGCGGATGGGATGGAGCCGTCGCGGACGCGACGGAACAACATGGAACAACATCAAGCTGGTGATGGGCGACCCTTTCAGGGTCGATAGTGGGGATATTGAGAAAATCCGTGGGTGCATTCAGCTTCGCTTTATGCACCCACGGTTATTAAGAGTTGTCCCTTTCAGGGACATGAGTTTTGGCTGGTGAATACACCGAGCTTGAAAAGCTCGGGCACACGGGTCAGTGTTTCGCAGGCTGGCAGCCTGCGTACCCGGCAAAGAGACACCCCACCCCGGCCTACGGCAGATTAGCTTTTAGCGGCTAGCTGTTAGCTGCTAGTTTACCCCACCCCGGCCTACGGCAGATTAGCTTTTAGCGGCTAGCTGTTAGCTGCTAGTTTACCCCACCCCTACCCCTCCCCTTAGATGGGAGGGGAATTGAAAGATCCTTAGATGGGAGGGGAGTTGAAAAAGCCTTTCCCCTTAAATGGGAGGGGAGTTGAGGAGAACCCTTAGATGGGAGGGGAGTTGGGGATGTTATTCTTGATTGGGGGGACGGCGGTGGATTTTGCGCTTCTGCTTCTGCCATTGCTGGATGGCGAGCTCCTGCATGTCGACGACGGAGTCGCGTTCGTCGACAATCTCGAAACCGAGCATGGTTTCGATGACATCTTCCATGGTGACAAGTCCTCGGAACCCTCCGTACTCGTCAATGATGGCAGAAATCTGCTCTTTCTTCTCCAGCAAGCTTTCCCAGATTTCTGAGACGGGTGTCTCCTCCTCGAAGGTGAGTATGGGACGAGCCAATTCGGCGAGGGTGGTGTTGAACTTGTCCTCAGCCAGACGTTCGAGCACAGCCTGACGGAGCACATATCCCGACACATAGTCGTCGGTATCGGTGTAAACAGGGATGCGCGAATGCTTGCTGTATTCCTCTTTCTTATAGAAATCGCGCACAGTCATCTTCTCGTTGACGAGATCCACCACGACACTGGGAGTCATGATTTCCTCAGCCGTGATTTCGTCGAGTTTGAGCAAGTGCTGAATCATCTTGTTCTCTTTCTTCTCGAGCACACCTTCCTCGGCGCCCACTGTAACCATGGCCGATACCTCCTCACGGCTGACGGCAGCAGGTCTTTTGTCGGAGGTGACCAGTCCGGTAATCCATTCGAGCAACAGCACGAGTGGATAGGTGATGAAAATAAGCACACGGATAACGGACGAAGCCGGTAGGATGATGCTTCGCCAGTATTCGGCTCCGATGGTTTTGGGTATGATTTCGGAGAAGATGAGAATCAGAAGAGTAAAGAGGGCCGAAGCCACTCCGACGTATGCACTTCCGAAGACCTGTGTGGCCTGAGCACCGACGAGAGCCGCGCCAGCAGTGTTGGCGATGGTGTTGAGCGTAAGAATGGCCGAAATGGGTCGGTCGATGTCTTCTTTATAGAGCCTCAGTCGTTTAGCCTTGGGATGGTTTTTGCTTTCGAGGGTGGTGACGTAAGACAAAGGCGTCGACAAGAGTGCGGACTCGAGTACGGAACACATACCCGAGACCACGACTGTAATCAGTACGTAAATGATAATCAGATCCATAACTATTCAAAAATCATGAAAATCGAAATCTAAGGGGCCTTCTATAAATTCCCCGTTCACATAATTAAAAATACCAATCGGGTTACTATGAACTCTTTCGTAAAATCTGGTCTTTCTTTGCATCTAGCTGTTTGTTTGTCGGTCACAATGCCGCATTGCTCCCTCCTTTCGCACAACCATCTGCTAAAGATGCTAAAGAAATATTCAGAATTTTCTGAAAGACAATTTATAGAAGACCCCTATAGCATTAGGTTTCACGATTCTCAAATGATTACTTTCTGTTTGCTTTTATTTTCATCAATCTTTTGGTCAGTCTCGTCGCTAGCTGTCACTCCAGGAGGTATGATTGCATTGAGCAGAATACCCACGAGTGCAGCGATGGCCAGTCCAGAGAATCCTATGTCGCCGATCATCACCTTGTCGTTGGCGCCGTACTTGATACCAATGGAAAGTACGAGGATGAGTGCAGCGATGATGACATTGCGCGACTTGGAGAAATCTGTTTTGCTCTCCACGAGGTTGCGGATACCAACAGCGGAAATCATGCCGTAGAGTATGAGCGACACGCCACCGATGGTAGCAGCCGGCATGAGGTGGATGAGGGCTGCGAACTTAGGGCAGAACGACAGTAGGATTGCGAAGCAAGCCGCGATGCGGATGACGAGTGGGTCGAAGACCTTGGTGAGGTTGAGCACACCCGTGTTCTCGCCATAAGTGGTGTTGGCAGGAGCACCGAAGAGCGAAGCCAGTGCAGTTGCCACACCGTCGCCAGTGAGCGTGCGATGCAGTCCTGGTTCATAGAGGTAGTTCTTGCCAGTGGTGGAAGAGATGGCGCACATATCGCCGATATGCTCTACGATGGTAGCGAAAGCGATAGGTACGATGGCTATGATGGCTGAGAGCATGAAGTCCCAGTTAGGCGCGTCGAAGACGGCGAGTACAGTGGTTTCGCGCGAGAAAGGCAGTCCGAACCAGGGTGCGTCGACGAACTCCTGGAAGTCGACCATTCCGCAGCATGCCGCAACGATATATGAGCCAACCACACCGAGCAGAATAGGCACGATGCGGAGAATGCCCCTACCCCAGATGTTGGCGATGATGACGATGAGTATGGCCAGTATGGCGATGGGCCAAGACTGGGTGCAGTTGGATATGGCGCTGCCCGAAAGTGTGAGACCGATTGCGATGACAATAGGTCCAGTGACGATGGGCGGGAAGAAACGTAGAATCTTTCGGCTACCGAAGAATTTGATGAGTCCAGCGAGGATGAAATAGACCATACCGGCGCAGAAGATACCGATGCAGGCGTAGTCGAGTGCCAGGGTCTGAGTCATGCCAATCTCCATGCCCATGCTCTTGACGGCCTCGTATCCACCGATGAATGCGAAGGATGAACCGAGGAAAGCAGGAACCTTGAGTTTGGTGATGAAATGGAAAATGAGCGTTCCGACACCTGCGAGCAGCAATGTGGTAGGAACAGGAAGTCCAGTGATGACTGGAACGAGGACTGTGGCGCCAAACATGGCGAAAAGGTGCTGAAGTCCTAAGAGTCCCATCTTAGGCAGACCTAGTTCACGGGCATTGAATATACCCGTCTGAGGTTTGTTGGTAGCTGTATTAGGAACAGCATCACCATCTGAAGAATTGTTATCCATATATAAAAATGTATTGATATTCGAATCTAATCTGCAAATTTAGGAAATTTCGACCGAATGAGCACAATGTTTAAGGAAAAAATAGTGATTTTTTTTGATGGCGGAGACAAGAGGGATGCCGCGGATGCAGGCTGGCAGTCTGCGTACCTGGCTGGTCGTAAGGTTCGTAGGGAAAAATGCATCCGCGGCGGTCGCCACGGATGTATGGCTCTACGGACTTGAAGGACATAATGGACTTAAAGGACGGCCGCAAGCGCGGCCTAGGGACTGTATTTGGAAACAACTAATCACAACTATAAACAACAATATCGTAGAAGAGAGGCCGCCGCGGACGCGGCGGAACAACTGGACACAACAATTTGGTCGCACTCCTGAGGAGAAAAGGAGGAAAGGAAGGAATGACTGAATCCCGTGCTTGAAAAGCCCGGGCACACTGCTGTAGATTGCCATCCGAGATCGGCTGGCAATTGACGGTTAAATTGGAAACAACTTAGCACAACTTGAGAACAACAGAATATCCCTGACGGGATATAAGGAAGAGGCCGTCGCGGACGCGACGGAACAACTGGACACAACGGGCTGGTCGCGGGTTCTGGGGACTATTCGATTATTAGGCTAAGGAGAGGAGGAGGAAAGGAGGGAACGCCTGAATCCCGTGCTTGAAAAGCCCGGGCACACTGATATACCCCACCCCGGCCTACGGCCAAACCAGATATACCCCACCCCTGCCCCTCCCCTTAAATGGGAGGGGAGTTGGAGAGAGCCGTAGCCTTCAATGAGACACCCCACCCCTGCCCCTCCCCTTTGATGGGAGGGGAGTTGGAGAGCCTTTGATGGGAGGGGAGTCGATAGAACCTTTTCCCTTAGATGGGAGGGGAGTTGGAAAGCCGTCCGATAAGAAGGGAGGGGAGGTGTTAGTGCTTGGGGTTGTATTCGAAGGTGTATTTGTTTTCGACGCGGCAGCCGATGCTTTCCTTGAAATTGCAGAGACCGATGCTGGGGGCTCCAAACTGGGAGGAAGGACCTACGTCGATGATGCGGGTGCCGGAACGCTTGTAATGGTCGACAATCCTTTCGGCCAAGTAGTTCATGGGACGGTAGTTTTCGAACCCCGGCACGTCGCCCCAGTAGATGACTTGCACTATACCTTCGGCGACATGGAAGACCTGAGCAGAAGCCACATTGGCACCGTTCATGCTGAGGTTGAAGAAGTCGGCCTTGATGATTTCGATGGTGTCGAGCACGGCATCGAGTGACATCTTCAGCGGATACCCCTTGGCCTGGCGGTTCTGCTGTATGGTGGTGTAAGCGGCGATGATGTCGTCGCGGTTCTCCGCCTTCTTGAAAACGAAAGGTTCGCGCTGTGCCCTCTGTAGGTTCTTTCGGGCGTTACGCCATAAGATGGACTTGTAATTGTCGAAAGACAGGAGGTCGAAATGGAAGTTGACATCGCTATAGAGTTGCCTGAAGCCGTTGGCCACGAGGCAATAGATTTGCTTTGCGATGAGTTGGGGATGATAGAAAGAGGGAGGCAAGGTGATGCGAATGGAGTGTCGCATCAGGTCGGCATACCTGATGAGCGACTTCACGGCCTTGTCGACCATTTCAAGAGAGATGTCGGCGTCGACGAAAACAAATCCGCCGAAAGGGGCACTGAAAGGGGAACAGAGCAGGCTTCCGCGTAGTCCGAATGTGATGCCCATACGTGGTTTATGGTCCTTGAATTCCAAGAACCGGAGTTCGTCGCACTTGTCCTCGTTGAGTGTGGAGAAATCCACGGTGTTGAAGACATGAGTGGTGAATGGGTAGTTGAGTGCGAACTGTTGTCGGTCGGAAGTCTGCTCTGCTGCCATGATTATTTATTGTTATCCAATAATTTGAGAATTCACACCCGCCATAAAAAGGCGAGGCACAGCACTGCTCAAAAGTTTATACTTTTTCACCGTAAGCGAGGTCGCCCGCATCTCCGAGTCCTGGGACGATGTAAGAGTGCTCATTGAGGTCGGGATCGATGGCGGCGCACCAGAGGTAGAAGTTGGGTTTGTCGCGGAAGGCCTTCTTGACGTACTCCACGCCCTTCTTGGACGCAATGGCGCAGCAGAGGTGTACGGTTTCAGGTGTTCCTTTAGTGAGGAAAGCCTCATATCCGAGTTCCATGCTTCCTCCAGTGGCCAGCATCGGATCGGCGATGATGAGCGTCTTGCCATCGAGGACCGGAGAAGCGATATACTCGATTTTGATGCCCACGTCCACACCTTCCTTATCCTTATAATAACGGTAGGCAGACACGAAGGCGTTGCCAGCCTTGTCGAAGATGTCGAGGAATCCGGCATGGAAAGGCAGTCCAGCGCGGAAGATGGTGGCCAGCACTATTTTGTCGTCGTGTGTGTTAGCCTTGGCGATGCCGAGGGGTGTGGTGATGTCTTTCTCGGAGTAATTGAGCGTCTTGCTCAGTTCGAAAGCCATGAGTTGCCCTATACGCTGGAGGTTGTGACGGAACCGCGCCCTGTCGTTGTGGACATTCACGTCGCGGAGTTCAGCCACATACTGGTTGATGACTGTTTTGGAGTCGGCAAAGTTGATAATTTTCATAATATTCGTTATTTTGGTTTAGTTGTTTGCTGGTAGATACCCCGTGCTTGAAAAGCCCGGGCACACTGCTGTACCCCACCCCAACCCCATTCCCTAAGATGGGAGGGGAGTTTTGGACACCCCACCCCGGCCTACGGCCACCCCTCCCCTAAGAAGGGAGGGGAGTGGTGGATTAGAACCTGTAGCCGAGGTAGGCGTGGAATATCCAGTCGCGTGCGAGTGTCTCGTATCTCGGTGACCGTCCGATTTTGAAGATATCGAAATTGCAGTCGATTCCCCCCACATAGCTGTCGGAGATTTGATAGACGACAGAAGCCCGCGCCACACCAGCGTAGGTGAAGTGGGATTTGCCGCCTAAGTATGTCTTAGTTGCCTCCTTGAGGCGCGTACGTTCCTCATCGGTCATGACACGGTCTTTCATTCCGGCGTTAGACTTGAGAGAGTACATGAGCATCGGCATGATGGAACCGTGGAACATGAGTTTGTGCTTGCAAGTCACCCAGTTGTAGCCATATCCACCTCCCAGAGCGAAGAAGAAAGAATTGAATCGGTTGAGTCCATTGAATGTCGAGATAAGTTCGTCATCGACCGCCTTGAACTGCATGTAGTAAATGGATGAGCCCAGCAACCATGACCCCGCCGACTTGAGCTGTATTTTCTTGGGTTTCATAGCCGCAGCATAACTGAACTTCTTGTGGTTGAAGACATAATGCATGTTGCAGACTAAAGATGTGATTTGTATATTTCCCTGCTCAATGTTCTCAGCCTCATCCATTTTCCTTTCCAGTTCTTCGGCCCTATTATACATTTCTTCTATCTCATCTTCAGACATCGAACTGATTTTCTCTATCATGATATTTTCGAGATTTTCCATGTTGGCGAATTCGAATTCTCCCTCGATTTTCTTCGTCCTATGGTATCTCAAATCCATGCCGAATCTGTTGCCATTGAATTTGAAATTGAACTCCTGGTCGTTGTGGTTTGAAAGGGCCATATTGTATCCCCCTCCCAACTTGCCGTAGCTGAGGTAGAAACCCAGTCGGTAGCTGTAGGGTGTGGAGGCATCAATTTTCAGTCTTCCCAGATTTGACCCCACAGGAACCAAGTCCATCAGTCCTTGGCTCATTGTAGGGCTCACCAAAATATCAGGAGTCTTGATATCGACATTGGTCTTGCTGACGACAGAATTGAGCATGAAGAGCCACTGTCGGTCGGCTACAGAGATATAATTGGTATCGAGTTTGGTGACATCATAAGTAATGAACTTTCGCGCCTTCTCCAGAATGGTCATCCTTTGTTTTTGTTCCTTCTGCCCTTCCTGTGCATGGATGACAGGAAAAGTGAGGAACCATATCAGCAGTAATATGAAAGATTTATTTCTCGTCATTTTTCAAACGCTCTTATCATAAAAGGGTAAACACCCCCCAACTCTATAATCTATGCAAAATTAAAAAAAAACTATTGATTACGAAAAAAACACGGTAATTATTTCGTTATGAAAGCAGATTCGTGGTAGTCAGAGCTTGTGGAAAAGTATCATTCCTTGTCTTGGTATGATAATGAAACATTAAATGTTACAAAATCGACAAATTTTGGAATGAAAATATTTTGCCGAAAGCGAAAGTGTGAATATCTTTGCACTACTAAGTTTCGGGCCTGCCATTTTACATTGGTTGTGAAGAACACGGAATCGGCAGTCGTTCGAAACATAAACCTTGACATCAACTAAAAACTAACAGCATGTATTTACTTGGATACGACATCGGCACCTCTTCAGTGAAAGCCTCACTGGTGAACAGAGAGACAGGTGCCATCGCCGCCACCGCCTTCTGGCCGGAAAAAGAAGCGGAGATTATAGCAAAGAAACCAGGTTGGGCCGAGCAGCGTCCAGAGATGTGGTGGGAGAACATGAAAGCCGCCACTCGTTTGGTAGTGAGCAAGACCGGCGCAAAACCCGAGGACATCGAAGCCATCGGTATCAGCTACCAGATGCACGGTCTGGTGTGTGTGGATAAGGACAAGCAGGTATTGCGTCCGAGCATCATCTGGTGTGACGGTCGCTCAGTTCCTTACGGCAACAAGGCGTTCGAGTCCATTGGGGCAGAGAGATGCCTGAGTCACCTGCTCAACTCTCCGGGTAACTTCACCGCCGCCAAGTTGGCATGGGTGAAAGACAACGAACCCGAGTTGTTCGAGAAGATTTACAAGATCATGCTCCCCGGCGACTATATCGCCATGCGCCTGAGCGGTGACATCAACACCACTATATCCGGTTTGTCGGAAGGTATATTCTGGGACTTCAAGAACCGTGAGGTGAGTCAGGACGTGATGAACTACTTTGGTTTCAGCCGCGACCTCATCGCCGACATCGTTCCGACGTTCGCCGTTCAGTCGGTTGTCAGCAAGGAAGTGGCAGAAGAACTGGGATTGAAGGCCGGCACACCTATCAGCTACCGCGGTGGTGACCAGCCCAACAACGCCTTGTCTCTGAACGTGATGAACGCAGGAGAGATAGCCGCCACAGGTGGTACTTCAGGTGTGGTTTATGGTGTGCTCGACCAGGTGAACTACGACCCTCAGAGCCGTGTGAACACCTTCGCCCACGTGAACTACACAGAGGAGCAGACTCGTCTTGGTGTGTTGCTTTGCATCAACGGCACAGGTATTCTCAACGCTTGGATGAAGCGCAACGTAGCTCCCGAGGGTTGCAGTTACAACGACATGAACGAACTTGCCTCCACCGTAGCCATTGGCAGCAACGGTCTGAGCATCATACCTTTCGGCAACGGTGCAGAACGCATACTCCAGAATGAGGACATCGGTTGCTCAATCCAGGGCATCAACTTCAATGTGCACAGCAAGGCCCACCTCATCCGTGCCGCCCACGAGGGCATTGTGTTCTCGTTCAAGCAGGGCATCGACATCATGAAGGACATGGGCATGGCCATCAACAACATCCACGCCGGCTACGCCAATATGTTCCTGAACGGCATCTTCACCAAGACCCTTGCCAGCGTGACGGGCGCCACCATCGACCTGTATGAGACCGACGGTGCAGTGGGCGCCGCTAAGGGAGCCGGAATTGGCGCAGGCATCTACAAGGACGCCGACGAAGCCTTCAGCACATTGAGACACATCTCGACCATCGAGCCTGACGTTCAGAACCAGAGCGCCTACCTTGAGGCATACGCTCTGTGGAAACAGCGCCTCGACACCATCATGGGAAAATAAGAGAACTAGATATGCCAGGCATTCTAGATGTCCTAGACTTTCTAGACATTCTGGATGCTCTAGACACTCTAGTTGAGAGAACTATAAATCATTCAAGAACATTAAATTATCCAACAAACAAATTAAAAAAACAAACAAATCATTATGGCAAAAGAGTATTTTCCAACAGTAGGTAAGATTCCTTTCGTAGGCAAGGATTCAACAGATCCAATGGCATTCCACTACTATGACGCAGAGAAAGTGATCATGGGCAAGAAGATGAAAGACTGGCTTCGTTTCGCCATGGCATGGTGGCACACACTGTGCGCAGACGGTGGCGACCAGTTCGGTGGTGGCACCAAGTGCTTCCCCTGGAGCCAAGGCGCAGACGCTCTGACCATCGCCAAGCAGAAGGTTGACGCTGGCTTCGAGATCATGCAGAAGCTTGGTATCCCCTATTTCTGCTTCCATGATGTAGACCTCATCTCTGAGGGTGCTAACGTAGAGGAGTACGAGGCCAACATGAAGGCAATCGTAGCTTACCTGAAGGAGAAGATGGCAGAGACCGGCATCAAGCTGTTGTGGTCGACTGCCAATGTATTCGGCAACAAGCGCTACATGAACGGTGCCAGCACAAACCCTGACTTCGACGTAGTAGCCCGCGCTATCGTTCAGATTAAGAACGCCATCGACGCCGGTATCGAGCTTGGCGCAGAGAACTATGTGTTCTGGGGTGGCCGCGAAGGTTACATGAGCCTTTTGAACACCGACCAGAAGCGTGAGAAGCAGCACATGGCCACCATGCTCGGCATGGCCCGTGACTATGCTCGCGGCAAAGGTTTCAAGGGTACCTTCCTCATCGAGCCCAAGCCCATGGAGCCCAGCAAGCACCAGTATGACGTAGACACAGAGACCGTGATTGGTTTCCTCCGCGCCAACGGTCTTGACAAAGACTTCAAGGTGAACATCGAGGTTAACCACGCCACATTGGCAGGCCACACCTTCGAGCACGAGCTCGCTTGCGCAGTTGACGCTGGCATGCTCGGCAGCATCGACGCCAACCGTGGTGACTACCAGAATGGCTGGGATACTGACCAGTTCCCCATCGACCAGTACGAGCTCACTCAGGCTTGGATGGAGATTATCCGCAACGGTGGTCTGGGCACAGGTGGTACCAACTTCGACGCAAAGACTCGCCGCAACTCCACAGACCTCGACGACATCCTCATCGCTCACATCAGCGGTATGGACGCAATGGCCCGCGCTTTGGAGAACGCAGCCGAGTTGCTTGAGAAGTCTCCTTACAAGAAGATGAAAGCAGAGCGTTACGCATCTTTCGACTCTGGTCTTGGCAAGGACTTCGAGGATGGCAAGCTGACTCTCGAGCAGGTTTACGAGTATGGCAAGAAGGTGAACGAGCCCAAGCAGACTTCTGGCAAGCAGGAGCTCTACGAGGCAATCGTTGCTATGTACGCTAAGTAATCGAAGACCCACTTTCACAAATCAGAAAGGCTCCCGACTTGTCGGGGGCTTTTTTGTTTTTTCGGGGGGAATATATTTCGGGATAACGGATAAACGAGAAAACGGATAAACGGATAAACGGGATGATGGAATGATGCAAGAGACAGCAATTGAATAACAATTCATCACATATCTATGGTATTTTTAAGCAATTATCGCATGAGAATGAGATTTTATGTTTACTTTTGCAATCATTTCATCAACATATTAAATATTCGGCTTATGAGAAAACATTTACTTACATTATTCCTCGCATTGGCCAGTGTGATAAGTGCCAATGCCCAGAGTTTTGAATGGGGCACCGCCACATGGAACATAGAAGACGGCACGGAGTACAACGACATTGAAGAGTTCAACGCCGCAGGACTGACTCTCTCCTACCCCAACCCAACCGACTACACGCTCACGATGTTCAACATGGTAGCCGTTGGCTTCGACCTCTTCGTCGACGACGCTCCCGAGCCCATCAAGGCAGTTGCCACATCGCGTGCGAGCACCGATGTGCTTTTCGACTACCCCTTTGCTGAAGGCCACAAGTACAAGATTGTGACCACTGGTTCAGTTCTGGTGCAGGTCAATATCGCCACCCGTACGACCGACACGCTGACCACCAACACCGATTCCTACCAGATTTCGTTCACGATTAAGGGTCCGGAACTGGTGCAGACCATCGACGTGGAAGGCATCATGTCCCTTTCCATCATCGACCAAGAGTGGTCGCTCACCTACTCTTATGTAGACCCAGTTTCCATCCTCACTCCCCTTGGTGCTTCCTCCATGGACGAGGTGAAAGTTTACGGCTTGAACCCCAACGGTTCCTACAACGAGCACTTCATGGACTACTACTACGGTTGGCATGATGCCGACGGTGCATTCACCACATGGAGCGGTGGTTGGGACCAGTTCAATGGACACAACGCCTACCCCGCAGTGTATGGAATGCAGCTCAATGAGACTTGCGACACCGTGAAGTACTACTTCTACGACTACTGGAGAGAGTACGACCCCAACGAGGAAGAAGAGACAGGCGGTAGTGTCATCAGCACCGTGAACCGTCGCTTCGCACCCGAGACCTCCTACAATTCTGTCATCTGGGACTGGCAAAACGAAGACGGCAGCACCACTCAGTACAAGCGCAACTACCGTGTGAACGAGGGTGAGGACTACAAGGCCAGCTTCATCTTCATAGCCAACAAGAAGTGCGTTCAACTCAACGCCACCATGCACTTTGTGAGCCAGAAAGCTTACGAGGAGTTCATTTCAGGTGTCAACAAGGTTGTCAGCAATGACAATGGCATTGAAGCCATCTACGACTTGAACGGTGTACGCCAGACATCGCTGAAAAAAGGCATCAATATTGTCAAGACCAGCAATGGCGTAAAGAAAGTGTATGTGAAGTAAGTGCACGGCCAAAGGCCACGCATTAGATAGAAATAGCCACCCGCGCGCGGGTGGCTATTTTTTTGTTTTTTTTCGTTTTAACGATTAAACGATTAAACGTAAAAATGGTATAACGAGGGGCGGGATATCGGGATATCGAGATCTCGATTTCGGGATTACGGAATTTCGGGTTATCGGGATTTCGATGCGCTTCATTTATTGCTGTGGCATTTTGCCGTCCATAGCATCGATGATCATGCGGAGGAGTTCGTCGGTAGGACGTGAGAGTCGCATATTACCCACAGTGGTCTGAGGCTGGCGCTTACCAGCTTTGATGTCAGCGAGGCGCTGGAGGAGTATTTCCTTCATCTGAGAGCGGTATTTGGCATCAGTCTCAGGAGTGAAAGGCTGTGTCCAACGTGCCAGTTGCATGTCGTCGGCATTGAGATTGGCGTTGGCGAGATACTCACGGATGTAGCCCAGGTAAGCGTCGAAGTTTTTCTGCTTTTGTGAGAGGGTAATCAGCGTTGAGAGGCGGTAGTGGTCGGCATTGGGGATGTTGAGTTCCTTTAGCAGGCTGACAAACTTGTCGAACTGTGGTTGGTCGATAGTAGCCGTTCCGTTCTCCTCGTTGATGATTTGTCGCTGGTAGTTGGTCAGGACATTCTGGATTTTCATTTCCACAGGCATGTCGCCAATCTGTGCCTTGAGGCTGGCTGGGTTCTTGACTGTATAGACGAATGAAGGCGCGAAGGGGTTGTTGATGCTGCGCATGAAGACCATGCGTAGAGTGCTGTCGGCAGCGAAAGTGGCCTCCTTGCCCTCGAGGAGTGCTTCAGCCACAGTGTTGGCCTCATCGCCCTTGTAGGAAGCGTTGAGCGACTTCAGATAGTCGAGTAGGAACTGTGGGTCGCGGTCGCCGTTGCTGAAACGCTTCTGGAAATCAGATGAGGAGTTGTCTTTGCTCTTCTCCTCCACGTTCTTGATGAATCCGTCGGCATCGCTGGAGCCGAGGAAACGTCCGATTTCCTGTGCGTCGGCATTGAAGATGACGAATGTTGGATAAGCGGTGATTTGGAGTTTCTTGGCGAGAGGTGCGCCATACTCACCCTCCATGTCGATTTGCAGGTTGATGAACTTGGGGTTCATGTATGCACCCACCTTGTCCTGTGGGAACACGTCGCGTGCCATCTTCTTGCAGGGACCGCACCATGTGGTGAAGCAGTCGAGGAAGATGAGTTTGTTTTCAGCTTTTGCCTTGGCAGAAGCCTCTTCAAGGGTAGTTCCTGTTGGTTCGAACTTCATACCCTGTGCCATCAGGGCCATCATGCACATGAAGCAGACGACGAGGGCGGAAAAACGTTTGTAGTTGGTCATATTCTTTGTTGGTTTTGATTGATAATCTTTTTTTTTGACTAGATTGACTAGATTTTCTAGATTGACTAGATTTTCTAGATTTTCTAGATTTTCTAGATTTTCTAGATTGATTGGATGGTTATTGCATGGAGAACTTCCAGGCCATGTCCTTCACCTTGCCAGGGATGTCGTAGTCGTAGGAGCGCGAGGTGTCGAGGATTCCGCTAGCGGGGTTGATGAGGTATTGGTAGAGGTGTCCACGCTGAGTTTTCTCGTTCCATGTAGCGATGTGGACGAGGTTGTCGGACCTTGGTACCATGCCGTATCCATAGATGGTGCCATGGTAATACTTCATGATGCGTACGCAGGTGATTTGCTCGTCAGGCGTTGGTGCTGTCCATGCCACGGAAGCGGGCAAAGTGCTGTCGTAAGCGAAGTTGTAGAGCATCTGTCCAGCGCCATAGTAGATGAAGTTGCCGACATGGCTGGATGCCATGGTTGTGGCGTTGTTGATGTCGGGGCAGAGTCCTTGCATGGGGTAAAGTCCGATTCCGATGTTCGGGTCAGCAGGATTTGAGGAAGAGAAGTTGGTGAGTGCAAGATAGCGTTGTCCATCTTTCTCCATGATGATGTAGTCGTATGGTCTCAGTCCCACACCCTGGCTGGTACCCTTTCCCCAGTCGGCCATGACGAATGTCATGCCCGTGTTGTTGACGTCGAAAGCCGCCACTTCGGAATCTTGCGGTGCGAATTGTTCGAGTTGTGCAGAATTATATCCGGCATATCGGAAACAGTGGTAGGTCTGGTCGTACACCACGATACCGTAGTAAAGGGTCTGAGGTACCTCGGCGTTCCAAGCAGCGAGTTCTCCGATGCCATCATCGAACTTAGGCACTCCGAAACGCGTGGTACGTCCTTCAGTCGCACTGAAGGAATAGGTGTTGGTGTAGATATGGTTGTCGTTGATGAGCACCTCGGAACTCTGTCCAGACATCACTCCCGAACCATGTTCGCCATACCATGTGGGTTTCATCGTGGAAGGAGCCTGATGGAAGAAGTCGTTGAAATCCAGAGCCTTTTCGATTCCGTTCTCGCTCACACCCACCAAAGTATAGTCGGTGCAGAGTCCGACGTAGTTGTTTCCCGAGGCGAGCGACACGGCGATGTCGAGACAACGAATGGGATGCCCTTGGAGCAGTTCGCCGTTGGTGGTTTCGTAGAGGTTGATGTATTGACGGTTGTAGTTGACATTGAGTTTTGTCCAGGGGTTGTAGATGAGTGCGACGTCGGAGTATCCGGGTTGGTCAGCCCTTTCGTAGAACACCATCCATCCTCCATCGAAGACCTCGCTGACAGACACAGGCACACGGAAGAACTGCCTTACTCCGTCGTTTCGGTTCTTCACCACCAGTTGGACATAGTAGTTACCTCCGGTGCGTGTGATGGGCGCTCTGAGGTGCCGTTCGAATCCCAGTGTGTCGATGACTCCATTAGCCCCTACACCAGTTGTGGCACTGAAGATGGTCCAAAGGTAGTCGAGTGGTGCTTGGCTGTCGTCGAGTACCTCCTGCCCTTGGAAGAAGACCCTAGGTGAGAGTTCGAGCGTGTCGAATCGCATAATGGCATATTGTGTCTGCATTCCCACATCAGTGGTGTCGATGCTGACCTTTTCAAGTTCGGTATAGTCGTAATTGCCCTTGTCCTCGTAGCAAGAGGCCATGACCAGAGCGACCGCCATCACTGCCATCCAGGCGAATAGCCGTGGCAGATGGATTGATTGTATGATTTTTGATTTCATTCTCATTGATATATTATTCAGAAAATCACTGGGTTACCATATTCGTCGGTCAGTGGTGTGTCGTGTGAGGCATTGTAGTCGGCCAATGCTTTCTGCATCACCTGCTGTAGATAGACAGCATAGACAGCCGAGACGACGTTGAGTTCAGGGTCGTAGGATGTCTGTGTGTTGTAGTTGATTTCGAAGTCGATTAATCCGAGAATCTCAATCATGAACTGGTATTTCACTCGGCTGTAATTGCCAAAATACTTTGACAGAGCCACACGTGGGTAGTTGGCAGAGTCCCAGTTGTCGGGTTTGGCCAGGTAGTTCTTCAGCACTACGGTGAACTGTTGCCTGTTCTCGGTTCCTATGACGAAATCGTCGTTGGGAGCCACTCTGAATGAGATACGTCCGTCATTCTTGGTGAAGAGGTCAGGGCTGGAGAGTTTCTGAGAGTTGAAATGCACTTGGTAAGTCCCTCCAATGCTTCCAGCCGGAATGACGTATTCCTCGGTGCGTATGGTAGAGGCCATGAGTGCGGAGTCGCCTCCAAAAGGCTCCAGTCGGAAAGTCCGGTCGTGGTCGGCAGGCATACCGCTGATTTGCGCGTTGAAAGTGACGCTTCCCTCCTCGTAGGCATAGGAGTAGTTATAGGTGACGCTCTCATAGACGGCGGCAGCGTTTCCGACCCAGATATCGAGTCCAGTACGGGAAGTGTCGTATGTAGAGACCTCTTCCTTGTCGCAGCCCATAACCATCAGTGCAGTGAGGGCTGTCAAAATGATGTTTTTACTTATTGTTTTCACGTTGTGCTGATTCTGTTTCGGTGATAGGTAAAGGGAACGTATACACTTTCTCCGCCACGGCGTCCACATCGGCATAGAGTATGGTTTGGCGGTTGAGTCGTTTGTAGAGGAAGAAGAGTTGTCCTTCAGCGAGGAATTCCCGTCTGTACTCACGTATGAGTTCCAAGTAGAAATCTTCGGGCAGCTCGTTGAGTGCTGGGAGGTTTCGTGCTATGCGCAACTGGTTGAGTGAAGCCCTTGCGGCATCGGAGTCGCCGTTTCTATACTCCACCTCGCTTCGTATGAGGAACATTTCGGGCAGTCTGACGAGCGGCATCTTGAAGTTGTAGTAGGAGTTTGTTCCACTAGGCTCGTCATACTTCATCAAGTAGCGGTTGTTGGCATGAGTGGCCGAGCCCGCCTTGAAAAGGAATGTGAATCGGTAGTCCTGTGTGGCATTGTCGAAATAGTCGAGCAGACGGTCGCGCGTCACGGCGAAGCTGTATGGTGAGTCGTCGGAGAAATAGTTATTGGCGACATCGGCTTTGAGCGTGAGGTTGTTGAGCGCGAAGAGGTGTTCGGTAGCCATACAGCGGTCGTATCCAGCTTGTAGGTTGGCGACAGTTGCCCACTCGAACTGTCCGCTATTGATGACCTCGTCAGCAGCATCAAGAGCCTCGTTGTACTTTCCCATCCACATATACACGCGTGCCAGAATGGCTTTCACGGCGTAATAGTTGAGGTGCAGCTGTCGGTTGAGTAGGTATCCGTTGTCGATGCTCTCGTTGATTTCCCTGCCTGTGACGATGGGGTCAGCCGCCTTGAGCAGCGCTTCGGCTTCAAGCAGGTCGCCGACAACAGCCTGTGCCACTTCCCTGACCTTCAGCTGAGGGAATACACGATAGCTGAGCGCAGTGCTGTAAGGGATAGAAGGTTGGTCGGGATTGACGGCATAGCTCACTCCAAAGCAGCGCAGGAGGTCGAAATGCAGGAACGCGCGTAGCGCCAGTGCCTCGCCCTTGATGACATCGTAGTTGCCAGCCGAGAAGAGCGAAGGCTTTTCATCGATATGCGCCAAGAGGTTGTTGACGTTGGCGATTCCGCTGTAGCTGTTGGACCAGATGCCACGAATATAGTTGGTGGGGAAAGCGGCATCGTAGTCAAATGCAGTGGCGTCGTCGTACTGGGATGCGTAGTAGAAGTCCCATTCATGCGCCAGCACATCGATGAAGCCATAGGTCATCTCCTTGCCATAGGTGCTGGAGGAGAGCATAGATGAATAGACTCCAGCAAGTGCCTCCTTATATCCGCTTTCGGTATTGAAGAGTTCAGTGTCTTCCACTTGCGAACGAGGTTGCACATCGAGCCAGTCGTTGCAACTGCTGATGAGGATGGTCAGCAGCGGCAGGACAAGTATATATTTATAGTTTTTCATCATCTTGTGATAATATCTAAAAAAACTTGCAAATTCAATCTTTATTTCTATTTCACTCATTGGCCAATGGTCAATTATAGAGTGGCAGTGAGGGAGAAGGAGAACGTCCGTGCGTATGGGTAGTTCAGTCCTCGTTCGGCTTTCACAGTTGAGAGGTGGAAGACATCGTTGATGTAGAAGGTGAGTCTGAGTCTCTCGAGTTTAGCCTTGTGGAGCCATGCGCAGTACTTGAAGTCGTAGTAAGCAGAAAGGCTTGAGAGGTCGAGCATGTTGTTGCGCTGTATGAAACGGGTGGACGCGTAGGTCACGGTCGGCGTGCTGGAGATGTGCTTGTAGAGCGCGATGTCGCCCACCTGGTTCCAAGTGTCGCTGAAAACGCGTCGGTCGACGTTGTTGGCTATATTCACGTTCTCCACCCTATCGACCAGTGTCTGGTTGTAGTAGTCGCCTCCGAGTTGGTAGTTGAAGAGCATGCTCAGTCCAAATCCCTTGTACTCTCCGTTGAATCCGAACGTGCCGTGCACCTTGGGATTGGAGTCGCCAGCGATGATATAGTCATCAGTAGTATAGTCGTAAGTGGTGGTGCCGTCTTTCTTGAGGAACATCTCACGTCCGGTGGCAGGGTCGATTCCGAGGCTCTTGACAGCCCAGATGGCGGTCATGCTCTGTCCTTCCTCATAGCGGATGATGGGCGAAGTGGTGTTCTCGGCATCCTGTTCACGATTGAAAGTGCTGAGTGCGTCGTTGATTTTCGTCACCTTATTCACATTGTGGGCGATGCTTCCCGACAAGCTCATAAACGACTGTCCCTTTTGGAAGAATCGCCAGTTGGCAGTGGCTTCTATACCTTTGTTCTGCACGTTTCCGAGGTTCTCCATGTAAGATGTGAAACCTGTGGATGGAGGTATGGACATAGCGATGAGCGCGTCGTGTGTGCGGCTGTCGTAGTAATCGAATCTGAGGTTGACCTTCTTCCATAATCCGAGGTCGAGTCCGACGGTGAAGTCGCCCGTCTGCTGCCATTTCAGATTGGAGTTAGGCATTCCCATAAGGTAGGCACCCGAGATGTTGTCGTAGATGATGTTGTCGTAGAACTTGTAAGTAGCCTTAGCCTGGTAGGGTGAGAAATTCTGGTTACCAGTGAGTCCGTAGGTCACACGGAACTTGCAGAGTGTCAGCCAGTCGGCATCGTCCATGAAGTTCTCCTTATGGAGGTTCCATCCTCCACCCAAGCTCCAGAATGTACCCCATCTGTTGTCGCTACCAAAGACAGAAGAGCCATTGAATCGTATGCTCATGTCCAAGAGATAGCGTTCATCGTAAGAGTAGTTGGCTGCACCAGTGAAGCCCAGTGAGCGTGTCCTGCTCTCGGCGCCCGAGGGTGTTCCTCCTTCGGCATACTGTTTAGCGAATGTGATGTAGTCGACATGGTTGTTGAGGAATCCCCATGCAGTCATACCTTCGGAATTGCTGCTTGCATTTTGCAGCGAGTAAGCGATATTAGAAAGCAGTAAATGCTTTCCCCACTGGTGGTTGTAGTGTCCTGTGAGGTCAATAGAGAGTCGGTCGGACTCTCCGTTCGTGATGGAATAGCTTCCTCTCTGGAAATACCTTTCGCCCGTCCAAGTCGTGAATCGTGTGTGGTCGCCGGGATAGAAGTCCTCTCGTTTGTCGTTTTGGTGGGTGTATCCCAGTCGTGCTGTGAATCGGAGGTCGTCAGTGGGTCTGTATTCGAGGTAGAAGTTCTCGACCACTTCGGTGTATTTAGAGAAGTTCTTGGTACCGATGGTGGCGTTGTAGAGCGGGTTGTAGTAAGTAGTAGTGCTTCCGTTGGCTCCAGGTGAAGTGTAAGTGCCCAGCACCTTGATGGTGTTTCCGTAGTCATCTTCAGGTGCGAAATATGGGTTGACGCTGACATAGTCGGAGAAAGAGCCGTAAGGGCTGTCGTCGGCCTTGTTTCCGGTGACGGAGAGCGAATTACGGAACATCCACTGCTTGTATCTGTAAGAGAGGTTGATGTTTCCGCTGATGGTGCTTCTTCCCGACTTCTTCATGACTCCAGCCACATCGTTGTACATGATGTTGGCAGAATAGCGCATCTCTTCCGTTCCACCCTCTACATAGGCAGTATGCTTATGTCCGACACTGGTGCGGAGTGGTTGTGACAGCCAGTAGGTATTGACACCTCTTGCGATGTTGGCGGCAATGTCGTTGTACTGTTCATCGAGCAATGCCTGATAATAGGGAGCAGAGGAGGAATATCGTCCTGAGTTGTACTCCACCTGCAGTTTTTCCTCAGCGTTACAAAGGTTGTAGGATGTGAGGTCAGGAGCCTCGAGGTTGAGGTCTCCGGTATAGGTGATGCGTAGTCGTCCCGCCTCGGGCAGGATGGTTTCCACCACAATCACACCATTGCTGGCCTTGGAACCATAGATGGCCTTGGCAGCTCCGTCCTTAAGGATGGTGACGCTCTTGATACGGTTCATGTCGAGGTCGAAGATTTGCTGTTGCGAGGCCTCGAAACCGTCGAGGATGAACAGCGGTGCGTTAGGGTTGCCCTGGTAGTCACCTTGAAGACCTCCGAAAGAAGCATTACCACGGATGGTGATGTCGTTCATGTAGTTAGGGTTGGAACCGTTGACGCTGTTCATATCGACAATGAACGACGGGTCGAGTGCCTGAATGACCTTGAGTACATTGCTGTTGCCCACCAGTTTGAGTTCTTCCTGGTTGTAAGAGGCCGTGGAGCCTGTGAAGGTGGACGACTTGTAGTCGAAGAGTCCAGTCACCACCACCTCTTCAAGTTCTGTACTCTCTTTAAGGATGATGACCTGATTGGTGTAGTTTTTCTTTCCGTCGTAGCTCTTGGTTTGTGTCTGCATTCCAACAAACGAGAAATCGACGGTAGATTTCTTGTTTTTTGGTATAGCGACGGTAAATCGTCCGTCAATGTCGGCCACTGCCCCGCCCTTAGTCTCTCTCACGTAGACGTTAGCGCCAGGCAAGGGTTCTCCTTTCACGTCCTTGATGACACCTTGTAGCATCACTTTGTCGGCAGGAATGACATTGGGCCTTTGCGGCGAAACCGTCGTCATCGGCACAGAAGTGTTGTCGTCTTGTGCAAAGGCTTGCATACAAAAGGACATCGCGAACAATGCAGTCAATACCAAGTTGTAATTCCTCATAATTAACATAATAAAAGGATTTCTTCTTGAATGATTTGGTTATAAATATGTGCTTGCAAAATTACAATATATTTTTCAAATATTACTGACTATAGGTGACAAAAAGTAGGATTTGAAAAAATATACCATGAATATGTGATTTTGATTATTAATTCAAGCGGGAGTAAAAAAAAAGGTGTTTAATAGGGAGTTAAACCAGCCGTATTGGCTGGGAGTAAAGCAAAGTCCTCGATGGACAACCTGTCACCAAAGCGTAAAAATCATGATAAATTAGGATTGTGGGAGATGTAAAAAAGTGCTTACTTTGCATCGTGAAAACAATCACAGATTGATTATGACTAAACATTTCGCATTATCTATTCTTTTGTTTGGAAGTCTTTCTCTTCCTATGGGAGCATTCAGCACCCCAAAGACAATTATCAACAACATTCCTCCCACTTCGGCCGACAATCCAGGCGAGACAGAGAGTGCCATCGATACCAGCCGAGTGGTAGATGTGGACGAGGTGATAGTGGTGGCCCAGCCCCTTGAACAGTTCCGCCTGCGCCTTCAGCCAGTGAGCAGCAACATGTTCGACGCCACAGACTTTAGTTCGCTCAACATCCGCGACCTGCGTGACATCTCACTCTACACCCCCTCGTTCGTCATGCCAAACTATGGTTCTCGCTATACCTCTTCTATATATGTTCGCGGTACAGGCGCTCGTGTGAACAGCCCTGCCGTCGGCATGTATGTGGATGGACTGCCTATCGTGAGCAAGAGCCAGATGAATTTCCACACCTACGAGACCTCACGCGTAGATATCCTTCGTGGTCCCCAAGGCACGCTCTACGGCATGAATACAGAGGGCGGCCTGATTCGTCTCTACAGCAAGAACCCGATGGACTACCAAGGCACAGATGTGAAGTTGGGTATGGGCTCACGTATGTACCGCAACGTGGAAGCCTCGCATTACAACAAGTTGAGCGAGCAGTTCGCCTTCTCTCTGGCAGGTTTTTACACGGGTCAGAACGGATTTTTCCACAACTCGACCACAGGCAACCGTTCAGACCGCTTCGACGAGGCGGGCGGTAAGTTGCGTCTAGTCTTCCAGCCCACATCTCGTCTGAACTTCGACTTCATCGCCGACTACCAGTGGGTGCGACAGAACGCCTTCCCTTATGGTGAACTTGACATGCAGACGATGAAAGCAGCATCACCCAGTACCACCCTCGACAACAAGTATCATCGCCAGATGCTCAACACGGGGCTCAACATCCAATACTTGGGCAAGGGTTATGAATTATACTCCACCACCAGTTACCAGCATCTCAACGACTACATGCTGATGGACATCGACTACCTCCCCGTCAACAACATGCACCTGATACAGGAACAGCTCCAGAACGGCTTGACACAGGAGTTTGTGGTGAAGACAGGAAAAGACCGCCGTTGGCGCACCACTTCCGGTGTGTTCGGTAGTTACACATGGCTGCGTACCGACGGTCCCGTCTATTTCAACCAAGATTTCAACGACGCACTCTCTCAGACCATCCACGATGCCGCCTACTACCCCATGATTAACGCCATGGCCGCCAGGATGGAAGAGCGTATGGGCAAGGAAGGAGCATTGGAATGGGCCCGCAACATGGTGGAGAGCCAGGGTGGCGTTCATATCAACATGGAGATAGGCGACGTTCCCGGCGTCTTCCACACCCCAGTGGGCAACCTTGGTGTATTCCACGAGTCGAACATCGACCTTACGGAGCGCTTGACCGCGACTATGGGTTTGCGTTTCGACCTCTCTCACGTGAAGATAGACTACAACACGAGTGGTTGGGCAGCCATCGACATGAGTGTGATGGGCACGAATGTGAAGGCCAGCGCTCTGTCGGCACTCAACCATAAGGAAAGCGACACTTACAAGCAACTACTTCCGAAGTTCGGTTTGACCTACCGTGTAGATGAGCATGGGAGCAACATCTACGCCACGGTTTCCAAGGGCTACCGCGCTGGAGGCTTCAACTTCCAGATGTTCAGCGACATCTTGCAGAAAGAGGTGAACGACCCACGTCTCAAATCCGCCCGTCAAGACACAGAGATAGTGGTGGAGCACGATGAGAAGGCCTACGACAATATCCGGAACACCATCGCCTACAAACCCGAGGAGAGTTGGAACTATGAGTTCGGCAGCCACCTCAACCTGTTCGACAACCGCCTTCACCTCGATTTCTCGGGCTACTACATGCAGATTCGCAACCAGCAGTTGTCGGTGATGGCAGGTGACTACGGTTTCGGCCGTATGATGGTGAATGCCGGCAAGAGTTACAGTTGCGGTGTGGAACTGAGCCTTCGTGGCAACGCATTCGACAACCACCTCAACTGGAGCGTGAACTACGGTTACACCCGTGCAGTGTTCAAGGAATACAACGACAGTGTAGAGACCGAAAATGGCATTATGCAAATCAGTTACAAGGACAAGCGTGTGCCTTTTGTCCCTGAGCATACAGTCGGAGCCAGTGCAGGCTACCGCCTCGACTTCCGCGGCGCGATGCATTCACTGACCATCGGCGCGAATGTGAGCATGCAGGGCAAAACATTCTGGGATGAGGCCAACAGCTATGGTCAGGACTTTTACGCCCTCCTCGGTGCACACGCCAAAGCCGACTTCGGCATGGTGTCGGTAGACCTCTGGGCTCGCAACATCACAAACACAAACTACAATACTTTCGCATTGCTCAACGCCTCGACAGGCAGTCATTTCGCCCAAAGGGGCAATCCTTTCCAGATGGGAGTGGATGTGAGCATGCATTTCTAATCTCGTCAATTCGGGGAAACAAATAAACTGAATTGACAATTCATTCGTGTTCAATTCGTGGACATTCGTGTTTTTCTTTTCAACATGAATCACCACAAATTGAACACGAATTTCTCATGAATTTTCATGTAAGGCAAAGCCTTTTGTAATTATCATCAATTCATCGAACTGACATTCATATTAGTCGGAAAAAAACACGGTTCCTACAACCCATTAATCCAGTTCGCGATGTCGCTGAGCACCTCGGGCGATATGGTTTCCTCTATCGAACCATACTCGGTGATGAGACCTGTGGTGCAGTGCTGGAAGAGGTGGTTGAGTCCGGGATATTCCTTGACAAGGTTCTTCTTTGAGTGAGGCAACAACTGACGGATGGCGGTGAGGTTCAGGGATGAAATAACTTGTACGTCAGCGTCACCGTTAAGGGCAAAGACGGGACAGCGTGTCCCTGCGATGTCGTCAGAGGGGTCGTAGTCGTTGAACCACTCCAGCCATGGCATACTCTTTGCAGTTGGAAGTTGGCGATACTTCTCGACGGTCATATCAGCGGGCGCTCCCGACAGAGCGAGTATGCGGTTGTTCTGTGCCGTCAATAAGGTATCGCCCTTCACCCCTGGTCCTGCGAGGGAAATGATGAAGTCGGTCTTTTTGCGTGCCCCGAGCATGAATGCGATAGCCCCACCCTCGCTATGTCCGAGCAGTCCGACTTTGGCGAACGATTTCTTGCCTCGCAAGAATTCCAGTCCAGCCTGTGCGTCACGCATGAAATTCTCCGTCGTGGCATTCCGCACTTCTCCTCCGACAGATGCACCCGTGGCACGGTCATCGTAGCGTAATGTTGCGATACCCTGACGGGCGAGGTAATCAGCGATGACAAGGAAGGGTTTGTGTTCCATCAGTTCCTCGTCGCGGTTCTGTTGTCCGCTACCCGAGACGAGCAGCACGACAACAGGTTTCCGCTTCGACTGTTTGTCGTACCCGACAGGCCATGTCAGCGTACCCGCCAAGGTAGCGCCGTCGGTCTCGTTGCGGAAGGTCACCTCTTCGGTCTGGTAAGGATAAGGCGGTAGTGGATGCTGGGGGCGTTTCACCTCAGGCACCCCTTTGGTCATCACAAGAGGTATGGAGAGTCCGTTCTGCGAGAAAGTTCCGTCGAGTTTGCCGTCCTTCAACCGTGCACGGTAGGTCATATTGAGGTGTTCGACCTTCACAGCCAACGAGTCGTCGCTGAGATATTCCTTATATGCCCCGATGCCTTTGGCGCCTTGGTCGGGGCTGTCGAGTGTCACGACGACATATCCGTCGGCCTGTTCCAGATGTAGTACCAGTGTCAGTTGAGCGACGCCCAAATCAAGTTTACCCGACCATGAACCTATCAGTTCCGTAGTCGGTCGCACCTGTGCCTGTCCCACCATCGTAAAGAGGGCGAACAGAAGAGTGAAAACGCTTCTCTTGTTCATAATTGATGAGCTATGTTTTACGGTGATTGTTTCAGAAAATGTCCCCAGGTGTATTGGCAATCATTGCAGATGAATTCAGGGCTGTCATCACTAACTATGCAGCCCCCCAGCTCAAACTTGCCGCTCTCCAGTTCTTTATTGAGTGTGGAATCACTGAGGTCAACTAATCCATAGACAATGGTGGTGACGTTGGTGCTTCCGCACTTTGGGCATATATCGCCCCTGTTCTCGGCATCAATTTGAAAATGTCGAAATAACAGATATCCGCCTATTGTTCCAACAAGGCAGACGATTATTGGGATGATAATCTTTTTCATAGGCTGAAGCTGATCTTGATTATTATCATCTATTATTCTCTTTATATTCTTCCTGATGTTACAAAGATACTACTATTCTTCGAAACCACTGAAAAAAAGACCAAAAAAGTAGCGATATGAAGTAAAGTTTTCGGCGTCAGGCTTTAATAGGTTTTGGCTATTAACTCTTAAATTCCTTTGTATGCTAGCAGCTAAAATCTAACACCTAATCCTGTTGTTTCCAATAAAAAACAGCCAACTGTCAACCAACTTTCGGACGAAATGTACCCAAAACACATAGATTTCGCCAGAAATACTTGCTGTCTGTGAATAATTGTCTTATTTTGCTTTTGGTTTTTGACGAAACAAAAATCCTAATAGTAATGAAAAGAAAGATAAAAGTAATGATGTGGATAATTGGTGGAATGGCTGCCGTGTGCATAGCCTTGCTGTTCATTTGCAACCAAGTGGTTGTGAATAATGCTAAGGGGAAGGTGTTCTCTGAGATTGACAGCATCAAATACAACCAGTATGGACTCCTACTGGGTACTTCACCTAAATCTCGACTGACGAACGGTCTTAACTTTTTCTTCATGGCACGCATCGATGCAGCTGAACGATTGTACAAGGCTGGAAAGATTGAGAAAATACTCATCAGCGGAGACGAACACAGTCTGGAGGGCATCAACGAACCGGAAAGCATGAGGGACGCCTTGCTCGCACGTGGCATCCCTGAACATGCGATGGTGCTGGATGGAAAAGGCAACAGAACGATTTATTCGGTCGTCAACGCCAACAAGGTGTTCGGACTGAAGAACTTCACCGTCATCTCGCAGCAGTTTCATAACGAACGGGCGTTGTACCAGGCTGAACATCTCGGCCTGGATGTGGAGAACCTACAGGCTTACAATGCCGTGAGCCCTACTTCCAGCCTCGCGATGGTGACCTACATCCGTGAATATTTCGCCAGAGTCAAAATGTTCTGGGACTTACTCGTCTTTTAGTCGGTAGTTAATCAGGAAACAACCGATGAACTTTTATTTTTTTTAGAACTAGATGTCTACTAAGGACTAGAAAGCGCAGCCCTCAAAGAAATTATTGTCTTTAGTCATACTTCTGCAGAGGCCAAGCCATTCGCCATCAGTGAACCAGAAGCAGTACCCTTGTTCGGACCCGAGTGTTATCACCGCAACGACTACTGTTTCTTCTTCAACAACTTGAAGCAGAACATTGCAGACCGCATCAAGGCTTTCATGGAGAAAAAGTAGCACCAATCCCCAGAGAGCCGTGTGCCCCCCTTCCAAGCTCGGTGTATCCACCTGCCAGAATTCCCGTCCCCCGAAGGGGACATCTCTCAATAACATTCATAAAAACATCGAATTGATGTGGTTTTAGGATTTACCGAGGGTAATTTTATGGATTCTATGAATAATTGTAAGTGATTGTCGGTAAGATATCGGTAAAAATGCTTATATTTGCATATTTATAAGAATGCAGTCGATTATCGGCCAAGCAGGCAGAAAGTGTGCTCCATCCGAGGATGGCATTCTTTGTAAAAGAAATTCATATTCCTAATGACAAACAAAATAATTAACATTATTATGAAAAAGCTTATTGTTCTGACTTTAGTCATGATGTGTTCGGCTTTGTTGACTTACTCGCAGAAGCCAGCTAAAGTGTATGTGACTCGCGATATCTCCTCAGAGTCACTGATTAAGATTTACAAGGCATTAGGCCGCAAGGCCAAAGGCAAGGTTGCCGTTAAAATCTCCACAGGCGAGGAAAACAACCCTAACAGTCTGAATCCTCAGCTCATCAAACCTCTGGTGGATTTGGTGAACGGCACTCTTGTGGAATGCAACACGGCCTACGGAGGCGCTCGTGGCACCTTTGAAAGCCACCGCCAAGTGATTCACAAGCATGGCTACGACGCCATTGCGAAGGTTGATTTGATGGACGAGGAAGGCGAATACAAGATACCTGTTCGCGACACCCGCTGGATAAAGTACGACATTGTTGGCACGCACTTAAAGAACTACGACTTCATGATTAACCTCGCTCACTTCAAAGGCCATCCCATGGGAGGTTTCGGCGGTGTAATCAAGAACCAGAGCATAGGTGTTGCCTCTGCCAACGGCAAGGCCAACATCCACACAGCCGGCAGAAAAGAAGTGGTTGAGGGTATGTGGAACATGGTAGATAACCAAGACGGTTTCTTAGAGTCGATGGCTGCAGCCGCACAGGGCGTTGCCGATGTCTTCGGTAAGAAAATCATCTACATCAGTGTGATGAACAACATGTCGGTGGATTGCGACTGTGTGGACCAGCCAGAGGCCGTTAAAGTGAAAGACTACGGCATTCTGGCTTCGCTCGACCCTGTTGCTCTCGACCAGGCCTGCGTGGATATTGTCTTCGGCATGACACCGAGTGAGGGCGATGACAACCGTCCGCTGATGGAACGCATCAACCGCCAGCACGGCATCCATACGATTGAGCATGCTGAGGCAATTGGTTTTGGTACACGAAAGTACAAACTAATCTCGATTGACAAATAAGATTCTTTTTATCACGAATTTGAGAATTAAAGAATGTGTTGATAAACAAAAAGAAGAAAGAACACATTTATAACAAGGCAAACTATTCTACAATGACAAGAAAAAAGGTATTTTCCATCTTGCTGATGTGGCTGCCGATGGTCCTTCATGCCCAGACCGACACCACAACCGTCAGGTTGGACAATGTGGTGGTGACAGGCACCCGTTCCCAAACCGACATCCGACACCTGCCCATGACGGTCACGGTGGTCAATCGTGAAGCACTGACCGAACAACAGCAAATCAGTGTCCTCCCCACTCTGACCGAGCAAGTGCCAGGCCTATTCGTCACATCCCGTGGTGTGATGGGTTACGGTGTGTCGGGCGGTGCAGCAGGGGGTATCACCCTTCGCGGAATATCTGGCGGAGCAGGTCAGGTGATGGTGCTGATTGACGGTCACCCCCAGTATCAGGGCATTTACGGCCACCCCATCAGCGACAGTTACCAGACGATGATGACAGAGCGGGTGGAAGTTCTTCGTGGTCCCTCCTCGGTGCTTTACGGTAGCAATGCCATGGGCGGTGTCATCAACATCGTGACACGAGGTATGAAAGAAGACGGTGTGAAAACCCACATCAATCTCGGTGGTGGTTCTTACGGCACCTTCCAGAGCGAGGCCAGCAACCAGGTTCGCAGCGGACGTTTCAGTTCCACAGTCGCCGCTCAATACAGCCGCAGTGACAACCACCGTCCGCGCATGGATTTCGAGCAGTACGGCGGCTATGTGAAGTTGGGCTATGACCTATCAGACCACTGGAACGTCTATGCCGATGCCGACATCACCCACTTCAACGCCTCCTATCCAGGCAGTGTCACTGCACCCATGTTAGAGGCAGACCAATGGATTACTCGCGGTGTAGTGACAGCGGCAGTGGAAAACCACTACGACCGCACCAGCGGAGCATTGAGTGTGTATGACAACTTCGGTCGTCACAAAATCAACGACGGGTATGCTGAGGGCGGCAATCCGCAGTCCCGTCTGTTCCGTTCCAAAGACGCGCTTACTGGCATCTCATGGTATCAGAGCGCGAACCTCTTCACTGGCAACCGACTGACCGTTGGAATAGATTACCAGCACATCTACGGCAAGGCCTATTATACGAGCCGTGAGACAGGCGAGGTGTTGGACACCCCCAACAAACAAAGTGGCAAGAGCCACCGCAACGAGGTGGCAGGGTACGTGGATTTCCGCCAGGACATCACCAGTTGGTTGACTGTGGATGCAGGTATCCGCCTCGACCACCACTCCATCACGGGCTCGGAATGGATTCCACAGGGTGGCATCGTGGTACGTCCTATAGAGACAGGTGAACTGAAAGCCGTGGTGAGCAAGGGGTTCCGCAACCCCTCCATGCGCGAGATGTACCTCTACCCCCCATCCAACGAAGACCTTGAACCAGAAAGGATGATGAACTACGAGTTGGCATGGAAGCACCGCCTGATGGACAACATGATTCAGTACGGCATCAACCTTTTCTATCTGAAGGCAGACAACTTGATTCAGACCGTCAACCGCCAGAACATCAACACTGGTGAGTTGCAGAACAAGGGTGTGGAAGTAGAGGCATCGTGGCGCATCGACAAGCACTGGCAACTCATGACCAACCACAGTTACCTGCACATGAAGAACCCCGTGGTGGCCGCACCGACCTACAAAGGTTACCTAGGCGCGAACTACAGATGCGGACAGTGGAATGTCATCGCCGGCCTCCAGCAAATCAACGGCCTCTACACCGCTATAGGCGAGAACGAAAAGAAAGAGAACTTCACCTTGTTGAACGCGACCGTCAACTACCAAGTGCATCCCATCGTAGGACTTTGGCTTCGTGGAGAGAACCTCCTTGCCCAGCGCTATGAAATCAACTTGGGTTACCCCATGCCCAAAGCCACCTTCATGGCAGGCGTGAACATTCACTTTTAAGACATTCGCCATTAGTGGCATCATCTATAAAGCGACAACCCCTGCAGGCCTTCCTGCAGGGGTTGTGGGTTTATGCGTTTCTCATTTCCATGAGCAATTGCTTCTGCCGTTCACTGAGTTGTGTGGGCAGAGAAACGTTGTAGGTGATGATGAGGTCGCCGAACGAACCATCAGGACGTTGATAGCCTTTGCCCTTGAGTCGCACCTTGGTGCCATTCTGCGTACCTGGTTTGACTTTCAGCCGCAGTTTGTTGGTAGCCGTCTGGAGCAGAATCTCGCCACCGAGTAGTGCTGTGTACATATCGATGGTGACAGTGCTCTGCGCCTGTGGTTCATCCTGATGGAATGAGGACCTGTAGGAAGACCTCGCGCCCCCTCCCCTATTTCCGAAGAGTCGTTCGAAGAAGTCGGAGAATCCTCCTCCTCCGCCGAAATTGAAGCTGAATCCTCCATCGGTCCATCCCTCAGTGCCACCGCCAAATGGATTGAATCCAGCTCCAGCATTCTCAAATGCCTCTGCATTCTTCCACTGTTCTCCATACTTGTCGTACTTAGCCCTTTTATCGGGGTCGGAAAGCACAGCGTATGCTTCGTTCAGCATCTGGAACTTGGCCTTGGCTTTAGGGTCGTCGGGATGCAAGTCGGGATGGAACTGCTTGGAACGTCGTCGGTAAGCCGCTTTTATGTCGTCTTGGGGGATGTCCTTAGGGACTCCCATCACTTTATAATAGTCAATAAATGCCATAATCTAATCCTCCTTTCTTACTTAGACAGGTGACGCGTAAGTTGCATCGCCATTATCAATCATCATTCAAAAAAGATGCAGCAAAAAAAGTGCCACAAGAGTGTGTATGACAAAAATTAGTCAAAACATGACAGGTTGTAGCTTTCATCAGTGGAAAAGTGCACAATAATCATTGATTTAGATTCATGATAGGTGAGAAATCTCTAATTTTTGTGTAATTTTGCAGTATGGAGACCCGAACCAAACAATTGAAGATTATCTTTACGAGCGACATTCACGGCAACTACTTCCCTTACGACTTCCGCCACGACCATTGGGGCAAGGGCAGTTTGCAACGTGTATATGCCTACGTGAAGAAACAGCGCAAGCGCTATCCCGACAGCACCATCCTCATCGACGGTGGAGACATGCTGCAAGGAGAGCCCACCGCTTATTACTTCAACTATATTGACATTCGCAAAGGTCACAGCGTGGCAGATATGTGCAATTTCGTGGGCTACGATGTGGGTGTGGTGGGCAACCACGACATCGAGACAGGTCATGAGAACTTCGACCGTTTTGTCAACAGTTGCAACTATCCCATTCTCGGCGCCAACGCCATCAACAACGCCACAGGTCTCCCCTACTTTCGTCCCTACACCATTCTCACACGCTGTGGTATCCGCCTTTGCATCATCGGTTTTATCACTCCCGCCATTCCCCATTGGATACCGAAGAAGATATGGGACGACATGCACTTTGAGGACATCAAAGAGAGCGCTCGCCGCTGGATAGCCTACGTGAAGCAGAATGAGCGTCCCGACTGTATCATCGGTCTCATCCACAGTGGCATGGACAACGGCATCGTGACAGAGAACTACCATGAGAACGCCGTTCGGGAAACGGTGAGCGAAGTGGATGGTTTCGACCTTGTCCTTTACGGTCACGACCACACGAGCAACATGGAGAGTGTGGAGTCGCCCTCAGGGCGCAGCATCCTATGTGTGAACCCCGGCAGTCTGGCCTACTCCATCTCTGAGGTAAAGATGCGTTTCACGCTCAATCGTGTGGGTCAGGTGGTGAAAAACGAGTCGTCGTGTCAGTCCATCTACATCGGCACCTTCCACAACTCGTATGCAAAGGAGTATGAAAGTCATTTCGCAAAGGAATACCAGTCAGTGGCCCAGTTCGCATCCCGTCAGATAGGTAGTTTTGCCAACCGAGTGGATATCAGTGACGCATATTTCGGTTCATCGGCATATATCGACTTGATACAAGACCTCCAGCTTCATGTATCGAAAGCCGAGTTGTCGTTCGCCGCCCCCCTTTTCTTCAACGCCTCGATAGAAGCAGGCGAGGTAAAGGTGAACAACCTCTTCAACCTCTACCGTTTCGAGGACCGCCTCTACACGATGCGCCTAAAAGGCATTGAAATCAAGAAATACCTGGAGATGAGTTATGCGCTATGGACTTGCCAGATGCATGGTCCAGACGACAAACTGCTCTTGACTGAGCCCATGAAGAACAATCCTTTGCGTCTGGGCTTCAAGAATTTCCTTTTCAACTTCGACTCCATTGCCGGTATCCGTTATACGGTGGATGTCAGCAAACCCGAGGGTGAGAAGGTGAATATCCTGTCGATGTCGGACGGTAGTGCTTTCGATATGGAGCGTTTCTACACGGTGGCAATGACAGCCTACCGCGCCAATGGCGGTGGTGAGTTGCTGACCAAGGGTGCTGGTCTGACCAAGGAAGAGATAGAGGCGAGGACCATCAGTTCGACCGTGAAAGACATCCGCTACTACTTGATGGAGTATATCCAAGAAAAAGGTGTCATCCACCCCGAAGCCCACAACCACTGGAAGTTCATCCCCGAGGACTGGGTGAAGGTGGCAGTTGAGCGCGAACGCGAGCAACTCTTCGGCGAGGCCAACAACATCAAGCGTAAGAATTATTCCGACAGCAATGGTGAGGACAGCAGAGAGAGATAGGAACAACAAAGACAAATCATATGGAAGACCAACGTAAATACTGGTTTGTGTTTATCAGCGGATGTGTGCTGTTGAAGAAAGAAGGAGAAGGCTATAGTGTGCCGTTGCAGGAGGAAGCACCAGCGCCCATACAGGCATGGACATACGTGCAGGAGTTGCCGGAATTGAACGGTCATGAATGCAGGGCGTTCAGTGTGAGCAGTCCTCCTGATGCGATGCGCAACGGTGAGTTGGAGAGTGTCGGCCTTCGCGCCTCATACAATTGCCTTCCCCGAGAATTCTACGACATGGCCGGCAAGGGTGCCGAACTTCTGTATTGGGACAGCAACACCAAGTTCTGCGGAGTGTGTGGCGCCCCCATGAAACCCTCCACCGTCATCAGTAAGAAATGCACACATTGCGGCAAGGAGATATGGCCTCAGGTATCGCCCGCAATCATTGTGAGAATCCGCCGCAACGACACTCCCGAGAATCCTGAGAACGAGAAGATTCTACTTGTCCATGCCCGCAACTTCCGTTCCGACTACTACGGTTTGGTGGCAGGATTTGTGGAGACAGGCGAGACGTTGGAGCAATGTGTGGAACGCGAGGTGTGGGAAGAGACTCATCTGAAGGTCAAGAACATCCGTTATTTCGGTTCTCAGCCTTGGCCCTATCCTTGCGGCATCATGATAGGCTTCACCGCCGACTACGAGAGCGGCGAAGTGAAGATTCAGCAGGAGGAGCTGTCGAAGAGCGGTTGGTTCGGGCGCAAGGACATGCCCGCCATCCCCGGCAAGATGTCCATCGCAAGGAAGTTGATAGACGACTGGCTTGGACATGCATGCGTAGACGAACAGCAAAAATAATCCAATCTTTTTGTCATCTGATAAAAATGCACTTATTTTGCATTTGAGATGTATATATAACACCTTATTCAATCAGAAATAAAAAACTGACCAATGAATAAAAAGGAGCAGGACATAGCATATTTCATTTCTTTCTGTATAGAGCAGTATAAAAACGCTAAAGGCTTATCTGGTCGGGAGGCGATGGAAGAACTCAATAAGCATGGCGTACTTGAATACTTGCAAGAACATTTCGAAGTGCTACATACCCAGAGTTATCAATGGATTCTGGAAGATATAGATGACTTCATCAAACATAAAAAGAATAAGGCAATATGATTGTTTATCATGGTAGTTTAGATATTATCGCTAAGCCAGAGATTAGAGAGTCAAACCGAACCCTTGACTATGGAAGCGGATTTTATACAACCACTTCATCACAACAAGCAGAGGATTGGGTAAGACGCAGAATGAAAGGAAGTGAAGTAGAACGAGGTTATGTTAATATATATGAGTTTGATCATTCCTTTATACGCAAACTGAATTGTCTGTTATTCTATTCACCTACAGAAGAATGGCTAGATTTCGTAATGCAGAATCGAACACAAAAAGGCTTCACTCATCAGTACGACATCGTTTATGGTCCTGTTGCCAACGACCGTGTTTATGCCGCCTTTGCTCTATATGAAGGTGGTTTACTGAATAAGCAGGAACTTATTGCCGAATTGAGGACTTATAAACTTGTTGATCAATACTTGTTTCACACAGAAGCGTCACTACTGTCACTACAATTCATAGAAGCAAAGGAGGTGAAATAATGAACTTAGACATTAATCAGAACAATCTATATCTTCTTCTCCCATCAAAAGTGGCTTGGCTTGCAAATATGTTATTAATTGATAAAAAAATAGACATGATTGAAGCTATGAAATCCATCTATTCATCTGACACATACAGTAGACTGGAAGACGAATCCACCAAGTTGTGGCATCTTGGTCCTGTGGCTCTCTACGAAGAAATGAACGCTAATGAATAGTAACACATAGATCCCCTAAATATTTTTCACATTCTTTTGATAGTTTTTAATAGAGTTGATGCTCTATAAATAAGAACAAAGCGGTAATTTTGCACGCAGAACCCCTAAACACAGAAGATTATGAAAAAGTCCATCGTTATTTTCATGTCATCAGCTTTGTTGCTGAGTAGTTGCACCCCCACCACATACATGGGGACCTCTATTGGCGCCCAAATGGGCAGCATCATCGGAGGCGGCCTCGGTGCAATGGGCGGTCGTTACGGCGACCATGCCATGGGCAGTGTGGTTGGTGCGATAGCTGGTGCCGCAATCGGCTACGGTATTTCATCGGCCGTAGAGGAGGAAGCTCGCCAGGAAGCAGAGCAGCGCGCTGAACGCCGCAATTCTGGCTACGACAACAGGCGCTACGATGACAGGCGCTATGACGACAGACGTTATGACGACAGGCGCTACGATGACTATGAAGACTATGACAGGGATCGTGTCTTCGACAGCGAGGTAGTCGAAGGAACACCAGTCGCCAAGCGCTGCATCTCCATCTCCAACAAGAGTTACTACGACACCAACGGCGACGGTATGTTTGGCAAGAACGAGATTATCAGCATAGTTTTCGACGTGACCAACTACAGCGACAAGAACCTCCGTTCGGTGAACCTCAACATCAGTCCTGTAACCTCTCAGGCGGGTTATTTCCAAATATCTCCATCCAAGACAGTGAGATTGAACGCAGGCCAGACCCTTCGTTACACCGCCAAAGTGAAAGCCACTCGTAACCTCAGTGGTCTGCAGCGCGCAGAGTTTATCCTTCATGCCTCCGCTCCAGGCAATGGCGACGTAACAGAGGTCATCAAGATAAAAGTCAAGGACTGATGATGAACCAAGCGATATTCCACAGGACAGAACTGCTTGTAGGCGAAGATATGATGACCCGCTTCCATGAAGCCAGGGTCATCATTTTTGGTGTAGGCGGTGTAGGCAGTTGGTGTGCGGAGAGTCTGATTCGTTCAGGCATCGGTCATCTCACGCTGGTGGATTCCGACCGTGTGAGCATCACAAATGTGAACCGTCAGTTGATGGCGACCACCAAGACGGTGGGTATGGTAAAGGTAGAAGTCCTGAAAGAACGTCTGCTCGACATCAACCCCGAAGCCGACATCACCGCTCTTCAGAAGATATACAGTGAAGAGACCGCGGATGATTTCAGCCTCGACGATTACCACTACGTCATCGATGCCATCGACAGTTTGAAAGACAAGGCATTGCTTATTCTCAATGCGACCCGAGCCAAGACCCGTTTGTTCTCCTCCATGGGCGCGGCACTTAAACTAGACCCTTTCAACATCAAATGCGACGAATTCTGGAACGTGAAAGGAGACCCCTTGGCAGCCGCGCTCAGGCGTAAATTCAAGAAAAACAAGACTTTTCCCAAGCGTAAGTTCAAATGTGTGTATAGCGATGAGATTGTCCGCAACAGAGGAGTGGAGAAACCGGAAGTCGTTGAGGGCTTCAGCCTCAACGACACAACTGGACCTGGTGACCCAGCCTTGCTCAACCATGACTGGAGTGACTCAAAGGCTTGCATCAACGGCACATTAGCTCACACCACCGCCATCTTCGGTCTGTCGCTGGCAGGGCTGGTGGTGATGGACTTGATGAAATAGAACTACACTTTTTACCCCACCCCTACCCATCCCCTTAAATGGGAGGGGAGTAGAAGAAAGGTCCCTACACTTAAATGGGAGGGGAGTAGAAGAATGATCCCTACCCTTAAATGGGAGGGGAGTAGAAGAAAAAACTCCCCTTTCTTCTAAGGGGAGTTGGTTGGAGCCATGAAATAATCTACTACATCAACGACTATTTGGATTCGAGGCGGAGCAAAGCAGATTTGAGTCCTTTACTAGAAACATTGACCGTGATGGGACCAGACTTGGTTGTGGTCTGCACGCCGATAACGAGGCGGCCATGGAAAAGACGCATCGTCGGTTGGGTGAACACCTCCAGGGATGTGGCGTCGCCATTGCAAATACCACGGAAACGGGCATTGCCAGAAACCTTGACATTGAGTTGGTTGTCGGCGTCAGGACAAATATTGCCCTCCTTGTCGACAGCCACGGCCGTGATGAAGACGATGTCCTCTCCATCAGCCTTGAGAGGTTCGGACAGACTGACGAGTGTTGGGTCGTCGGTAGGTTTCATATCCGCATACGAGGCCAGTCCATTAGCGACGCCATGGTCAGCTATGTGTTCGATATGGTCGGGAGCGCCAGCTGTTTTCACCACCTGCTCACCAGCAGCGTTGCCTTCCTTGTCATAAACCACCACCTTGATTTCACCCGGTTCATATTTCACCTCGTTCCAGCGCAGACGATAGCGGTCGAATGCAGGTCCCTGCGAGCCATCAAGAGATGTGTTCTTGCTGATACGTCCCTGGCTCTTGCCATTGACAAAGAGTTCAGCCGAAGGATAGTCGGTGTAGCAATAGACAGGTGTCACCTCACCTTCGCGTCCTTTCCAGTTCCAATGCGGCAAGAGGTGGATGGTATGCTGCTTTACATTCCAGCGCGAGCGATAGAGCCAATAGCGGTCCTTAGGTAGGCCGGCAAGGTCGAAGATACCGAAATAACTGCTTCGGCTGGGCCAATACTCATCGTAAGGAGTCGGTTCGCCAAGATAGTCAAAGCCCGTCCAAACAAACTCACCCATCACCCAAGGCTTGTCGTCCTGAAGTACCCAATCCTCTTCAGGCACATTGCTCCAAGAGCAAGCCTGCACATCGTAGCCCGAGCACTGCCCGTCATCGTACTTAGCTCCCTTGCTGTATTCCACAGGGAACTTATAGACACCGCGCGATGAGACGGTGCTAGCAGTCTCGCTACCGAGGAGGAAACCATGACGCAGTTTCTCATGAGCCATCTCGTATTTATGTGTGCGGTAGTTCATGCCCGGGATATCGAGAATCTGGGCATAACCCGTGGAGAGTGCGTTGTCAATACGGTCCATACCAGCGGTGACCGGACGTGTGGGGTCGAGTTTGTGCATGAGGTTCTGCATGTCGCGTGTCATTTGATTCCCCTCCTTCATACCCTGTTCTGGTATCTCATTACCGATTGACCACATCACGATGGAAGGATGCAACTGGTTTGCACGCACCAGATTGGTAAGGTCGCGTTGCCACCACTCATTATAAAAACGCGCGTAGCCGTTCTTGCACTTGGGATATCGCCACATGTCGAACGACTCGGCCATCACCATGATGCCAAGGGAGTCGCAGAGGTCCATCTGCCATTGCGAAGGCATATTGTGGGATGTGCGAATGGCATTGCACCCCATCGACTTGAGCAGTTGAAGCTGGCGTGTCAGTGCGGCCTTGTTGACCGCTGCCCCAATCATGCCGAGGTCGTGGTGTAGGCACACGCCCTTGAACTGAAAAGGCATGTCATTGATATAGAATCCTTTCAGTTCTCCTTTACCATTAATATCTAAGCAACTCTCTCCGTAGGTGATTGTACGGATGCCGTATTTGAACGATTTGGCATCCAATATGCGGCCTTGCTTGTCGAGGACGCTAACCTTCGCATCGTAGAGTTTGGGGTGATTGTTGGGATACCAGCCCACCACATCTTCCAAGGTGATTTCAGCACTTGCGGTTCTGTTCTGAGGAAAGCCATTATTAGCTTTGAACTCCAAGTCGAAGTCCTTGCCATTGAAAGTGAAGCGAACCGTCTCTTCCTGGTTTCTTTCAGCAACCTTTACGACGACCTTGAGTCTGGCAGTGCTGGTGAACATATTGCATTGGAGTGTCTGCACATCAATACCCCAAGGCTGTATATGCGTCTTGGAGGTCGTCACGAGTGTCACTGGACGGAAGAGTCCCGCGCCCGGGTACCATCGGCTACTCTCCTCAAGATTCTGCAGACGCACAGCCACGGTGTTGGGACTGCCATCCTTATTGACATAAGGAGTGATATCGACGTTGAAAGCAGAGTATCCATAATTCCACTCGCCAGCCAACTGACCATTGACATATACTTGTGGCTCGGCCATGGCACCGTCGAAGTTGAGCCATGCGCAACCGCAGTCCTTAGGCACGGTGAACTGGGTGCGGTACCATCCTGTGCCAATCCAAGGGAGAGAGCCAGAACGTCCCGTCTTCTCAGTGGCTTCCTTTTCGCCATTCTGTACGATGGCGACGGTCTGTTTGTCGATTTCCTTGTCGAAAGGACCTGCGATGGCCCAGTCGTGTGGTACCGTTACCTGTTGCCATTTACTGTCGTTGAAGTCTGGCTTCGCCTGAGCAGGGTTGTCGTTGTGGGAGAAACGCCAGTTGGTGAGCATGGTCTCGCTACGTGGTGATTGCGAGAAAGCACAAAGGCCGTATGCCAGGAGGCATACGGTCAGTGCATGACGAAAAGAGAAGTTTTTCATTGTTCGTTAAGGATTATTGTGACGGATTTTCCGGATAGTCCGGAGAATTCGGTAAAATTACTTGATGAGTACCTTTTTGCCGTTGATGATGTAGGTGCCTTTGGGGAGTGATGATGTGTTAGCGTGGCGAGCCACTACCCTTCCCTGGAGGTCGTAGACATTGTCGTCGTTGATTGAGGTTTTGGTTGTGGCGATAACATCCTCTATTCCCACAGTCTCGGTGACCTCTGTCACCTGGTACTTGCCACTGGTCTGGGTGGTGAGAATCTCGTAGTAGGCATTATCGGCGATGTTGGTGATGTCGACGGTCTGACTGCCCTTACCGCCATCGTTGAGGACGACATTGTAGCGGTAGTCGGCGGTGTTCTTCTTGAAATCGTACTTATACCAAGTCTCTCCATTAATGGTGGTTGCGGTCATCGCGACCCCAGGCCATTTGTTCACCGCACCCGACGCAGTGCCATCGCTGTCCCAAGCATAGACGTATGGAGGATTCCACAATGGCGACTTGACATAAAGAGAGATGGTTGTTGGTTGGAAAGGCTGCGCCACTGTATAGTTTCGGCGAACCTCGGTTGTCTTGGTACCGTCAGACAAGACGAGCAATGCTCGTAGTGTCATGTTCTCGTTGATGGCGAGAGCGGTAGCCCCAGTTACAGCCTTGGCATAAGCAGTATAAGGGTCAGTGTTGTCGGTAGTGTAGCATACCTTTGCGCCGTTATCAGTGGTGACAGGTGTAATCTTCACTTCAGTCCCCTGTTCGTATTCACCGCTTGAAGGAGTGACAAGAACCGAGTTGCACGACTTGGATACCCAAATCTTGTAGTTGGTTCCGCTGCAAGCCTCCACATAGTCATTGCCTGCATTGTATGCGGTGTTGCCAAGGCAGAGTATCAACTTGCCCTTTGTTCCCTCCACCTCGAATGCGATTTGGTTGGCGGAACTGACTTTCACGGTGGCCTTGCTCTGGTTGTGGATACCGGCGAGTTTACGTGCATCAATCATGGCCTTGATTTCGTTCTTGTACTTCTGCCAGTGAGGAAGGAAAACGCATGGAGTACCGGGCATGGAGATGATATAGGCGTTAGCGGCAGTGATGTTGGTGTTCAGCGGGTTAGTGCTGCCATAGTCAGTGCGGTAGGTGTCGTGGTTATCGACGAAAGTCACGGCATAGCGTTTATAGTTGTCGTTAGCGATAAGCGACGCCGAGGTATTGAGTTTGTTCCACTGGAATGTCTTGCAAGCATCGTTGAGCAAGTACTTGGTTGGGAAATCGAAAGCCGCCGACTGCACTACTCCTCCATCCTTGGTGTTGTCAATCCATCGTTCGATGCTGACATATCCGTCCCAATACTCTCCCACGGAGAACTCAGGTTTGGATGCCACATTGTATAAAGCCGTGTAGCTTGCCGAGTAGCCCTTCACCATATCGTAGCGGAAACCCGCATAGCCGAGGTCGTTAATCAAGAAGTTGAGGTAAGCCTTGATGTTGTCCTGTACATTGGCGCTGGTGTGGTCGAGGTCGCGGCTTCCGTTGAAGTCGTCACCAGTATCGTTTGCTCCTGTAGTTGGAAAACCGTTACGGTTGCACTCATCGGTCTTGCAGATGTCGGCGGTGGTCATCTGGTAGGTTTTCCCGTTCCAGTTCTCAGCCGGGAAGTCCACATCGTTTGAAACGCCGCTTCGGTGGTTGATGACCACGTCGGCAATCATTCCCACGCCTTTGGCCTTCATCGTTGAGATGAGTGAGCGCAGTTCCGCTTCACTGCCGAACGAGCTGTTGTGGTCGAAGTAATAGACGGGAGTGTAGCCCATCTTGTTCTCACCATAACCATAAACGCAGTTGCCGCTTTGTGGAATCCATATCAGGTCGAAGAACTCTGACAGTTCATCTGACTGGCTCTC